>JAEEGJ010007674.1_pt1 | contig 30621 bp, 27 predicted proteins | sample 8958761 | NCBI WGS metagenome assembly JAEEGJ01 (sample SAMN16246546, study PRJNA631951) | gut metagenome | biome: gut microbiome; feature: rumen; material: RS-attached | host: Bos | place: Iran: Karaj | collected 2018-10
CAGGACGAAGGACCATAGGGTCATATTTCCCATCGAACTCCCGGGGATAATCCACGATATAGACATCCTTCCCGCCCTTGAACCGGTCGTACGTGAAATCCCACCAAACCTGGCTCATCAGGACCAGAAACACGGTGAATGCGACTCCCAGTCCTATGATATTCATCAGGGCCGGAATCCAACTCCATTTGATATTTCGTTTCCCCATAAAAAACTAACAGAGGCTTCTGAAGCAGTACTTACGTCGTAACTGCTTCATCTTCAACATGAATCACTATGCTAATATTACGCCGATTGTCGTAACTAAGTGATTATCAAATAGATATACATTGATAAAATGTGTAAACACTGTAAAGCACTTTACAACTATTTTACACTTTTTGTAAAGGGCTTTACACTTTCCAACGCTATGGAAAAGAGCCGGAAAGGGTTTAGCAACAAAAAAGCAAATGTATTGGTAAACCGCTGAGAATGATTACCTTTGAGGAAAACGTATGGACGTATGCAGAAAACGACAACAGGGACGGTGGTTTCCGTGTATAAAGTATGGTGGATGAGATTCAGCACCAAAACCTTCCACATGGGCGCATCGGATGGTGCGGTCTTTCCGCACATCGTGAAAGTCAGGTATATGGCAGAGGGCCGGGAGCATGTCAGAAGAAGATGGATTCTGTCGAAGAACCGCGTGCCGGCAAAAGGTGATACCGTCCAACTCCTCTACGATGACCGGAAACCCGAGAAGGTCAAAATCGTTTTCGGGACCGATTGATGTCCACCAACAAAAACGCCCCGCATGGCTGCGAGGCGTCTGGAGCGAAAACCGAGACCTGTATTTAGGTCCCGGCCTGAAAATCAAGCCTTTTCCCGGGAGAGGAAGCAGGCGATGGTATTCTTCATGAGCATCGCGATGGTCATCGGGCCGACGCCGCCGGGGACGGGGGTGATCCAGGAGGCGACGGGCTCGGCGGAGGCGAAGTCCACGTCGCCGCAGAGTTTGCCTTCGGCGTTGCGGTTCATGCCCACGTCGATGACCACGGCACCGGGCTTCACCATGTCGCCGGTCACGAGGCCGGCACGGCCCACGGCGACGACGAGGACGTCGGCCGTGCGGCAGACGGCACCGAGGTCGGCGGTGCGGGAATGGGCGATGGTGACCGTCGCGTGACGGTCCAGCAGGAGTTTCGCCATGGGCTTGCCCACGATGTTGCTGCGACCCACCACCACGGCATTCTTGCCCTTGAGTTCCACGCCGATCGTATCCAGCATCCGCATGACGCCGGCGGGGGTGCAAGGGACGATACAGTCCTTGCCCAGCCACAGATTCGCGACGTTTCCAGGATGGAATCCGTCCACGTCCTTCTCACGGGCGATGGCGTCGATGACTTTCTCTTCGTCGATGTGCTTCGGCAGTGGGAGTTGGACCAGGACACCGTCCACGGCGGGATCCTCGTTCAGCGCCTTGATCTGGCCGAGGAGCGTCTCCTCGCTGATGTCGGCAGGCAGTTCGATCAGCCGGGATTCCATGCCGGTGTAGGCCGCGGCCTTCACCTTGTTGCGCACATAGACCTGGCTGGCGGGGTTCTCCCCCACGATGATGACACAAAGGCAGGGCTTGCGGCCGTATGCGGCCTCCAGTTCGGGGACTTGTGCCTTGACTTCTTCCTTTACAGCGGCGCTCAGCGCCTTTCCGTCGATAATGTTTCCCATACTATTCAAATGCGCAATGCGCGATGTCGTTGCGGTAAAACAGATTGTCACACTGGATCTTGCGGATTTCCGCATACACTTTTTCGCGGGCTTCGGCGATGGTGGGGCCTTCGGAGACGACCATCATGACGCGACCGCCGGCCGTCACGAGTTGCCCGTCCCGGAACTTCGTGCCCATGTGGAACACGGTTCCATCGACCTGGTCATAACCCGTGATGGCGAAGCCTTTCTGGTAGGAGCCCGGATAGCCCTTGGAGGCGAGGACGACGCCGAGGGTGACGTTCCGACGCCAGATGGGGTCCGGTGCCTGCACCCCCGTCGCGACGGAGTCGAAAAGCGTATAGATATCGCTTTCCAGCAGCGGAAGCACGACTTCCGTCTCCGGATCGCCGAAGCGGGCGTTGAACTCGATGACCTTGATGCCTTGCGGCGTCTTCATCAGGCCGCCGTACAGCACGCCGGAGAGCGGTTTCCCTTCCGCGACCATGGCCGCGGCGGTCTTGCACATGATTTCCTGATAGGCGAACTGCCGGTCCTCCTCCGTGATGAACGGAAGGCCCGTATAGGCGCCCATGCCGCCCGTATTGGGACCCTTGTCTCCGTCAAAGGCGCGCTTGTGGTCCTGGGAAAGCGGCATCGGATACACGCGGGAACCGTCCACGAAACACAGGAAAGAGAACTCGGGCCCCGTGAGGAAATCCTCCACCACCACGCGGCCTTGGCCGAAGGTGTGGTCCTGGAGCATATCCGCAAGCGCCTTGGTGGCTTCGGCCATGTCCTGGGCGATGACCACCCCCTTGCCGGCGGCCAGGCCGTCGTACTTCAGGACAGCCGGGAAAGGCCGGGAGGAAACATAGGCCAAGGCCTCCTCGTAGTTGTCGAAACTGCGGTAGGCGGCCGTATGGACACCGTATTTCTCCATGAGCACCTTCGCGAACTCCTTGGAACTCTCAATGGCCGTGGCGGCCTTCGTGTGTCCGAAGATCCGGAGGCCGGCTTCGCGGAAAGCATCGACGATGCCCACCGCCAGGGCGGCTTCCGGACCTACCACGGTGAGGTCCACCTGGTGCTCCTCGGCGAAAGCCTTCAGGCCTTCCACATCGGTGTCCTTGAGCGGAACGTTCTCCGCCAGCAGGCCGATGCCGGCATTGCCGGGGGCGCAGTAGATCTTCCCGACCTGCGGACTGCGGGATAGCGCGTCCACAATCGCATGTTCGCGTCCGCCCCCGCCCACGACGAGGACGGTCTTGGGGAAAAAGTTCTCGAGCCGGATTTCCTTGGGATCGGTCTTGTTGGCCATGCTCGGCTTGCAGAAAACAGCGTCCATGGTCGATCAGTGCTTGAAATGTCTGACACCCGTGAAGAGCATCGTGATGCCCAGTTCGTCGGCCTTGGCGATGGCGTCCGCATCGCGGATGCTGCCGCCGGGCTGCACGATCACGGTCACGCCGTACTGCGCGGCCAGGGCGACGGTGTCGTCGAACGGAAGGAATCCGTCGGAGGCGAGGACGAGGTTCTCGGTGAAACCGGCCTCCTTGGCCTGCTCCAGCGCGATATGCGCGGATCCGACGCGGTTCGTCTGGCCGGCGCCCACGCCGATGGTGTGGTTGTCGCGGACCACGGCGATGGCGTTGGACTTGATGTGCTTGACGATCTTCCAGCCGAAGTTCGCATCGGCCAGTTGCGCCTCGGTGGGCTTCACCTTCGTGACGCACATCTCCGGGGTCACCTTCTCCACCTGGGTGTCCAGGCGCTGGTGCAGGAGACCGCCGTTCACGCTCAGGTACTGCTCCACGGGTGCATCGGTGCGGGTCATGTCCACCTGCATCACGCGGAGATTCTTCTTGGAGGAAAGGATTTCGAGGGCCTCGGGCGTGTAGGACGGGGCGATGACGATCTCCAGGAAGATGGGCTTCATGCCCCGGGCCACCTCGGCGGTCAGTTCGCGGTTCACGCCCACGATACCGCCGTAGATGCTCACCTTGTCGGCCTCATAGGCGGCTTGCCAGGCCTCCTCGATGGTCTTGCCCACCGCGGCGCCGCAGGGATTCATGTGCTTGAGGGCCACGCAGAAGGGCTCCTCGAAGTCGCGGAGCACGTTCAGGGCAGCGTTGGCATCCTGGATGTTGTTGTAGGACAGTTCCTTGCCCTGGATCTGCGTCGCAAAGGCCAGCGAGAACGGGGCCGGCTCCAGCGCGGCGTAGAAGTTCGCGCTCTGGTGCGGGTTCTCGCCGTAGCGGAGGGGCTGCTTGATGTCGTACTCGAGGAAGAGTTTCTCGGGAAGGCCGGCCTGGGCGCGCATGTAAGTGGCGATGCAGGCGTCATATTCCGCCGTGTGGGTATAGGCCTTCGCGGAAAGTTTCAGGCGGGTTTCCGGGCTGGTGCAGCCGTTTTCACGGAGTTCCGCCAGGACGGCGTCGTAGTCGGACGGGTTGCACACGATGGTGACGTCGCGCCAGTTCTTGGCCGCGCTGCGGACCATCGAAGGGCCGCCGATGTCGATGTTCTCGATGGCGTCCTCCAGCGTCACGCCTTCCTTGGCGATGGTCTGGCGGAACGGATACAGGTTCACGCACACGAGGTCGATGGTCTCGACCTGGTTCTCCTTCAGGGTCTGCATGTGGGCCGGCACGTCGCGGCGGGCCAGGATGCCCCCGTGCACCTTCGGGTGCAGGGTCTTCACGCGGCCGTCCAGAATTTCCGGGAATCCGGTGACCTCGCTGATGCCGATGGTCTTCACGCCTTCCTTCTCCAGCAACTTCTGCGTACCTCCGGTGGCGATGATCTCCCAGCCGAGGTCCACGAGTCCCTTGACGAACGGCACGAGGCCGGTCTTGTCACTAACACTTATTAACGCTCTCATTGAATCAGTTTATTGATAGTTTCGATATATAATGCATGTTCGATTTTCTGGCCGATGCGGTGCACCTCGGCCGGGTCGTCCCCGTCATAGTCGAAGGCGCGCTGGGCGATGATCCGCCCGCCGTCCAGGTCGGCATTGACCCAATGGATGGTGATGCCGTACACTTTCACGCCGTAGGCCACGGCGTCCTCCACGGCGTGTGCCCCCTTGAAGGAAGGCAGCAGCGAGGGATGGATGTTGATGATCCTGCCTTCGTAGGCTCCCAGAAGGGTCTCCCCTACGATGCGCATATAGCCGGCCAGGCATACCAGGTCCACTTTCTTCGCATCCAGGACCTTCACGATCTCCGCCTCGAAAGCGGCCTTGGAAGGATAGTCCTTGGGCGAAAACACGAAGGTTTCGACACCGTAGCGGGCCGCCTTCTCGATGACGGCGGCACCCGGTTTGTCGCACACCATCACGGCCACGTCGGCCGGGATGGCACCCTCGGCGCAGGCGCGGGCGATGGCCTCGAAGTTCGTGCCGGTTCCGCTCGCGAATACGGCCAGTTGCTTTTTCATAACAGATGGATATTGACGCCGGGAACGTCCGTCACCTTGCCGATGACGGAGGCCTTTTCCCCGCAGGACTCCAGGATGGCGATGGCCTTTTCCGCCTCGGAGGCATCCAGGACGGCGACCATGCCGACACCCATGTTGAAAATGTTGAACATTTCGCGGTGCGGGACGCCGCCCCACTTCTCCAGCATCCGGAACACCGGGAGGATCTCCCAGGTCCCTTCCTGGATCTCGAGGCCCTGGCCCTCATGGAGGACACGCGGGATGTTCTCGTCAAAGCCGCCGCCGGTGATGTGGCAGATGCCGTGCACGTCGCACTGACGGATCACTTCCAGCATCTGTTTCACATAGATCTTCGTCGGGGTGAGGAGCACTTCGCCGAGTTTCCGGCCGCCGAATTCCGCGATGGGATCCTCATAGTCCAGCCCTGCATCGGCGACGATCTTCCGCACGAGGCTGAAGCCGTTGGAATGGACGCCGCTGGAGGCAACGCCTACCAGGACATCTCCGACCTTAACCTTCGAGCCGTCAATGAGTTTCGATTTCTCAACGACACCGGTGGTATAGCCTGCGATGTCGTATTCGCCGTCGGCATACATACCCGGCATCTCGGCCGTTTCGCCGCCCACGAGGGCGCAGCCCGCCTGGCGGCAGCCTTCCGCCACGCCGGCGACGATGGCTTCCACCTTGGCCGGGACATTGTGTCCGAGCGCGACATAGTCCAGGAAGATGAGGGGTTCGGCACCCTGCGCCAGGACATCGTTCACGCACATCGCCACGGCGTCGATGCCGATGGTGTCGTGCTTGTCCATCGCAAAGGCGATCTTGAGTTTGGTGCCCACCCCGTCGGTACCGCTCACCAGGACGGGTTCCTTCACGCCCAGGGCGGAGAGGTCGAACATCCCGCCGAAGGAGCCGATGTTACCCATCGACCCGGTCCGCTGCGTGGAAGCGACATGCTGTTTGATCCTGCGGACCACTTCATACCCCGCTTCGAGGTTTACGCCCGCTTTTTCGTACGTCTTGGCCATAGTTATTCTTCGGTTTCGTGATCGTAAAGGAGGGTGGGATACTCGCCCGTGAAGCAGGCCTGGCAAGGGTCGGCGCAGCCGAAGGCCGAGGCGCGGGTGGAGTCGGGGCTCAGGTAACCCAGGGAGTCGGCGCCGATGGCCGCACGGGCCTCTTCGAGCGTGCGGTGCGAGCACAGGAGTTCTTCCGGTGTGGAAGTATCCACGCCGTAATGGCAGGTGAAGCGCATCATCGGAGAGGCGATGCGCACGTGCACTTCCCTAGCCCCGGCTTCGCGAAGCAGGCGGACAATCTTGAGACAGGTCGTGCCGCGGACGATGGAGTCGTCCACCAGGACGATCCGCTTGTCCTTCACGATGCTGTACACCGGGGAAAGTTTCATCTTCACGCCCAGTTCGCGCATCGACTGGACCGGCTCGATGAAGGTACGGCCCACATATTTGTGCTTGATCAGGCCCATCTCATAGGGGATGCCGCTTTCCTCGGCGAAGCCCATCGCGGCGCTGAGGCTGGACTCGGGCACACCCACGACGATGTCGGCCTCCACCGGATTCTCGCGGTACAGGCGCCGGCCCGCCTCCTTGCGGTAGGCGTGGACGTTGCAACCGTCGATGTCGCTGTCCGGACGCGCGAAATAGATGTATTCCATCCCGCACATCCGATGGCTGCAGTATTTGGAGAAGAGGGTGCTGCGGATGCCGTGATGGTCCAGGGAGATGATTTCGCCCGGACGCACGTCCCGGATGAATTCCGCGCCCATGATGCCGAAGGCGCAGGACTCGCTGCTCACCACGTATCCTTCCCCGAGGCGCCCGATGCACAGAGGCTTGATGCCGTACTTGTCCCGGGCCGCATAGATCCGGTTCTTGGTCATGATGACGAAGGTGAAGCCGCCTTCCATCATGTTCAGCGCCTTCACGATGTTCAGGATACGGTCCTCGTTCGCGCTCTTCTTGATCAGGTGCGCGAGGAGTTCCGCGTCGGCGTCGGTCTGGAAGATGGTGCCCCGTTTCTCCAGATAGGCGGCGATCTGCCTGGAATTCACGATGTTGCCGTCGCTCGCCACGGCGAAGTTGCCGGAATGGTGACGGAAAAAGAAGGGGCCGACGTTGTCCAGGCCGCCGCGGGAAGCATTCGCGTACTTCACGCAGCCGATGCCCAGACGGCCCTTCAGTCTGCTCACCTGGCCGTTGTTGAAAACCTCGTTCAGCAGGCCCAGCCCCCGGTAGCGGTGGGATTCTCCCAGTTCGTCGAAGGTGGCGATGCCGCCGCCTTCCTGGCCGCGGTGCTGGAGGTTATGCAGTCCGTAATACAGGAAAGTGGAGGCGTCCGGAACGCCATATACAGCAAGTACACCCATATCAGTCTTCTATTCCCAAAGCGGTTTTCAATCTTTCGAGCACCTTGCCGTAGTTGGCGGTCACCTCGCCGAGGTCCAGGCGGAAACGGTCCTTGTCCAGGCGCTCCCCCGTCTCCTCGTCCCACATCCGGCAGGTATCGGGGCTGAGTTCATCGGAAATGATGATGGCACCGGTGTCGGCCGCCCGGCCGAACTCGAACTTGGCGTCCACCAGTTCGATGCCCGCCTTGTGCAGGAGTTCGGTGAGGAGTTGCCCGGAACGGCGGACGATGTCGTACATCTCGTCCAGTTCCGCGTAGGTCGCCAGATGCAGCGCCACGGCCTGGTCGCGGTTGATGAGCGGGTCGCCCAACTCGTCGTTGTTGTAACACAGGTCCAGGATGGTGTTCTCCGGCTTGTAGCCGTCCTCGACCCCCAGTTTCGTGGCGAGACCGCCGGCGATCCGGTTGTGGAAAACGACCTCCAGCGGGATGATCTCGATCATCCGGCACAGTTGTTCGCGCTCGTCCGGAAGGGTCCGCAGGAAATGGGTGTCCACCCCGTTTTCGTTGAGATACCCCAGGAGGAGGGCGGAAATCTGGCTTGTCAGTACACCTTTGCCGTTGAACCGGGCACGCTTGACGCCGTGGAAGGCCGTCGTCACGTCCTTGTAGCGGAAGATGACCTGGCAAGGGTCGTCGGTGGAGAAGACCTGCTTCTCGTTGCCGTTGAAGATGAGTTTATCCTTGACCATTTATCGTAGTTTTCTGAAGTAATTGACTGCGTTTTCGAAGATGGGCTGGCGACGGTTGCCGCTTATGTTCTTGAACAGGTTGTCCTCGTAGCGCTCGCTGTGGCCCATCTTGCCCAGGATATGGCCGTCGGGGCTCACGACGCCCTCGATGTCATAGTGGGAACCGTTGGGATTGTCCACATAGCGGAAGGCCACCTGCCCCTTCGCGAAGAGTTCGCGGGCCAGTCCGGGCTCCACGACGAACTTGCCTTCGCCGTGGCTGAAAGCGATGCTGTGCCGGTCGCCCTTGGCGAAACCGGCCAGCCAGGGCGAGTTCACGGTGGCGACCTCGGTCGTAGCCATCAGCGAAACGTGGCGGTTGATGTCGTTGCGGAAAAGCGTGGGCGAATCCGGCGTCACGCAGCCGAGTTTCCCGTACGGGAGCAGGCCGCTCTTCACCAGGGCCTGGAAGCCGTTGCAGATGCCCAGGATGAGGCCTCCGCGCTCCAGGAGGGCGGTAATGGCCGCTCCGACACGCGCGTTGTTGATGACATCGGCGATGAATTTGCCGCTGCCGTCCGGTTCGTCACCGGAGGAGAAACCGCCGCAGAATGCGAGGATATGGCTCTCGTCGATCCGCTGCGCGAGCGTGTCGATGGAAGAGAGCACGTCCGCCGGGGTGAGATTCCTGAACACGTACGGACGGACCTCGGCACCGGCCTTGCGGAAGGCCTTGGCCGTGTCGTAATCGCAGTTGGACCCCGGGAACACCGGCAGGCACACGACGGGGTGCTGCACGGGAGCGCCGGGCCAGACGAGATTCTTCGGATCGAAGCGGACGGGCTCCACGGCCGGGACGGGCTCGTCAAAGGCCGGGGCCACCCGCGGCGGATAGAGTTTGAAATAGCGGCCTTCATAGGCCTTTTCCAGGGTGTCCAGGGCCATTTCCACGCCATTGACCTTGATGCCGGATGCTGTCACGACGCCGAGTTCGACGGCGGAGGGGTGGGCCAGGACGGCCGTGGATTCCACCAGCGCGGAACCGTAGCCCAGGGAGAAAAGGTCACCGGCGGGAACCGTGACGTCCACACCGAGGCCGTTACCCAGGGCCATCTTCACGAGTCCTTCGGCCACGCCGCCGTAGGAAAGCGACCAGGCGGAAACGATACTGCCCGCGCCGATGGCTTTATACAGGTAGTCCCAATTGCCTTTCAACTGCTCCGTATCGGGCATCCGGTTCGGAAGCGGGGTATGTTTCAGGAGGTAGATCCGGTTGCCGGCCTTCTTGAATTCCGGGGAGATGACGCGGCGCGCATCGACGGTCGTGATGCCGAAGGCAACCAGGGTCGGAGGGACGTGGATATGTTCAAAGGTACCGCTCATCGAGTCCTTGCCGCCGATGGACGGCAGGCCGAACTCCTTCTGCATCCTGAGCGTACCGAGGAGGGCGGACAGCGGCTTGCCCCAGGTGTGGGGATCCTTGGTCATCCGCTCGAAGTATTCCTGGTAGGAGAAGCGCATCCTGCTGTAGTCGGCACCGGCACAGGCCACTTTCGTGCAGGCTTCCACGACAGCGTAGGCTGCGCTGTGGTAGGGGCTCCAGACGGCGAGGTCAGGATTATAGCCGAAGGCCATGACGCTGGCCGTCTCGGTGTATTCGTCCATGGGAAGTTTCTGGACCGAGACCTGCGTTTCGGTCGCCTGCCGCCTGCCACCGTAAGGCATCAGGACGGTGGAACGGCCGACGGTGGAGTCGAACATCTCCACCAGTCCCTTCTGCGATGCCACGTTCGGCGAAGCCATCACCGAGCACATCTGCTGCTCCAGGGTCTCCCCTTCCGGAACCCGGACGAACGGATCCCTGTCCTCGACCGGGAGGATGGCGGCCTTCGCATAGTGCTTCGCACCGGCGCTGTCGATGAATTCCCGCGTGAGGTCGCAGACCTTCACGTCGCCGTAGAACATCCGCATCCGGCCCGTATCCGTCACGTTGGCGACGTGCGTGACCTCGATGTTGTCCACGGCGCAGAGTTCCATCATCCGTTCCTTGTCGGCCGCTTCCACGACCACGGCCATCCGCTCCTGGGACTCGCTGATGGCGAGTTCCGTCGCGTTCAGGCCGGCGTATTTCGCCGGCACGCGGTCCAGCCAGATGTCCAGGCCGTCCGCCAGTTCGCCGATGGCGACACTCACGCCGCCGGCGCCGAAATCGTTCGATTTCTTGATGAGTCCCGTCACTTCCGGCCGACGGAACAGACGCTGTAACTGTCTCTCTTCGGGAGCGTTACCCTTCTGGACCTCACTTCCGCAGGTTTCGAGGGAAGCCTCGGTGTGTTCCTTGGAGGAGCCCGTGGCACCGCCGATACCGTCGCGTCCGGTGCGTCCGCCCAGGAGGAGGATCACGTCGCCGGGAGCCGGGCTCTCGCGCCGCACGGCAGAAGCACGGACGGCGCCCACGACTGCGCCGATTTCCATGCGCTTGGCCGTATAGCCGTCGGAATAGATCTCCCGGACGTGCGTGGTGGCGAGGCCGATCTGGTTGCCGTAACTGGAGTAGCCGGCGGCGGCCTTCTTCGAGATCATCCGCTGCGGCAACTTGCCCGGGATGGTCTCGGCCACGGAGGCATTCACATTGCCGGCGCCCGTCACGCGCATGGCCTGGTACACGTAGGCCCGGCCGGACAGCGGGTCGCGGATGGCGCCGCCCAGGCAGGTGGCGGCACCGCCGAAGGGCTCGATCTCGGTCGGGTGGTTATGCGTTTCGTTCTTGAACTGGAGGAGCCATTTCTCGGGTTTTCCGTCCACGTCCACGGTCACGAAGATACTGCAGGCGTTGTTCTCCTCGCTCACCTCCATGTCGTCCAACTTGCCCTGCTTGCGGAGCCAGCGGGCGCCGATGGTCGCGAGTTCCATCAGGCAGCGCGGCTTGTCCCCGCGGCCGAGGTCTTCCCGCATCCGGTCGAAAAGGTCCAGGGAGGACTCCAGTTCGGCCTTCATGAAGGACTCGTCCACCGTGATTTCCTCCAGCACCGACGTGAAGGTGGTATGGCGGCAGTGGTCGCTCCAATAGGTGTCCAGGATGCGCAGTTCCGTCTCGGAAGGGTTCCTTCCTTCACTCCGGAAGTACCGGACCACTTCGCCCAGGTCGTCGGCGTTCATCGCCAGCCCGTGCCCCTTGCAGAAGGCCTGGTAGGCTTCAGGAGCGAGGTCGATGAAGCCCGTGAGGTCCTCGAGCGGCTTCACGGAAGCCTTCTCTCCGAGGGCCAGGACGGACAGGTCCTTCTCGCGGCATTCCACCGGGTTGATGAAGTAGTGCCGGATCCGCGCGAGGGTCTCGTCCGAAACCGAGTCCTCGAACACCACCAGGCGGGAACTCTTGATCTCGATGTCCGCCTCCGGGTCGATCAGATGGACACAGTCCACGGCGGAGGAGGCCCGCTGGTCGAACTGGCCGGGAATGTATTCCACGGCGATGTATTTCTTTCCCTCGAGCGGAAGGTCGTCGGTGACGGTGTCCGTCACCACTTCCCCGAATACGCTGTAGCGGCTTTTCTCCAGCAGGTCGTCGGAGAAGCCGAACAGGTCGTACACGTTGATGAGCCGCAGGGAGCCCAGGCTCAGGGACAGGTTCTCGTTGAATTCGGCGAGGAGGCTCGCGGCCTCCACGCGGAACTGCTGCTTTTTCTCTACAAAGATGCGCCTGTTGTTCATAGTCAAAAAATCAGATGCCCACCGGCGCGGTGTGGCGGGGGTGGGCATTGTATTCAGATAACCGTAGCGAGCACCTTGTCGCTCTGCTGCTGGCGGAAATCCTCCAGTTTCTTCCGGAGGGCGGTATCCTGGAGGGCCAGGATGGCCACGGCGTAAAGAGCGGCATTCTTCGCCCCGTCGATGGCCATCGTCGCGACGGGGATGCCGGAAGGCATCTGGACGATGGACAGGAGGGAATCCAGACCGTTCAGGGCCTTGGACTTCACGGGGACGCCGATGACCGGGAGGGTGGTCAGGGCGGCGATCACACCCGGCAGGTGCGCGGCCCCTCCGGCGCCGGCGATGATGATGTCGAACCCGTTGTCCCGGGCGGAACGGACATAGTCGGCGAGCGGACCGGGATTGCGGTGCGCGCTGAGGACTCTTTTCTCGTAGGGGATACCGAACTCTTCGAGCGTGCTGCAGGCCGGGGACATGACATCCCAGTCACTGGCACTGCCCATGATGATGGCTACCTTGCTCATAAGTGATGCTACTAACGGAGTGCAAATTTACGCGGAATATCCGATGCTCGCAAATCCTTCCCGCACTTTTTTCGAAAAGTTTTTCAACAGGTATCCTGTTGATATTTTGTGCGAAAAAAATTTGCAGAATTGACCCGGAAAGCAGTAACTTTGCAGTCCGGAATGTTGAGTAAGTCCATCATATCCCAGACACTCGGCATCGGTGGGACCGATGAGGTCCTTATTTTTTATTGACGGGCAGCCCTGAGGGGTTGTCTTTTTTTTATATGCTGGCCATGGTAACGCTACCCGCTTTCGCCGACCTTCACGTACATTTCCGTGAGCCGGGACAGACCTGGAAGGAAACCATCCGCAGCGGCAGCCGGGCCGCCGCGCGGGGCGGATACACGCTGGTTTGCACGATGCCCAACCTGGATCCCGTGCCGGACAGTCCGGAGCATCTGGCCGTGGAGCAGGAAGCCATCGACCGGGACGCCCTGATCCGGGTGCTCCCCTACGGCTCGATCACAAAGGGGCGGCTCGGACTGGAACTGGTGGACTTCCATGCCCTCAAGGACAGGTGCGTGGCCTTCTCCGATGACGGAAGCGGCGTCCAGCGCCGGGAGATGATGCGGGAAGCCATGCGCGCCGCGGCGGCCGAGGACGTCATCATCGCCGCCCACTGCGAAGACAACACGCTCCTGCACGGAGGTTATATCCACGACGGCCGCTACTGCCGCGAACACGGGCACAAGGGAATCTGTTCCGAGAGTGAATGGGGCCAGATCGCCCGCGACCTGGAACTGGCCGCCGAAACCGGCTGCCGGTACCACGTCTGCCACATCTCCACGGCCGAAAGCGTGGACATCATCCGCCAGGCCAGGAAGAGCGGCGTCCGCGTCACTTGCGAAACCGGCCCCCACTACCTCACCCTCTGCGAGGACGACCTGCGGGAAGAAGGCCGTTTCAAGATGAACCCGCCGCTGCGGAGCGCCGACGACCGCGAGGCCCTCATCGAAGGGCTGGCCGACGGCACCATCGACGTGGTCGCCACGGACCATGCGCCGCACTCGGCCGAGGAGAAGTCCCGGGGCCTGGCAGGCAGCGCGATGGGCATCGTGGGCCTGGAAACCGCTTTCCCGGTGCTCTACACCAAGTTGGTGAAGACCGGCCGCATCAGCCTGGAACGCCTCGTCGAAGCCATGGCCACCGCCCCTCGCCGCATCTTCCGCCTCCCGGAAGCGCCGGACGACCGGATCGAGGTGGACCTGGACACGCCCTTCGTCATCCGCAGCGAAGACTTCGCTTCCATGGGCCGGGCCACGCCTTTCGAAGGCTGGGAAGTCTATGGAAGGATCTGCAGGACTATCTATGAAGGAAAGACAGTATATAACGACTTGACAAAATGATCAGACCCGAAAAGAAACTGGTGCTGGAAACCGGACAGGAGTTCTACGGAACCGGGTTCGGCGCAGACTGCCGCAAAGTCTGCGAAATCGTCTTCAACACCTCGGTCGTAGGATACCAGGAGATCATCTCCGACCCCTCCTACGCCGGGCAGATCGTCGTGATGACCTATCCCCTCATCGGGAACTACGGCATCACCGACGAGGATTTCGAATCCCATAACACCGACATCGGCGGCCTGGTGGTGCGGGAATGCTGCGACACCCCGAGCAACTTCCGGTACACCAAGACCCTCGAAGAGGAACTCGAGGAACACGGGATCCCCTGCCTGAGCGGGGTGGATACCCGGATGCTCACCAAGATCATCCGCGACACCGGCCGGCCGATGGCCGCCATCGTGGAAGCGGAGATGCCCAAGGACGAGGCCCTGGCGCTCATCGCCGCCACGCCGCGTCCCAAGGACCTCCTCCGCCGCGTAGGCTGCCGCAAACGCTGGGTCACCCGCACGTCCAACCACCTGTACCACGTCGTGGCGGTGGACTGCGGCATCAAGCACAGCATCCTCGCCCGGCTGAAAGAGCGCGGCTGCAACGTGACCATCGTCCCGTTCAGCACCCCCGCGAAGGATATCCTCGCCTTCAACCCGGACGGCGTCCTGCTCTCCAACGGACCGGTTTCGGCCCTGGAAGCGCCCGGGATCCTCGGGCTCATCGACGAACTGAAGGGCCGCGTCCCGGTGTTCGGCATCGGGCTCGGAATGGAGGCCATCGGCCTTTCCTACGGTGCGCAACTCGTACCGATGGGCTGCGGCAAACACGGCGACTATCCGGTCCGTGACCTCTCCTCCGGCCGCATCGACATCGCCGTCCTGAACCAGACCTACCGGTTCGACACCGTGGACGGCACCGGCCTCACGCCCACGCATGTCCTGGTCCCCGAAGGATACGTGCTGGGATTCGAGAACCGGGTAGACCGGGTGTTCGGGGTCCAGTTCCACCTGGAATCGGCCCCGGGCCCGCAGGATTATGTCTGCCTTTTCGACAGGTTCATTCAAATGATGGAGGAAACGAAACATGCCTAGGAGAACGGATATCAGGAAAGTGATGGTCATCGGCTCCGGTCCGATCGTGATCGGCCAGGCCGCGGAATTCGACTACGCCGGCACCCAGGCGTGCCTTGCCCTCAAGGAAGAGGGCTACCAGGTCATCCTCGTGAACTCCAATCCGGCCACGATCATGACCGACACCCATATCGCCGACAAGGTGTACATGGAACCGCTCACCCTCGAATATGTCGCGAAGATCATCCGCTACGAGCGTCCCGACGCCCTGGTGCCGGGCCTCGGCGGCCAGACCGGCCTGAACCTCGCCGTCCAACTCGCCAAGAAGGGAGTCCTGGAGGAATGCGGCGTGGAGATTCTCGGGACCTCGTTCCACGGTATCGAGAAGGCCGAGGACCGCGAACTCTTCAAGGAACTCTGCCTGTCCATCGACGAGCCGGTCATCCCCTCCGAGATCACCTACAGCGTCGAGGAAGGCGTCGCGGCGGCCGGACGCATCGGTTATCCGGTCATCCTGCGGCCCGCCTTCACCCTGGGCGGCACGGGCGGCGGCTTTGCCGACAACGAGGAGGAACTCCGTGACCTGATGCGCAACGCCCTCGCCCTCTCCCCCGTCGGCGAAGTGCTGGTCGAAAAGAGCATCAAGGGCTACAAGGAGATCGAGTTCGAGGTGATGCGGGACCACAACGACACCGCCATCGCCATCTGCTCGATGGAGAACATCGACCCCGTGGGCATCCACACCGGAGACTCCATGGTCGTGGCTCCCGCCCAGACCCTCACGGACAAGGAATACCAGATGCTCCGGGACAGCGCCCTCAAACTCATCCGCGCCCTGGACATCGAGGGAGGCTGCAACGTCCAGTTCGCCCTGGACCCGCTCTCCTTCAAGTACTATATCATCGAGGTCAATCCCCGCGTGTCCCGTTCGTCGGCCCTGGCATCCAAGGCCAGCGGTTTCCCGATCGCCCGCGTCACCGCCAAGATCGCCGTGGGCCTCACCCTGGACGAAATCACGATCGCCGGGGCACCTGCCTGCTGCGAGCCCGCCATCGACTACGTGGTCACGAAGGTGGCCCGCTTCCCCTTCGACAAGTTCAGCGAGGCGTCCAACGAACTGGGCACCCAGATGAAGGCGACGGGCGAGGTGATGTCGATCGGCCGGACCCTGGAGGAAAGCATCCTCAAGGCGATGCGTTCGCTGGAAACCGGCTGCTGCCACATCCACAAGAAGAAGTTCGACGACTGGAGCGAGGAGGACCTCCTGGACTACATCTCCAAGCCCACGGACGACCGCATCCACGCCATCGCCCAGTTGCTGCGCCTGCGGATCGACCTGTCCCGCATCTACGACCGCACGAAGATCGACATGCTGTTCCTCGAGAAGGTGTACAACATCGTCCGGATGGAACGCCGCGTGAAGGCCCTCCCGGGCGACCTGTCCATCCTGCGGGAAGCAAAGCGGATGGGGTTCGGCGACAAGTTCATCGGTGAACTCTGGGGCCGTTCAGAGGCCGATGTCATCCGGCTTCGGTTCGAAAACGGGATCGTCCCCGTGTACAAGATGATCGACTCCTGCAGCGCCGAACATGACACCTATGTCCCGTACTTCTACTCCACCTACGAGCAGGAGAACGAGTCCGTCCGCACCGACCGGAAGAAGATCCTCGTGCTGGGTTCCGGCCCCATCCGCATCGGCCAGGGCGTGGAGTTCGACTACTCCACCGTCCATGCCATCTGGGCCATCCGCGAAGCCGGCTACGAGGCCATCATCATCAACAACAATCCCGAGACCGTATCCACCGACTACACGGTCTCCGACAAACTGTACTTCGAACCGCTCACCGTGGAGGACGTGATGAACGTCATCCGCCTGGAGCGTCCGGACGGGGTGATCGTCACCCTGGGCGGCCAGACGGCCATCAACCTGGCCGGGCCGCTGGAGGAGTTCGACGTCCCGCTCATCGGCACCGGCCTGCAGGCCATCGACAATGCCGAGGACCGCAAACTTTTCGAGCAGATCATGCGGGAGACCGGCATCCGGCAGCCCAAGGCCCATGCCGTCACGAATGTCGAAGACGGCGTGAAGGCGGCCGAGGACATCGGCTATCCCGTCCTCGTGCGCCCGAGTTTCGTGCTGGGCGGCCGGGCGATGATGATCGTGGGCAACGAGGCCACGCTCCGGCACTATCTCCATAACGCGGTGGAAATCAATGAGAACTCCCCCGTCCTGGTGGACAAGTACATCATGGGCAAGGAGACCGAGGTCGATGCCATCTGCGACGGCGAGGACGTCTTCATCCCGGCCATCATGGAGCACGTGGAGCGCACCGGCATCCACTCCGGCGACAGCATCAGCGTCTATCCTTCCTTCTCCCTGAGTCCGAAGGTGAAGCAGGAAATCATCGACGACACGGTGAAACTGGGGAAGGCCATCGGCATCGTGGGCCTGTTCAACATCCAGTTCATCGTGGACGGGAACGAGGACGTGTACGTGATCGAGGTCAATCCCCGGAGTTCCCGCACGGTCCCGTTCATCTCCAAGAGCACCGGCGTCCCGATGGCGAAGATCGCCACGCGCGTGATGCTGGGCCACTCCCTGAAGGAACAGGGCATCACGGAGGTTTACTTCCCCGAAAGGAAGCGCCATTTCGTGAAGACGCCGGCCTTCTCGTTCGGCAAGATCAAGGGCATCGACACCTACCTCTCCCCCGAGATGAAGTCCACGGGCGAGGCCATCGGCTATGACAACTCCCTGAACCGTGCGCTCTACAAGTCCCTGCAGGCCAGCGGCATGGACATCAAGTCCTACGGCACCATCTTCGCCACCATCGCGGACAAGGACAAGGAGGAGGCGCTCCCGCTCATCCGCCGGTTCTACAACCTGGGCTTCAACATCGAAGCCACCAAGGGCACGGCCGCCTTCCTGAAGGAACACGGCATCCGCACCAAGACGCTGAAGAAACTCCGCGAAGGCAGTGACGAGATCTACCAGGCGCTCCGCAAGGGACACGTCAAGTACGTCATCAATACCATCGACCTGAACCAGAAGTCCAGCCACCTGGACGGCTACGGCATCCGCCGCTGCGCGGTCGAGAACAATGTCACGATCTTCACCGCCCTGGAAACCGTGCGGGTGCTGCTGGACGTGCTCGAGGAAATCACCCTGGGAATCTCCACGATAGACGAAGAGTATAAATGATAAAAGCCCTTTATACTGTCATTGAGAACACGCCCCTGGCGGTCAAGACATTCAGGATGGTCCTGGAGCCGACGCTGTCTTTCCGGTCAGGCGGAGAAATCTCCCCCCGCGGGGAATTCGTGCATATCGCCGTCCCCGGATTCTACCTGCGGAGGCCGCTGTCGGTCTGCGACTATGAGGATGGGAAACTGACGGTCGTGTACAAGGTCGTCGGTGAGGGGACGAAAGTGCTGTCCGAAACGCGTGTAGGGACAGTGCTGGAGGTGTTGACGGGACTTGGAAGAGGGTTTGACCCGGATGCGTGCAGGCAGGATGCGTTGCTTGTCGGAGGAGGCCTCGGGGTTCCGCCGCTGTATTTGCTGGCGAAGGAACTGAAGGCGCGCGGGAAGAAGGTCCGGGCCGTGCTGGGGTTCAACAAGGCCGACGAGATCATCCTCGCGGAGGAATTCCGCAGCGTGTGCGACGAGGTCGTGATTTCCACGGCCGATGGTTCCGTCGGGGTGAAGGGATTCGTGACCGATGCCCTGAAAGCCCTCTGTCCGCCGTACGACTACTACTATACCTGCGGGCCGATGGTGATGATGCGGGCGGTCTGCGCCGCCCTGGAAGGGCCCGGCGAGGCCAGCCTGGAAGAGCGTATGGGGTGCGGCGCAGGCTTCTGCTACGGGTGTTCCATCGAAACGAAAAACGGTCCCCGGCGCGTGTGCAAGGACGGTCCGGTGTTCAAAATGGAGGAATTGGCATGGTAAAGGACCTGACTGTGAACCTGGGCGGCATCCGCCTGCAGAATCCGGTGATTCCGGCCAGCGGGACCTTCGGGTTCGGACTGGAACTGGCCGGAGACATGGACCTGGACGTCCTCGGAGGCATCTCGCTCAAGGGGACGACGCGGGAGGCACGCTACGGGAATCCCACCCCTCGCATCGCCGAGTGCGAAAGCGGGATGATCAATTCCGTCGGGCTGCAGAATCCGGGGATCGATGTCCTTGTGCAGGAGAAAGTCCCCGCCCTCCGGAAGGTCTATGGCGGCTGCGTCATCGCCAACATCAGCGGTTTCTCGCTGGACGAATACCGGGAGTGCTGCGCGAAGGCCGATGCGTGCGAGGGCATCGACATCATCGAGGTGAACATCTCCTGCCCGAACGTGCACAATGGCGGGATGGCCTTCGGAACGGACGCCCGTTCCGCGGCGGAAGTGACCGCGGCCGTGAAGGCCGTGTGCCGGAAGCCCGTCTTCATCAAACTCAGTCCGAACGTGACCGATATCGTCGCGATCGCCCGCGCCTGCGAGGACGCCGGCGCCGACGGTCTCACGCTCGTGAACACCTTCCTCGGGATGCGGATCGACATCGCCCGCCGGAAACCCGTGATCGCCAACAAGATGGGCGGTTTCTCCGGCAGGGCCGTGTTCCCCGTCGCCCTGAGGATGGTCTATCAGGTCGCGCACGCCTGCCAGGTGCCCGTGATGGGCTGCGGCGGCGTGGCCTCCGCCCGTGACGTCATCGAGATGATGATGGCGGGCGCCACCGCCGTGCAGGTTGGTGCGGAGAACCTCCGCAACCCCTTCGCCTGCCCGGAAATCATCGCCGAACTCCCCCGTGTGATGGAGGAACTCGGCATCGACTCCTTGAAAGAAATCATCTCCGCCGTATGAACAAAGACGTCATCATCGCCTGCGACTTCTCCAGCCGCGCGGCCACGCTGGAATTCCTGGACCGCTTCCCCGAGGGACGCAAGCCGTTCGTGAAGATCGGCATGGAACTCTTCTATGCCGAGGGCCCCGCCATCGTCCGCGACATCAAGGCCCGCGGGCACAAGGTCTTCCTGGACCTCAAACTCCACGATATCCCCAACACGGTCAAGAAAGCCATGCGCGTGCTTTCTTCCCTGGATGTGGACATGGTCAATGTCCATGCGGCCGGCACGGTCGCCATGATGCGCGCCGCCCTGGAAGGGCTCACGCGCGCGGACGGCACCCGCCCCCTGCTGATCGCCGTCACCCAACTCACATCCACCTCCGAGGAAGTGATGCAGCAGGAACTCCTCATCGGCGCCGGCATCGGCGAGACCATCGTGAAATACGCCTCCAATGCCCGCGAGGCGGGCCTGGACGGGGTTGTCTGCTCGCCGCTGGAAGCCGGCATGGTCAAGCAGGCCTGCGGCCCCGGCTTCCTGGCCGTCACCCCGGGCATCCGCTTCGCCGACGCCGCGGCGGACGACCAGGTGCGCATCACCACGCCGGCCCGCGCCCGCGAAATCGGCTCCGACTTCATCGTCGTCGGCCGTCCCATCACCGCCGCCGCGGACCCCGTGGCCGCCTATGAACGTTGTATGAAAGAGTTTACCTTGTCATTCTGAGCAAAGCGAAAGAATCTATATGGAAAGACAGATTGCATCCTCCCTCCTCTCGATCGGCGCCGTGTTCCTGCGGCCCGAGCAGCCGTTTACCTGGGCCAGCGGCATCAAGAGCCCGATTTACTGCGACAACCGTCTGACGCTGTCCGCGCCCCGCGTGCGGGAGCAGGTGGAGAACGGACTCTCCCTGCTCGTGCAGCGGTATTACCCCGACTGTGAGATGCTGATGGGCACTTCGACCGCCGGCATCGCCCACGCCGCCATCACCGCGACGATCCTGGACCTGCCGATGGGCTATGTCCGGGGCGAGGCCAAGAGCCACGGCCGGACGAACCGGATCGAAGGGAAGATGGACCCGGGCACGAAAGTCGTCGTCGTCGAGGACCTCATCTCCACGGGCGGCAGCGCCATCGACGTGGTGGAAGCCCTCCGGGCGGAAGGCGCCGAAGTGCTGGGCATCGTGAGCATCTTCACGTACGGGATGAAGCGGGGCCTGGAACGGCTCGCCGCCGCGAACGTGGAAAACCATTCCCTGTGCAACCTGGACGTCCTCGTGGACGTCGCCCAGGAGGAAGGACGCATCGCTCCGGGCTGGAAGGAAAGGATCCTCGCCTTCCGCGACAACCCCTCGGACGAAACCTGGATCAACGGATAACCCCATACTTATTTATGAAACATCTCATCGACCCGACCGATCTGACCAAGCAGGAGATCGACGAAATCATTTCCCTCGCCCAGGACATCATCGCCCACCGCGAACGCTACCAGGGCAGCATGTCCCACCGCAAACTGGCGACGCTCTTCTACGAGCCCAGCACCCGTACGCGGCTGAGTTTCACCTCCGCGATGATGGAACTGGGCGGCAACGTGCTCGGTTTCTCCGATGCCCGCAGCAGTTCCGTCTCCAAGGGTGAAAGCGTGCAGGACACCGTCCGCGTAGTGGGCTGCTTCGCCGACGTGATCGCCATGCGCCACCACATCGAGGGTGCCCAGTTGTATGCGACGGAAGTGTCCACCGTGCCCATCATCAATGCCGGCGACGGCTCCCACAGCCACCCGACGCAGACGCTGACGGACCTCCTGACCATCCACCGGGAACTCGGCCACATCGACGGACTGACCATCGGCTTCTGCGGCGACCTCCGCTTCGGCAGGACCGTCCACTCCCTGATCAAGGCCCTCACCCGCTACAAGGACATCAAGGTCATCCTCATCGCCCCGGACGAACTCAAACTCCCGGACTATATCAAGCAGGACGTGTGCGAGCGCACCGGCATCCCGTACCGTGAGGTGGAGACGATGGAGGAGGTGATGGGCGAACTGGACGTCCTTTATATGACGCGCGTGCAGAAGGAGCGGTTCCTGGACGAGGACGAATTCGACCGCGTGAAGGACAGTTTCGTGCTGGACGCCGCCCGCATGTCCCTCGCCAAGAAGAAGATGGCCGTCCTGCACCCGCTCCCCCGCGTGAACGAAATCCTTACCGAGGTCGATTCCGACCCGCGCGCCGCCTATTTCCGCCAGGTGGAGAACGGAAAGTTCGTGCGGGAGGCGCTGATCGTCAAACTCCTGGAATGGAAGAACGATCCGGAGCACGGCATGCCCGCCGACGAGGAGCCCATCATCGACCCGGAACTGCGCTGCCCGAACCGGAAGTGCATCTGCAACAACGAGCATGCCCCGCACAAGTTCCACCGGACCGACAACGGCGTGCTGCGCTGCTGGTACTGCGACTCGAAGGTCCGCTAGCGGAACGGTTTTTGCTGGACAGATTTCGCCGTTTCGATAAAAAACGCGATATTTGTAGGTCCAAACTACTGCTGTTTTGAAGCCCGAGTCCGTCAACAAATTACTGGAGAACAGTTTCCGCAATAACTGGAGGCGTCCCGCCCTTTCGAACTACAAGGGCGAGACGCTTCTGTACAGCGACCTGGCCCGCAGCATCGCGAAGATGCACCTGGCCTATCAGCATTATGGTATCCATCCCGGCGACAAGGTCGTCATCTGCTCCCGCAACCAGACCCACTGGGCGGTGTGTTTCCTCGCCGCGATGACTTACGGGGCCGTTCCGGTCCCCCTCCTGCACGAATTCAAGCCGGGTAACATCCACTACCTCGTCAACCATTCCGATGCGAAGATCCTCTTCGTGGAGCGCGTCATCTGGGACGGTCTGAACGGCGAGGACATGCCCGGCCTCACGGCGGTGATCCAACTCGAGGACTACCAGGTCCTGCACCTGAAGGAAGGTACCTCCGAGGCGGCCCGCGCCCAGTTGGAGCGGATGTACAAGAAGGCCTATCCCCGCGGCATCCGTCCCGAAGACCTGCACTACCACGAGGACCAGCCGGACGAACTGGCCATCCTGAGTTACACGTCCGGTACTTCCGGTTTCTCCAAGGGCGTGATGATCCCTTACCGGGCGGTCTGGTCCAACGTCGCCTTCATGCATGAGAACCTCCCGATGATCGACAACACCTCCAACGTCGTGGTCATCCTTCCTTCCGCGCACATGTACGGGATGATGTTCGAGTTCTTCTTCGAGATGGTGATGGGCTGCCACATCCATTTCCTCACCAAGGCCCCGAGTCCGAAGGTCCTCGCCGAGGCCTTCTCCGACATCCGGCCGAACGTCGTGTACGCCGTGCCCCTCATCGTGGAGAAGGTTTACAAGAACATGGTCCGCACGCTCCCCAAGGATGCCGACCTGTGCAAGGCCCTGAAGGATTTCTTCGGCGGCGACTTCGAGGAAGTCATCATCGGCGGCGCCGCGCTCAATCCCGAGGTGGAGCGTGCCCTGCGCAAGATCGGGTTCCCCTTCACCGTCGGCTACGGCATGACGGAATGCGCCCCCATCATCACCTACTCCCGCTGGTTCAAGGGCCGGATGTATTCCTGCGGCCTGACGGCCCCCAATATCGAGATCCGGGTCGAATCCAAGGCCCCGCACCTGGTTCCGGGAGAAGTCCAGGTCAAGGGCATGAACGTGTTCCTGGGATACTACAAGAACGCCGACGCGACGTCGGAGGCCTTCACCCACGACGGCTGGTTCCGCACCGGTGACGTGGGCATCCTGGACAATGACGGCTATCTGTACCTGCGCGGACGCACGAAATGCATGATCCTCGGCGCCAACGGCCAGAACATCTACCCGGAGGAAATCGAGGCCGCCCTGAACAACATCCCCTATGTCGTCCATTCCCTCGTCATCGAGGACAACGGCAAACTGGTCGGCCTGGTCTATCCGGACTACAAGCAGGCGAACCTGGACGGGCTCCGCGTCAAGGAACTGGACGAACTGATCCAGGCGAACCTGGAGGAAGTGAACCACCTCTTCCCCAACTACTCCCACATCACCCACCTGGAACTGATGCCGGAAGACTTCGAAATGACGCCCAAGGGCAGTATTAAACGGTATCTGTATCAGCGCAACCGGCCTTCTTGAATTGACGGATTTTTCTTATATTTGCAATGATATGAGAAGAATCCTCCTGACCCTCTTTCTGGCGCTTTCCGCCACCCTGTCCCTCCGCGCCCAGCCTGCCTGGACACAGATCCTCCATCCCCAGGCGCCGGCCGTTCCGGAGTATGTCGCCTTCGCCGGCGATACCGTCCGTTTCGACCGCACCGACTTCTACGAAAGGATGGACCGGGAACTGATCTCCTTCACGTACATGCACACGAATACCACGCTCATGCTCAAGCGTTCGCGCCGGTATTTCGCGCAGATCGTCCCGATCCTGCGCCAGCAGGGCGTCCCGGAAGACCTGAAGTACCTGATGGCCATCGAAAGCAGCCTGGATCCGAAGGCCCTCTCGGTCGCCGGAGCGGCCGGCCTGTGGCAGTTCACCAAAGCCACGGCCCAGACCTACGGACTGGAGGTAAACACGGAGGTGGACGAGCGGTACAACATCGAGAAGGAGACCGTCGCCGCCTGCAAGTTCCTCAAGGACGCCTTCCGGAAATACGGCGACTGGATGACGGTCGCGGCCAGTTACAACGCCGGCCAGGGCGGGATTTCCAAGCGCCGCGAGGCACAGAAGCAGAAATCGGCCCTGGAACTGTGGCTCCCTGAGGAAACGGCCCGTTACATGTTCCGGCTCCTCGCCGTCAAGATGTTCTTCGAGAATCCCGCCGCCTTCGGCTTCAGCGTGCCGATGGCCGACCGCTATTCCTATCTGGAACCGAAGGACGTGCTCACGGTGAACTATCCGGTCCCGAGCCTCGTGGATTTCGCCCTCGAGCACGGAACCACCTACGCCCTGCTGAAGGAAGCGAACCTGTGGCTCCGGGACGACAAACTGACGAACAAGGGTAACAAGACTTACAGGATCATCATCCCCTAGCGGAGGACGAGGTCCTTGACATAGCCGGCCGTCCGGTTGTCCGACGTGAACAGACGGTCGCCCGAAAGCGTGGCGTTCATCTTTTCGATGAGCGCCTCTTTCTGAAAGGAAAGTTGGTTCCGGATGACGGACGAACTGAGGGTGATATAGAGGGTTCCGCTGCGGAAATAGCGCTTCAGCGTGAACGGACCCGCCCCCGAGCATTCGTCCCAGGCGGCGAAGACCCGCTGCGTGTTGAGTCCGGCGGCCAGTTTCGCGGACTTGATGTATTCCTCGACCACCTCCTCCATCGTGAGCGCCTCCTTGCGGCGGATGAAGTAACTGCGTTTCTTGTATTCCGCCATCACTCGACCTGGGTGAAGACGCCGCCCACGGTGTCGAAGTAGGCGCGGTCGTCGGTGATGCGGTCCACGATACCGGAGAGGCGGACCTTGTTGGAGTCGGTGATGAAGATCTGGCCGAAGCCACTGCCGGCGACCATGCCGATGAGGTTGCCGATGCGGTTCATGTCCAGTTTGTCGAAGACGTCGTCCAGCAGGAGCATCGGCGCATAGCCGTAGCCTTCGCGCATGATCTCGTACTGGGCGAACTTGAGGGAGACGAGGAAGGATTTCTGCTGGCCCTGGGAGCCGCAGCGGCGGATCGGGTGCCCGTCCATCGTGAACAGGAAATCGTCCCGCTGGATGCCCGAAGTGGTGTAGCGGAGGGCCAGGTCGCGGTCGCGGGCGGCCTGCAGCAGTTCCTCGAGCGGAGCCTTGGACAGGTCCGACCGGTATTCGACGGAGACTTCCTCTCCCCCGCCGGAAATCAGGTTGTAATAGGATTGGATGACGGGACGCAGGTCCTCCGCGAGCCGTTTCCGGGCGTCATGGACGGGCTTCGCCGCGGCGGCCATCCGGGCGTCGAAGACGGCCATCAGGTCCCAGTCCACGTTCCCGTCCTTGAGCATCCTGTTGCGCTGCGCCAGGAGCCGGTTGTAGGTCTGGATGGCGGCCAGGTAGGTGCGGTCCATCTGGGAGAGGACGCCATTGGCGAAACGGCGGCGTTCCTCGCCGGATTCGCTCACGAGGGCGATGTCGCCGGGCGAGACCATCACCACCGGAAGGAGGCCGATGTGTTCGGAAATGCGGGTGCAGGGCTTCCCGTCCCGCACGAGTTTCTTCTCCCCTTCCGCGACGCGGATGGAGAAGCGCGATTCCAGGCCGTTGTCCATCAGGTAGGTACCGCCGATGGTGAATCCCTCCGTGCCGAAACGCCAGTTGTAGCGGTCGGGGGTCGGGAAGGCGCTCTTGGTCATCGACAGATAGTACACCGCGTCCAGCAGGTTCGTCTTTCCCTCGCCGTTGTTCCCGCTGATGCAGTTGACATTCGGCGAGAACGACAGTTCCTGGAAGGCGATGTTGCGGAAGTCCTGTACGACGATTTTCCTGAGCGTAGGCATAGGGTTGCGTTCTTGATTGCAAATATAACATTTTTTTACTATTTTTGCAGGCTGAATTGCGCCGCACGGCGTCATCCGTTTTGAATAAATAAAATAAGAAGCAATATGGCAAACAAACCGAACGATCAGGAACTCCGCCAGCAGAATGTCGCTGAGGCCGTTTCCAAGACTGAACTCTTCTTCCAGAAGTATTCCAAAATCATCTATGGCTGCGTAGCGGCCATCCTCCTCATCGCCCTCGCCATCCTGGCCTACAACCGTTTCATCCTGCAGCCTCAGAAAGAGAAGGCCCAAGCAGCGATGTACCAGGCCGAGCAGAAGTTCACCGCCGGCAACTACGCGCTCGCCCTCGCCGGTGACGACAACATGATGGGCTTCGAGGAAATCATCGATACCTATGGCAGCAAGGCCGGTCAGGCCGTGTACCTGTATGCCGGCGCCTGCGCCCTCCAGACGGGCGACTTCGACAAGGCCATCAAGTTTTTCAAGAAGTACGCCGGTGAGGACAGCATCCTCCTTTCCCGCGCCCAGGCCGGTATCGGCGACGCCTATGTCGGTCTCGAGGACTACAAGAACGCCCTCGCCGCCTATGAGAAGGCTGCCGCCACCGTGGACAACGTGTTCTCCGCCGGTTACCTCCTGAAGGCCGGCCAGGTCGCCGAGGAACTCGGGGACAAGGACAAGGCCCTCGCCTTCTACAACAAGATCAAGGACCAGTATCCGAATGCCGTCGAGGCCGCCGACATCGACAAGTTCATCACCCGTATCGAGTTCTAACCATGGGAAGAGCGTTTGAATTCCGCAAGGAGCGCAAGATGAAGCGCTGGGGCCACATGGCCAAGACTTTCACCAAACTGGGCAAGGAAATCACCATCGCCGTCAAGCAGGGCGGCGCCGAAGTGACGGGCAACCCGCGTCTGCGCGCCCTCATCGCCGAGGCCAAGTCCGAGCAGATGCCCAAGGAGAACATCGAGCGCGCCATCAAGAAAGCCACCGAGGCCAAGTCCGGTGACTTCAAGGAGATCATCTACGAAGGTTTCGGTCCTTTCGGCATCGCCTACCTCGTGGAGGCCGCTACGGACAACAACACCCGTACCGTCGCCAACGTCCGCAGTTACTTCACCAAGTGCGGCGGCTCCCTCCAGACGAGCGGCAGTGTCGCGTTCATGTTCGACCACAAGTGCGTCTTCCGCATCAAGGAGGACCCGGCGAAACCCATCGACCTGGACGAACTCGAACTCGAACTGATCGACTTTGGCGCCGACGAGGTCTTCCGCCAGGAGATCGAGGACGAGGACGAAAATGTCACCAGCGAGATCGTCATCTACGGTGACTACACCTCCTATGGCCAGATCCAGAAGTACATCGAGGAGAACGGCTACGAACTCGCTTCCGGCGGTTTCGAGCAGATCCCGAACGTGGACCTCAAGGAGGTCACCGACGAGCAGCGTGCCACGCTGGACAAACTCACCGGCCTCCTGGAGGACGACGAGGACGTCACCAACGTGTACACCACGATGAAGCCTGCGGAGGAGTAATCCACAGCCCTGAAAAAGTCGCCGGAGCCCCTGTCGCTCCGGCGATTTTTTTTTGTCCATTCGCTGAAGAATCACTATCTTTGTATGATTTTTAACCATTCTACCATGAGCATTCAGACAGACAACATCCAGAAGCTGGTCGAGCGGCGGGCGAAGGCCCGGCTCGGCGGCGGGGAGAAACGCATCGAGGCCCAGCACGCCAAGGGCAAACTGACGGCCCGTGAGCGGATCGCGCTCCTTCTCGACGAAGGCAGTTTCGAGGAGTATGACATGTTCGTCCAGCATCGCTGCACGAATTTCGGCATGGACGCGCAACACATCGACGGCGACGGCGTGGTGACCGGCTGCGGCACCATCGACGGCCGCGTGGTCTATGTGTTCGCCCAGGATTTCACGGTCTCCGGAGGGTCCCTCTCCAAGACCATGTCCGAAAAGATCTGCAAGGTGATGGACATGGCGGTCCGCGCAGGAGCGCCGGTCATCGGCCTGAATGATTCCGGCGGCGCCCGGATCCAGGAGGGAATCGACTCCCTCGCCGGGTTCGGCGAAATCTTCGAGCGCAATATCCTGGCCTCGGGCGTGGTTCCGCAGATCAGCGGCATCTTCGGTCCGTGCGCCGGCGGAGCGGTCTATTCCCCCGCCCTCACGGACTTCACCCTGATGGTGAAGAACACTTCCTACATGTACCTGACCGGTCCGGCCGTCGTCAAGAGCGTGACCGGCGAGGATGTGGACCATGAAGCCCTGGGCGGTGCCTCCGTGCACGCTTCCAAGAGCGGCGTGGCGCATTTCGCGGCAGAGAACGAGGAAGAGGGCATCGCCACCATCAAGGAACTCCTCTCCTTCCTGCCGCAGAACAACCGGGAAGAGGCGCCCTGCGTGGCCACGAACGACCCTGTCTTCCGGACGGACGACGCCCTGAACGACATCATCCCCGACAATCCCAACAAGGCCTACGACATGTACGGGGTCATTGCCAGCATCGTGGATGACAACCGCTTCTTCGAGGTCCACAAGGAATTCGCCAAGAACATCATCGTGGGATTCGCCCACATGAACGGCCGCAGCGTGGGTATCGTCGCGAACCAGCCGAACGTGCTGGCCGGCGTGCTGGACATCAACGCCTCCCGCAAGGCCGCCCGCTTCGTCCGCTTCTGCGACGCCTTCAACATCCCGCTGGTCACCCTGGTGGACGTCCCGGGTTTCCTGCCCGGCACGCAGCAGGAGTACGGTGCCATCATCACGAACGGTGCGAAACTCCTCTACGCCTACGGCGAGGCCACCGTCCCGAAGGTGACGGTCACCCTCCGCAAGGGCTACGGCGGCGCGCACATCGTGATGAGTTGCAAGCAACTCCGCGGCGACGTGAACTACGCCTGGCCGTCCGCGAACATCGCGGTGATGGGTGCCGACGGTGCCGTGAACGTCCTCTACGCGAAAGAGATCAAGGACGATCCGGAGCACGCCCAGCAGATCTTCGACGAGAAGAAGAAGGAATACGAAGACCTCTTCTCCAATCCCTACCAGGCTGCGCAGAAGGGGTACATCGACGACATTATCGAGCCGCGCAACACCCGTTTCCGCGTGATCCGCGCCCTCGAGCAACTTGCGCTCAAGCAGCAGGATGTCCCTGCCAAGAAACACGACAACCTTCCGTTATGAGAAAGCGCATTCTCCTCATCCTGGCCCTTCTCACGGTCAGTTTCACGAGCCTGCGGGCCCAGAACGTCATCGACCTCATCATCGCCGAGGCCCTGGCCGTTCCGGATTCCACCGGCATCGTGGACGACTACGGGCGGCAGGGAGGCTGGATCGAGATCTTCAACACCTCCCAGGGGACGGTCAACATCGCCGGGTGTTTCCTGACGGACGACCGCTCCGTACTCAAGAAGAGCATCATCCCGAAGGGTGACCTCCGCACCAAGATCGGCCCGCGCCAGACCACCCTCTTCTATGCCAGCGGCAACGGCGCCGACGGCACGTTCTACACGGACTTCAAGGTCCGTCCGGGCAGCACCGTCTATCTCGTCTCCAACGACGGCCGCACCGTGATCGACTCCCTTGTGATCCCGGCCACGCTGCCGCAGGGAATGTCCGTGAGAAAGGAGGCCCACGACCTGCGTCAGCGGGAGTTCGAGCCCGTCCCTTCCCCGACGGTTCCCAGCCCGGGCATCTTCAACGGTGACATGAACGCCGCCTCGAAGGCGGAAGCCATGAAGGAGAAGGATCCGCACGGCGGCATCCTCTCCCTCGTCGCGGTCACGGTCGTGTTCAGCGCCCTGGCCATCCTGTGGTTCCTGTTCTGGCTGTTCTTCGACCGTCCGGCCAAGAAGGCCGCCGCCGCGAAGAACCAGCCTCCGAAGCCCAGGAAGGAAAAGAAAGGCAAGAAGGCCGCCGCCCTGGCCGAAGTGCCGGCAGGCACCCCGACCGACGAAATCGCAGCCGTCATCGCCCTTGCCATGGACATGGAACAGGGAGGCGACGATTACGCCGCCATCGCGCTGGCCATGCACCTCTATTTCTCCGACGCGGTCCACGACACCGAGTCCTTCGTCCTGACGATGCGCCCGAAGGAGGGCTCCGCATGGAACGACAAGAAGCAGATTTTCAGAAAGTTACCCAGATAAAACAAACGAATCGATATGAAAGAGTACAAGTTCAAGATCGGCGGCAAGGAGTATAACGTGACCGTCAATCCCAAGGAAGGCAAGTTGTTCGATGTGACCGTGAACGGCGCCACCTACGAGGTGGAGTCCGAGAACGCTCCGGTCGCCGCTCCGGCTCCCCAGCCGGCGGCCGCCCCTGTGCAGGCTGCGCCCGCAGCCGCCGCTCC
>JAEEGJ010007680.1_pt1 | contig 30603 bp, 32 predicted proteins | sample 8958761 | NCBI WGS metagenome assembly JAEEGJ01 (sample SAMN16246546, study PRJNA631951) | gut metagenome | biome: gut microbiome; feature: rumen; material: RS-attached | host: Bos | place: Iran: Karaj | collected 2018-10
CAGAATATTAGTTATATTTTTTGATACACCTTTTTCTATTGTTTCGGAAACTTTTTCGAAATCGTCTTCGTTTCTTTGAAGAGAAGTCCAAATTACTCCGAGAGCTTCTTCGATATCTATGTTTTCTTTACTCTTATGTTCGTTTATAGCCATACTTTGCTCCTTTTACAGATTATAACGATTTGCAATTTCTAACTGCAACTTTGTGTTTTCAAAACTCATGTACCCATTCGCTCCGCTATCTTTTTAGTACACTTCATTTTGAAAACACTTCGTTTCGTTTACAAACTTGCAAATCTAAAGACAACGACAATTAGTTGTTTATTATATTGAATTTATATCCAATATTTAAAATAAAAGTTGTATATTTTAAATCTGAAAAGTCAAAAAAACCACTATTGTTTATTTTATTGTAATTTATTGAATATATACATTCAATAATAAATGATTTTATTGTTGTTCCAATACCTAATCCCAAATATAATCCATTATCAATATCTAATTTTTCTTCATAAAAAGTTCCAGATGTGTTTATTATTCCATAACCAATCTTACATACACCATAAACCGATGAAAATATTTCTGAATTTAAGTATGCTTCTGGTTTGATTGCAAGAAATATATTTGTAAAATTGTAGATCATCTCATTAACTTTTGAATCAAAAAAATGGTTTATTCCTATACCCAAAGATAAATTTTTAAATATATAATAATAAAACTCTGTTTCTAAAGAAAAGAAATTATTAAGCTCTCTTATATAAAAATTTTCGGTTGTATTTATACCAGTAATATACCAATCATTTAAAAGAATATTTGAATTAAATCCTAAACCTGCCTTTACATCAAAACTTAAGTTTTCTGTTTTTTGTGCAAGAATAGGCGACGTTATAATAGTAATTAAAAATAATACTAATAACAATTTCTTCATTGTTTTAATTTCTCTTTTTCTAATTCTAACTCTAAAATATCTTTTTGCAACCTTAATTTCTCTATCTCTTTATCCAATATTTCAGCTTTGTTGTTCACTTGTGAATTTTTTGTAATTATTCGAGAAGTATTTATGTTAAATTTATAACCTAGTTTAAACATTATTAATGAAAAAATTGTTTTTTGAGAACTGTTTTCAATATATTGTGAATATATAATTTCCTTATTTCCATAAATACTGGAATAAGTTAATTCAGCTATAAAATTATCAAATATTTCTGTTCCTAACCCTATTTCCCAAACGAATCCATTATTATTAAATTTGTTTTTACCAATTATCACATCTATGTATTCGCCAGACTCGTCTGTGTGGAGAATAAATTCATAAATATTATCAATATTTATATTTGCATAACCTAAATTTCCAATTAAATACAAAGTAGAAAATACTTTAGACTCTAGTGGCATTTTATATTTTCCGGCAATATAACATGTACTTATACTGCTTTTAGCATCACAACCTTTTGTTTTTATTTTTGATTCAAAAAGATGATTAAACCCAACACCTAAATAAAAATTTGAAAATTTTAAAAAGAAAAAATCAGCACCCAATAAAAAAGAATTGTTAAATTCGTGGGCAAGCCCTATTTTTTTATTATTATCATGAATTACTAAAGTGGGGTTAAAGTCAAATCCTAATTTTAAATCAAGTTCTAAATTTAAAACACTAGAATTATCTGCAAAAAGGTTAAGACTAAAAATTGAAATAAATAAAAGAGAAACTATAATCTTTTTCATACTTTAATATTCTATTAAAATTCAATTTCTTTTTACAACATATTTTGATTTCTTATAATATAAAATTCAAGGGCTTGAAGATGAATTTTACTTTAATTCTTTATACATGTCTTTCAGTATAAACAGAAAGCCGAAGGGGATAAGCAAATATTTTACCGTCTGTTTTTGTTTAAACAAGTTGAAACATAAACCGCTTATCACGATTATAATTTGAATTGCATATATCGAAAAGATAACACACCAGAGAATGCTGATAAAAATATTAATATAAGCAAGCAGATTTTGTTCTTCTTCAAAAAACCAATCAAACAACTCGGAAAGATCGGGGTAATAAGGATATGTAACAGCATTTGTTATTATAAGAACAATTGTAATAAGAACTAAAACAGATAAAAGATAAATTATTTTTTTCATAATTTCCCCTTAAAACAAATTACCCGTAATCTTTTTATATTTTTCAGTATTCTATTAAAAATTCAGTCTTTTTACAATATGCCATTTTAAATTGTTATCAACCTTCTTTCTTCTTTGCAAAGCATAATTGAACTTTGATAGAATGAAAATGTTAAAATTATGATTTGTTGTTTACAATTATGAACAAAACAAGAATAATTTATTTTGATTATTTAAGAATACTTGCCGCTTTGGCTGTTGTTATGTTACATACGGCTGCAAGTCAATACAGTTTGACGGATACTTATCATTATACCGCTTGCTTTTGGGATGGAATTGCAAGGTGGGGTGTTCCTATTTTTGTAATGATAAGCGGGGCATTGTTTTTGGAGCCTTCAAAAACAATTACAATAAAAAATATCTTTAATAAATATATTTTTCATATTGCCGTTTTGTTTGTTGTATGGTCTTTATTTTATACTTGTTTATGTTGTTTTGCACAAAACAATTTTGGTATTCATTTTATAATAAAACATTGCTGTTCAGGTTATTATCATCTGTGGTTTTTATATATGATAGCAGGCCTTTACCTAATTTCCCCTCTGTTAAGACCAATTATTCAAAAAGAAGATAAAAATTTACTTTTATTTTTATTAATACTATGGTTTGTTATGTCTAGTATTATTCCGTTCATAAATTTTATATTACCGCAAACAAAACACTTTTGTGATTTAATTATAAAAACAAAATTAAAATTTTCATTTCCGTTATCTTTTGTCGGATATTTTGTTTTGGGTTATTATTTACATAAGTATATAAATATAAAAAGAACTTCTTTAATAATTTGTATTCTTTTGTTTTGCCTGGCTGCTATTGTGGTTGGAGATATTAAATATTCGGTACCCGGCACAGACAAACAGTCTTTTTTCTTTAATGCTTTTTGCCCTTTTGTAATTTTTACGGCGATTTCAATATTTTTACTTCTAAAAAACAAATGTTTGCAGGCAAAACAAAATAAAATAATCTTACAATTATCTAACTTAACATTAGGTGTTTATTTAATACATCCTTTTTTTATAATGATTGCAAAAAAGTTAAACTTGTTTAATAACCTTAATCATTTATTAAGTGATAAAAATTTAATAACAATACCTTTGGTATTCATAATAGTTGGTGTATGCAGTTTTTCAACTACCTATGTACTTTCGAAAATTCCGCTTGTTAAAAAGTATTGTTTATAAAATTAGTTTATAATATCGTAAAAAAAAATCGGGAGCATAAAATGTCTATAAAAAATTTGTTATTATTGTTTATCTTATCGGTAATATTAATAACCGGATATTTCTTTTACGGCAACAACAAAGGTGTTCCAACAATTTCAGACTTTTTAGGTTCGTGGACGGAAGTAACCGCCGGCAGAATCTATGTGGAAATTAACAAAAAAGATAATAAAATAGAAGTTGTTTACGGCGGTTCAAGTTCCGCATATTCGCACAGCGAATCGAAATTTGAGTGCGAGTACGATAAAAAAACCGGCAGTTTAGTCAGTTTCGGGGCAACACATACAGACCAATTTTTGTCTTGTAACGGGTACAGTTACAACGATGATATGGAAAAGTTTTTTGAATATTACGACAAAAATCCGGAATCGGCTAAAGACGAATATAAAACATATACCGATGATAAGAAAAGAGTTATAAAAATTAAAAAAGGTACAAAAGATCATTTTATAGTTGATGATGAAGAATATATGGATGAAGAAAAGAAAAACGAAATCAAACAAAATTATGAAAATATGGGATTGTATTTTGAAGACGATAGGGATTTAGTTTTTTATAAGTATAAAGGGTAACTTTATTTATCTTTTTCGGTCCATCTGTTAAAAATGTTTGCCAATATTGCGCCGGAAATGTTGTGCCATACCGAAAAAATTGCTCCCGGAACGGTAGCCATGGCAAGAGAAGCAAACGATGTTGATGCAAGGCTTGTTGCAAGACCTGAATTTTGCATACCGATTTCTATGGAAACGGCTTTAGTTTTTGCAACATTAAATTTCAATATTTTCCCTAACCCGAACCCGCAAGCATAACCTAAAACATTATGTAAAATAACAACGGTAAATACTATCAGTCCCGTAGATAAAATTTTTGATGCATTGTGCGATACAACACTTGCAACAATCATACAAATACCTGTAACGGAAACCATCGGAAGAACCTTTATTGCTTTTTGAGTAAATGTTCCGAAAAATTTGTTTATAATAAACCCTAAAACTATCGGTATAATAACCACATTTATAATGGAAATAAACATTGAATAAGTATCGACATTAACGGTGGTACTTAATAAAAGGTATGTAATTAATGGCGTAAGAACGGGAGCAAGAATTGTGTTAACGCTTGTCATACTTACCGATAATGCAACATCCCCTTTGGAAAGATAAGTAATAACATTGCTTGATGTTCCTCCGGGACAAGCACCTACAAGAACAACACCTGTCATAAGTGCAACATCAAGATTAAACAGTTTGCACAACATAAAAGCAAGTAAAGGCATAATCGTAAACTGTGCAACACAACCTATAATAACGTCTTTCGGGCGAACAAACACAAGTTTAAAATCGTCAAACTTTAATGTAAGTCCCATACCGAACATTATTATCATAAGAAGATAGTTTATCCAGCTTAACGAAACCCACAATCCCGTTTGCGGAATAAACAAAGTAAAAGCCGTAACAACAAGCACTATTACAGCCATATATTTACCGAAAAAATTGCTTATATTATTTAATAAATTCATATTTTGTTTCCGATTTATTTACATAATTGTATAAATAAAATTAAATTTTTAGCAAATTTTTTTATTTTGTAAACAATAATTAAACTATGTTAGAATAAAAGTATAACAAGGGTGGTTTGTTTTATAAAAATTGAACAACTTAAAAACGGAAAATAAATTATTAAAGAATTAAATAGAATTACAACTTACTTTAAAAGAAAGAGGTAAGAAAAAATGAAAGCTATTAATTGGATTGATATTGTTGTAGCTCTCATATTAGTTTTTATTGTACCCGGTATATGTTATGAGTGTGGCTTAAAAGATACAAGAATAATATTGCTTATAGCTTTTATATGGTTTGGTTTATATAAGTATATTTATAAAGATAAAAAGAAATAATAATGAATATACACTATATTTACAAAGAATCAGTAAAACATGCTAAAAAAGGATGTCATCATACATATAAAATATCTGAAAAATTATAAAGATAGTTCTGTTTTTTAGTCTTAGACTTTCAATAATCGCTAAGCCAACTAGTTACAATATGTTTTTGTTATATAGATAATGATATAAAATGTCAAAGTTAAAGCTATTTATATCTAAAGGCAACAGCTTTCATTCCATAATCTTCACTTCCAACATAATATACACTACCAATAGGAATTGCAACACTTTCTGTAGAAGCCTTTCCCAAAATAATTATCCCATCTGCACCTATTTCTCTAGCTTTGATTTTTATTTGTTTTAAACACCAATCTTCATTTGTATCATTGCATGAAATTTGAGCAAGTTCAATATATGGTTTTGATGGTAATTTTGCAATATAAACTTCTATTGGAGCATATTCATCTTTTGCAGCATAAAAATCATCAGTTATCATTGTAACTTTTGCTTTTCCCATCAAAAAACCTGTACTTTGACAGCCAATAAACAAACTCAATATTATTAGTAAAAAACTATATCTTTTCATTCTATCTCCGATATTACCAAGTTAATATAATCTATATTTGCCCTGTAGGAGTATATTACAAAAGATTCCAAATGTCAATGAGAAAAATATAATTAATATTATTGGTGAAAACGACGGAACGAAAGTTTGGTTTCTTAGTATAAAGACTGTCTTGTTCCATACAAATTTAACTATCCAAACACATTTCTTTTCTTTGCAAAGCATAAGCAAACTATGTTAGAATAAAATTACCACAAAAATTTATTTTATACAAACTTAACTAACAACCACAGGAGCAAATTATGAATATCAGTGAATTAAGAAAAGAGAATGAATTGGTAGATTTGTTTTGTTCTATAGCGGAAATTCCGTCACCGTCACTAAAAGAAGACAAAGTCATCGATTGGATTTGCAATTATTGTAAAGCAAATAATTTGCCTTGCGAGACAGACGACTATAAAAATATATACATAACAATACCTGCAACGGATACAACAAAAAAACCGATTTTGTTGTCCGCGCATATGGATGTTGTAGGAGACGATTCCCCTGTTGTTGCTTATTTGGACGGCGATTTAATAAAAGCTAAAGGCAGAACTCTCGGTGCAGACGATAAAGCAGGTGTTGCAAATGCATTGTATTTTGCAAAAGAACTTGTAAAAAGGTCTGATATAAAGCACGGCGGATTAGAACTTCATTTCACCAGAGACGAAGAAAACGGTATGACCGGCATAAAAAATACGGACTTTTCAAAAATAAAATCAAAGTATGTATTGGTATTAGACAGTGATGCTCTCGGACAATGTTTGGTTGCAGGTGCAAGTTATGTAGATGTAAATTTGAAAGTAAATGCACCAAAAGGCGGACATTCCGGAAACGATATCGGAGATAACACAAGAAAAAATGCGGCAAAATTAATTGCAGAGTTGGTTTCCGATATGCCGCAAGGTGTTTTTTACAGTGAAAACGGGCAAGTCGTCACTTCTTGTAATATCGGCGGAATTTCTTCAGGCAACTTAAATGTTACAAATGTTATAAATACCGATGCTGCAGCAACATATTCTATAAGAAGCTCAAACAAAGCAAAAGAAAATGAACTTATACAAACGATGCAGAAAACAGTTGATGCGTTTAACAAAAAATATGAAGGTATAGCAACGGCAACAATTGTGTTTAATGTAAAAATGCCGATGTTTGAAAAAAATCAAGACGAATATATGCCGAATTTATTTTCAAAAACAGCTGAAAAAGTCGGGATAGAACCTGAAATTTCGTCGTTTCATGCAGGAGCCGAAACTCATATTTATGCCAATAAACAAAATGCTGAAGGTGAACAGTTTTCCCCATATTTAATAGGTTTGGCAACCGTATGCAATATGCACTCCGCTAACGAATATGTTGACTATAAAACAATGGTAAAAGGTCAGGAATTATTAAAAGCATTATTTGAAGCATATAACAGTTAAACTTTTGTAAAGCTAAAACTATTGAGATAAAACCGGATATGAGTTAAAATATATATAAAGAAACGACATTTGCGATTTTTGTAATGTCGGGGCTTTGTTGTTGTGTTGCATAAAAATAAAATTGAATTCCAAGATATAAAATGTTTTCAAAAAAATCTTTTTTAAATAAATGTACAGCTGTTTTTGTAACAGCAGAATTAATATTATCGTCATTCGGCATTAACGGTTTTGCTGTTCCTTCACCAAACCCTGTAAGTGCTGCTTATTCACCGCAAACAAATCTTGAAAGCGTTGTTCCTTTCAATGCAGGAAAAGTTACAAAGTCTGCAGATTTTTCAACATCAACAGTTGTAGTTCAAATTCAAGATTTGCACGGAGATTCGCAAATCCAAAAAAATATAGCTTCAATTCTTTCCTACATTGATAAAAAGTACGGGATATCCGATATCTATGTTGAAGGTGCACCCCGGGGAAAATTAAATACAAATTGGCTTACAAACATTTCAGATATTTCATTAAAAAAAGCTTTTATTGAAACAATGATGTCCGGCGGGGAACTGTCCGGTGCGGAATATTTTTCTGTTACGGAAAACAAACCAAACATTTTAAACGGTATAGAAAATTTTGATGTATATTCCGAAAATCTTGTCCGCCTTGAAGAAATGAAAAAAAACGAAACTGTCGTTAAAGCACAGCTTTTACCGTTAAGTTTACAATTAGAATCTTTGGGACAAAAGATTTACGGGAAAGATAACAAAAAAGTTCTTGCATTGTCTCAAAAATATAAGAAAAAAGAAATTACCACGGAAAAATATTTTAAAACTTTATTTAGGTTTGCTAAAAAGTATGATATAAATCTGGAAAAATATTCTCAACTTTTTCTGTTTGAACAAATTCTTTCTACAAGAACAAAAATCGATACTAAAAATATAGTTAAAGAAACGTCGTCCGCGATAGATTTATTAAAACAAGAGTTACCTTTTACGGAATATCAGGCTCTTATAGAACTGTCAAAATCTTCCGAAACTGAAAATTTATTTTATCTTGAATTAAGTAAACATTTGCAAAAAGCAAAAGATTATGAAAAATTTGCACAAATAAAATTGTTAACCGAACATATTATTTTAAATTTACAACTCAATCCTATAGAGTTTGTTCGACAAGAAGAAATGTTGGTGTCCGAAATAAGAAATAAATCCGCAAAAACATTAAGCGAAACAGAAGTTTTGTTTATGGAAAGATTTGTTTCGATTTTAGGATCTTTATTGCAAAACAAAATAACTTTTAGAGAATATCAAAATTATAATTATGCTTTTAGCGAATTTAAACGAATTGTTAATAAATATATAGTTTCCGCAAAACTCGATACTCTGAAAAGTTTCATAGATACAGCTGAAAAATTTTATTCGGTAAATACAAAACGAAATGAATATTTTGTGAACCCGCTGATTAACAAAAATGATAAAAATGATTCAAAAATCAATCCTGTTCGTACCGGCAATACCGAAAATATGTTGAAAACGGCAACAAAAATAGATGTTATAATTTCCGGCGGGTTTCATACATCGGGCATTTCAAAACTTCTTGAAAACAATAAACAAAGTTATATAGTTATTACACCGGAAACTGTTAATGCAGTTTCTGGATACGACAATTTTTACAATTCCATAATTAAAAAACAAGCAACATTATTTGAAAAAACCGCTTTCGATTTTATTAAAAAATCAGCTGTTTTTGAGTTGTCTCCGCTATCCGCAGATCCGCTGAAAGCCGTATTTACCATAGTTTTTCCCGAAACAACTTTAAGAAAACTCCAAACAAACAATATGCTTGATATAAAGGTTATAGAATCCGTTATAAATTCAGGGTACGGTAAAAAAGTTGTAGAAATAGAAAATATAGAAATTGAGCCTGATGCTGTAAATATAACCGCCAACGGAAAACAACTTACAATCAAAAACGGAATAGTGTTTTATGAAGACGAACAAACCGAAACGGAAAAAGAAGGTTCCATAGACACAATTGAATTTGATACCGATTTTTCAATTCAAAATGCAGTAATAGACTTTTTGATTTTGTCTGTAAGAAAAAATGTTAGTACCGAAGAAATCAATGCGATATTTAATACATTAAATAAATATTATTTGGATGCACAAACAATATCTTTCCTGAAAAATACGGCACAAAACTTTTCTTCGGAGCACAGGAAATATATAGAAAACAAAATTGCTTTAATAGAAAATAATGAAGGCAAACCGTTGCTGTCTGTTTACAAATCGGCTCTTGCCGAAAAAATAAAATTTAAACCGTTAGCTGTAGTTGTTGAAAATTTCTATTCTGTTTTTATCGTTCCTTTTAAAGAAATTTCCGACATGATGTCTATAATCAACGGAACAATTACACAGAAAGATTTTCTTGAAAAACATAAACAGTATGTAAACGGTGACGAAAATACAAGAATGATTATGAAACAAGCGCTTTCATTTATAATAGAAACTACCATTATTTTTGGCGGTAACAATCTTTTAGGGAAAACAGTAAATTATATTTTGCATATGGTTCACAATGCAAAAGCAGTTATGATAAATTCAAATTTTCAATTTTCAACAGATAAAATCAAGACTAACAGCATCTATGAATTAATGAAAAAAAACGGGCTTGGTGCAATTTATGACGGGCAAGGTACAAATTTCGGTGTATATTCAAAAAATGCAACAAAAATGGAATTGTGCCTTTTTGACGAGCAAGGCAATGAAACAAGATATGAAATGGTTAAAAACAAAGACGATGTTTGGAATATTTATCTTCCGGATGTAAAACCCGGTCAAAGATACGGGTTTCGTGCACACGGGCCTTACGAACCGCGGCACGGACATTTTTTTAATCCCAACAAACTTGCTGTGGATCCTTATTCGTTCCAACAAGAATCGCGGTTTGTTTTCGATGATTCTTTAATAGTGTGCGAAAAAGGGAATTTGTATAAACCTGATACCCGCGACTCCGCACCGTTTGTTCCTAAATCGATAGTTGTAGATTTAAGAAAATTAGATTCCGTTGAAACCGCAAAACCGCCGATATTGAAAAAAAGTCAAAGGCCGGTTATTTATGAGTTGCATGTCGGTGGTTTTACAGCATTAAAAGAAGATTTGCCGCCGGAACAACGAGGCAGATTACAAGGTCTTGCCGATGATAAAGTTATTGAACATTTGAAATCAATAGGAATAAATACCGTGGAAGTTCAACCGATTCAATCCGATGCTAACGATCCGTATTCTCATCAAAGAGGTTTAAGAAACAATTCCGGTTATCAAACGGTAACATTTTTTGCTTTGAACCCGGATTTCGGCGATCCGTTAAGACCGCAGGAAAATTTAATAACTTTAAAAGAAACTATAAGAAAATTAAGTAAAAACGGTATCCGGTTCGGAATGGATGTTGTTGATAATCATACAGGGGAAGGTTCGGCAGCAACCGATCCGTCTTTATGTTACAGATTGTTGGACAATTCCACTTATTATTTGCTTCACCCCAAAAACAAAGCAAGTTATGATGATGCTTCGGGTTGCGGGAATGCATTTAATACAAACAACCCCGTAGTACTTAATATGATGACCAGATATAAAGAAATGTATGCTCTTATGGGTGTCCGTTTGTTTCGACATGATTTAATGGCGGCGGCGGCAAGAAATGAGGAAACAAGAGAATTTGATCCGAATTCGGAATATATGCAAATATTTAATAACAGTGCAATTCTTTCGGAAATAAAAGAAAAAGAAGGTATAGATGTGGTAGCTGAAGGGTATATGGCAACCGGCGGTGTAAAAGGCGTAAGATCTTATTATACCGACGATTTTCGCCGAGACATTTTTACATGGAACAGCGGAATAAGAGAAGCAATTCGTAATTTTATAATGGGGCGGTCAGGTCCGGGCTCTATTGCTTCGGCTATTGCCGAGCCCAACGGGATAGGAATCAGAGCACAACCTTATGTTTATTATATGGGTTCACACGACGGTCATCCTTATGCACAGCTTTTGGCTGTCCGCGAAAAAAATAATCTTGATAACGGATGGAACAATAACGACGGTCCTAACGAGTATGGGATGGGTTTGGGATACGATAATGAACATATAGCCGAATATGTCGCTGCAGCCATGACCATTTTATCTTTTTGCCAAGGACCTGTAATGTTTTCCATGGGGGACGAATTTTTAAGGACACAGCACGGAAACAATAATCCGTATAATCAGAGTAACGAATATTTGAATATGCGGTGGGATAATCAGGCACCGTTGGCAAAGTATATGGGAGCACTTGCACAATATCGTTTAAAACATCCTTCTCTCGACAGTTCCAGAGGAGAACCTTTTTCCGGAAAAGTTGTAAATAAGTTCGGTGATGAAGATATTAAATGGTTGAAACCAAACGGCCGTGAAGCGCAGCCTGAAGATTGGCATAAACAATATTTCGGTTTTATGGTTTCGGGAGATCGTCTCAGCGAATATGGTATTTTTGATGACGATACTGTTGTTTTGATGAATATGTCGGATACTCCTATTCATTGGCAACTCCCTCCTTCCATGAAAACAACTCCGTGGCGAGTTTATTGTTCAACAAGAGATTTGGATTTGTCGGAACAAGGGAATGAAGTTTATAACAATGTGTATGTTGTAATGCCGGGTGAGGCTGTTGTTTTATATAAAGCCGATGAAGGAGAAACGGAAGAGGAAATGCTTTTAAAGGTTTCTTTTACCATATCATATCCGGATTTTATTGAAAATATAAAATTTGTACCGTTGAAAAATGCATTACGCGGCATTTATTCGGTATTTGTTGTACCTTTTTTAGAACTTGGTGATATGATGTCAATTGTATGCGGAACAAAAACACAACAAGAATTTCTCAAACAACATAAACAATATATAAACGGAAGCAAACATTTACAACTTTTTATGGAAAAAAGGTTATCATTTATAATAAAAGCTACCGCCTTGGTAGGCGGTACATCTTTAACGGGAAAAATCGTCAATTATATTTTGCATATGTTTAATAATATCGAAGTTTCCGTATTTTCTTTTATTGAACAAATAAAAATTTTGGCAAGAACTTTCATAATGAAATGGCAAATGAAACAACTTGATGATACAATCTATGTAATAAATGCTCCAGAATATAATAGTATTATTCGAACAAGAGCAGAAGAACTTTCTGCAATGGGTGTTAAAGTCGTTGTTATAGCAAACCATATTGACGACAATTATTTTCCGGAAATCTTAAAACAAGACGAAACTTTAGGTTTTACAACGATAAAAATGCCGGTCAACAAAAATATTGACGTATATTTTACTTCAATTTTAAGGAATGCCGAATCCACCGATATTTTTGATGCTTTAAGTAATAACGGTGAAAACAGAATTATATTTGAAGAGAGAGTTAAAGAAGATGAAAACATAAAAATTTTGCCCGGGCGGTTGGACAATATAATTGCAGTAAATCCCGATATGCCGATATTTGAAAATATTGATACGGCACTACAGTCTGCCAGAAGTGAAGAACGTGTGAGAGCAATGAAAAAAATGCCTGTAAATATGGACTATATTTTTGAAGACGAACTCTCTTCTTTTGAAACCATAAAAAGCAGGGTTGCCGAAACCGTGAATAAAAATTTCGATACAATAGTGGTATCGAGCCGTTTAGCCGCAAACAAATTACAATTTTTAGTTAAACAAGCTCATAACAAAAATATTAAAGTAATACTTACTCACGAAATTACAAATGCCGACATGAATTCCGACATATCTTCTTTAATCGACAAAATGGCTTCTTCAAAATCCGTGATTAACGGACAAGAAATTGTTGCGGTTGAAGGAGTAATTTTAAGTTTTGAAAAAGTTGATACAAACGATGCGGTTGCTGTTCAAAATGTTGAAAATTTCGTGAAAAAAACAGAAAAAGTTTTAAATACCATAACTCGTTCCGGTTATATCGGTATTCATCTTGATAAAGAAAACAAAATGTCCGATTTCAAATTTAAAAATGAAGATATAGTAAATGTAACATTTGCGGATATGAACGATATACAATCTTATCCTAAAGATGCAACGGTACTATTTTATTTAGATAAAAATTCTGTTTCCCCCGACAGTATAATGCCGTCGGATATGGCAAACATAATAAAAAGATTTGAAAAAGTGAAAACGGTTATAATTCCAGGTTGGCTTGTGGATTTTGCCGAACATTCAAATGACGGGTTTAGTTTTAATCCTGCAAAATTTTTGAGAGCACGACTCGGAAACAGGAGCCGGATAGCTTCATCTTTGTCCGAAGCTTTGGAAAAAGGAAGATTTGCTTCCATAGAAAAAGGATATTATGTACAAGAAGAAAGTTTAGATATTTTCTATAAGCTACTTTCGGCAGTAAGAAAAGGTGAACCGGTTGATGATAAACTGATAGAAGAAATATTAAATGTTTCCGTAAGTTATAAATCGTTGGCGGGCAAAACAAGAGAAATAAAACTTGCCGAAACACCGATAGTAAAAGGAGAATTGCTTGACGTTTTAATCAATTATAAAAATGAGCAGGAAGGTAAAATTGTTTTAAAACAATTTAGTGCCATAGTACAAGGTATTCTTGAAAATTCGGAATTTAAAAAATATGTAAAGAGAGAATATTCAAACAGCGACGATTTTGAAAATTATGCTTTAGCTTTGGTTGAAGCAAGATTATTATGCCTTGATGCAGGAATAGAAGTAAAGAAAACTTACGGCAAAGATGAAGTACCTTATATAGATGTTTTAGAAAAAGTTGCCGGGGTAAAAATTGACGGGTTGTCCGACACAAATAACAATCGTCCTTTAAGAGAACAAATAAATATTTTGTTTGGAACAATAAATGACATAGAAACCAAACCGCAAGATAAAGCGTTAGCTTTGGCAGACTTGTTGCAATTGTTAGCTGTGGATGTTCCGGAAATTGATATTACACAAATATTAATAAACAGAGAAGAAGTAAAAAATATCAAGGCTATTTTGTCCGCAGCCTAAAAATAAAACTACAATATAACAAAAAAACTTCATAACCTGAATATTCGGTTATGAAGTTTTTATATTATTAAGTTTTAGTTGCTAAAAATTATTTTGCTGCTTGTTCTACAGCAACGGCTACAGCAACAGATGCACCTACCATCGGGTTATTACCCATACCGATAAGTCCCATCATTTCAACATGAGCCGGAACTGAAGATGAACCTGCAAATTGTGCATCGCCGTGCATTCTGCCCATAGTATCCGTCATACCGTAAGAAGCAGGACCTGCAGCCATATTGTCAGGATGCAATGTTCTTCCTGTACCACCGCCTGAAGCTACCGAGAAATATTTTTTACCGTTTTCAATTGCCCATTTTTTGTATGTTCCGGCAACAGGGTGTTGGAATCTTGTCGGGTTTGTGGAATTTCCGGTAATGGAAACATCTACTCCCTCATGTATCATTATTGCTACACCTTCACTAACATCGTCTGCGCCATAACATTTAACTTTTGCTTTATCACCGTCGGAAAAAGCTTTTTCGCTTACTATATTTAATTTTCCGGTATGATAATCATATTCGGTTTCAACTGCGGTAAAACCGTTAATTCTTGAAATTATGTATGCTGCATCTTTACCTAAACCGTTAAGAATAACTCTTAAAGGTTCTTTTCTAACTTTGTTTGCTGTTCTTGCAATACCGATAGCACCTTCTGCCGCTGCAAAAGATTCGTGACCTGCTAAGAAACAGAAACATTTTGTTTCTTCTCTAAGTAACATTGCTGCCAAATTTCCGTGACCTAAACCTACAGCTCTTTGGTCTGCAACGGAACCGGGAATACAAAATGCTTGAAGACCTATACCTATCAATTCTGCTGCTTTAGATGCTGTTTTTGCACCTTCTTTTATTGCTATTGCAGCACCTAATGTGTATGCCCAAACAGCATTTTCGAATGCTATTTGTTGAACGCCTTTAACTATGGCTTCAACATCAATGCCTTTTGCGTTGCAAATTGCTTTTGCATCTTCCAAATCTTTTATGCCGTACTTTTTCATACAAGCATTTATTTTCTCTATTCTTCTTTCATATCCTTCAAATGTAACCATATTTTTACTCCGTTTAATATTTTAGTTTATAAACTTATAATTCTGTAACTTTGCCTTATTATTCGTGTCTCGGATTAATTTTCTTTACTGCTTCGTTAAATCTTCCATAAGTTCCGGTATTTTTTTCCAAAGCTTCTTTAGGATCCATACCTTTTCTTATAGCTTCCATCATTTTACCGATATGAACATATTTATAACCTATAACTTCGGAGTTTTTGTCCAAACCTATTTCCAATACATAACCTTCTGCCATTTCCAAGTATCTAACACCTTTTTCTTTTGTGCTATACATTGTTCCTACTTGAGATCTTAAACCTTTACCTAAATCTTCAAGACCTGCACCAACAGGAAGTCCGTTTTCTGAAAATGCTGTTTGAGTTCTTCCATAAACTATTTGTAAGAAAAGCTCTCTCATTGCGGTATTGATTGCATCACAAACCAAATCTGAATTTAATGCTTCAAGTAATGTTTTACCGGATAAAACTTCTGCTGCCATTGCTGCGGAATGTGTCATTCCGGAACAACCTAATGTTTCAACAAGAGCTTCTTCGATTATACCGTTTTTTACATTAAGTGTAAGTTTGCAAGCTCCTTGTTGCGGTGCACACCAACCTACACCATGAGTTAAACCGCTTATGTCTTTTATTTCTTTTGCTTTTACCCATTTACCTTCTTCAGGTATTGGAGCTGGACCATGTTTTGCGCCTTTTGTTACAGGGCACATTTTTTTTACTTCTTCTGAACACATACAACTCATTTTGCCACCTCTTGTTTTTTATGCTTTGAGTTTTTATAATTAAAACTAACTAATTTTACTAAAAAGAAATAATGTTTGTAAATATTTCTAATACTGCAAAAGTTAGTTTCATATAAGATTGTTAATGGTTATAACTTATCGGCAATATGTTTTATTTTGGTATATAAATCCTGGTTACAAATCGTGGTTTGGGACCAAGTTTTTTAATAACTGTTGCAGGAACACCTGCAACACATGTATAAGGCTCTACATCTTTTGTAACAACCGCATTTGCTCCTATTTCGGAACAAGTTCCTATTTTTTTATCGCCAATAATTTTTACACCGGGCGCTATATAAACCATATCTTCTATTATCGCAAACTTTTTCGGGTTGTTTGATCCGATTGTCACTCCCTGCGAGATATTAATATTGTTTCCAAAAACCGTATTTGGGTTTACAATAATTCCTCCAAAATGCCCGATATAAAAGCCGTAACCTATTTTAGTTTTGTATGGGATGTGTATTCCGTATTTATGAGATAGATGTCTCAATATGAGTCTGGTGAAAAGAAAAAAGATAAATGCAAACTTTTTTTCCGACAAATATTTTGTTATTCTTAAAAAAAACATATATTGAAAGCCTTCTATTACAAAAAAGCAATATAAAAATTTCTTAAAAGAAACTTTTCCCGTATATCTAAATAAATCGCTTGCTATTAATTCTCTTAACTTCATAATTTTAAAAATCTCCGTTTTAAGTGCGGTTAGAGATTAACAAGAGCAAAATTTTCAAATAATTTCTTGCAATTGTTTTTATCATTTTATTAAAAATCATTGTGTTTTACAATATAATTTAAAAATTAATATTTATATATTTTAACGAAAATAGTAAAATAATCGGTATAAAATTTTCGGAGCAAAAATTGTGGAACTGAAAAAAGGAATTTATAAACATTTTAAAGGTGATTATTATTTTGTTGAAGATGTTGCAATTCACAGCGAAACCGGTGAAAAGTATGTGGTTTACAGGGCGCTGTACGGAGACACAGGTTTATACATAAGACCTTATTCTATGTTTACTTCCGAAGTTGATAAAGCAAAATACCCTGATGCTACACAAAAATACAGATTTGAATATCAGGAAATTAAAAGTAAGAAAAAAATATAAAATTTTTTATTTGGAGAAATTATATGAAAAAGATTCTGTTTTTATTATTGGCAACATTTGTATTATTCAGTTGTTCAAACAATACGGTTGAAGAAAAACCTAAACTTGTAGGTATGGCAAACCCTTGGACGGATTGCGGAACAGATTTTGATCAAGCAGCACAAATTGCAGGTTTTACTTTTCCGTTAAAACTTTCAAATTTTGATATAAGAGCAATGAAGCATATGATAGAAATAAATTTTCTGTTGGATGAGGCAAGAACAGTTTGTGTTAGAAAAACAGATACGGAAGAACTTTCAAATAATGGTGATATCAGCGGAGTTTATACGGAATATCCGATAAACGAAGAAATAATGTTAAAAAATGCCGTTCCTTTACAGGTTAGAGGTTCGGAAGATAAAATATATGTTATGAATATGTCTGCATCTAGCGGATATTATTCGGCTTACTGTGAATACGGTATGAGTTTCGAAGAAGTTGAAGAAATATACGACACTATTGCCGAAGCAGAAACTTCCGAACTTTATTCGAATGATTAAATATTGTTTTGCCAAACATTTTAATTAACGACTGTATTTTGCAAAAAAATTAACATTTATTTTTAAGGCTTGTTTTTTTTATTATCAACGAGTTTCTGTAATATAAACATATATCAATTAAAACCAAACAGAAATTGAAAAGATATAAGTAAAAAACTCCGTCCATATTATAAAAATATTTGTGTAACAAACCTGCAACATAACCGAGTTCCACCACATACATAAACAAAAGGCTTTTTCCTGCAATTTGTTTTGATGTATAACTTTTATAAATCGAAAAAGGCCATGCACTTGCAAAACATAATAACATTACAATTTCAAATATGCTCATTTTTTCCCTTCTGTTATTCTATCCTTTTAATTGTCCTGCCAAGTAACCTGTAGAAAATGCCGCCTGCAAATTAAATCCGCCGGTAGGTCCGTCTACATCTAAAATTTCTCCGCAGAAATAAAGGTTTTCTATTAATTTAGATTTCATTGTGTTTTGTTCTATTTCTTTTAAAGATATTCCGCCTTTTGTAATTATGGCTTCATCTATAGGTCTTGTAGAAACAATTTTAAATCTCATATTTCTTAAACCGTCAAAAATTTTCTTTCTTTTTTCTTTGTTTATTGCCGAACAAATTTCAGTATGTTTTATATTATTTTTTTTCATAAACGGTTCTATCATCTGTATGGGCAAAAGAGTTTTCAACATATTTCTTACAGGCATACTGCCGAAACTGTTTAACTCTCTTATAATTCTGTCGTCTAATTGTTTGTCGTCAAGAGCAGGTTTTAAGTTTATGGAAATTTCAACAGACTTTTTTTCTTCAAGTAACGAAAATATTTTTGAGCTTACGGTAAGAATTAAAGGGCCGGTTAACCCAAAAATTGTAAATTCTATTTCCCCGAACAGTTTGGTTGCGATTTTATTATCTTCTAAAACCGATATTTCAATGTTTTTAAGTTTCAGTTTGTTTAATTGTTTTAAATATTCGTCGGATGATACAAGAGGAACAAGTGCCGGTTGAGGTTTTATTATTGTGTGTCCCAAACTTTTTGCTAATTTGTAACCGTCTCCGGTTGAGCCGGTAAGAGGATAAGATTTTCCTCCGGTTGCCAAAATGAATTTTTCCGCAGAATATGTGTTGCCGTTTTTTAAAACAATACTTTTAATTTTTTTATTTTCACAAACAAAATTTACAACTTCACTGTTTGTAATAATTTTTACATTATTGTTTTTGGCGAACTTTATCAAAGCGTTTACTATATCGTGAGCATCATTACTTTCGGGAAAATATCTTCCGCCTCGTTCCAGTTTACACGAAACTCCCAATTCTTCAAAAAAATTTATTGTGTCCGCATTAAAAAAATTACTAAATGAGCTGTACAAAAATTTTCCGTTATTACCGAACTTTTCTATAAATTCATGTATATCGGCACTGTTTGTAACATTACATCTGCCTTTGCCGGTAATGGAAAGTTTTATTGCGGGACGGGTCTTTTTTTCAATTAATAAAACCGATTTTCCCTGTTGCGCGGCAATACCCGCAGCAATAAGCCCGGAAGCTCCTGCACCTATTACTATAACATCTGCACTATTCATGATATTTTGATTTTAAATCTTTTAACAGATTATCTATTTTTGAGTAAAGTGAATTTATATCGTTTGTATCGTTAACAAAAACAAGATCTGCCATTTTACAACATAATGCAACCTGTTGGCCTGAACCGGAAGATTGAGACTCTTTTTGTTCAAGCTCAATAAATTTTTCCAATGTTGTCGGATCGCCCGGTCTTTTTCTTTGTTGCATTCTGTCAAATCTTATTTTTTGAGGAGCATCTACATTTATTAAAACGAAATTTTTTATTGTTTTAAATGTTTTTACTTCTTCGCTGTGCCTTATGGAAGTAATGCAATAATCTTTACCGTCTTCAAATTTTTTCATAACGAATTTTGCTAAAACTCCGTTACCGTTATTCTGCCTTAATTGAGTTCCGAATTTTATTAAATTTTCTCTTGTCGGTTCTATGCCTTGCTCTTTCATTAACAATCTTATTTCATCCGATAACGAAAAATGTTTAAAACCGTTATTTTTTACTATATAATCAGCAACCGTATCTTTACCTGAACAATATGAACCTGTTAAACCTATAATCATTGTTTTTCTACCTGTTTTCCGAATTTTATACTAAACGATAATCTGTGAGTCATTCCTATATCGCCGTAAGGAACAAAAGCATAATCAAACATATAATCCAAATATGTTAATCCGAACCCGAGATTTATCCAGTTAAATCCCGGAACATCCTTGTTTCTTCCTTCATAACCCGCTCTTAAAGCAAACATAATATCGTTCGTTATTGCTATATTGTATTCAGTTCCGAAATTTACATAAATTTCGTTATCTTTCGGGAAATTCAAATCTAAAGAAACCAACCAAACGTCAAGAATATAATGAGAAGCTCCTATTTTAAACAATACAGGTAACGATTCGCTTTCTTTATCAAATTTCATTTCAGTACCGAGATTTGTAATTGTGGCACCGACAGCGGTTTTGTTATCTGAAAAATTGTAAACCGCACCCAAGTCTAAAGCCAGTGCATAAGCAGATGTTTCTATTTTTGAATAAACATATTTTAAATTTAATCCGAAACTGAATTGTTCATAAGTGTTTGCATAAGATAAATATAAAGCCATGTCCAACGGAGAAAAAGAACCGCCCGGAGTGTTGGTGTTATCAACTTTATCTATACTTCCGTAAGAAACATATTGTAATCCCAATCCGAAATTACCATATTCTTTTGTCGGTAACACGAAAGCTAACCATTCATAATTTACATCTTCAAACCATATCGCATGAGAAAAAGAAAGTTCTTTTTTGTCCATATAACTCAAGTTTGCGGGATTCCAATAAATAGCATCCGATCTGTTGAATACAGATGTAACGGCATTTCCCATACCTGCACTTTGTGCACCTATACCAAGCTTCAAAAATTGTGCGGTTGTTGAACCGATATCATCTTTTGAAAAAAATGCCTGTGCGGTTGAATACGAAAACAAAACAAATAAAAAAGTAATAAACAAACTTTTAATATATCGCATATCAGAAATATTTTAACATATTTTTTTAATATACAAAAGAAGAAATTTTTTTGTATAATTAGCTTATGAATAAATTTCAATTATTAAAAGAAGATGTCAAAACTGTTTTTCAAAAAGATCCTGCTGCCCGTTCATGGCTTGAAGTAGTGATATGTTATCCGGGTCTTCATGCTATATGGAGTCACAGGGTGGCACACTATTTATGGAAACATAAACTTCGTTTCCTGGCAAGGTTGTTGTCGCACATAACACGATTTTTTACCGGTATAGAGATTCATCCGGGTGCAACCATAGGCAGAAGATTTTTTATAGATCACGGTATGGGAATAGTTATAGGTGAAACGACTGAAATAGGTAATGATGTTTTACTGTATAAAGGTGTCGTTTTGGGCGGAACATCTTTGGAGAAAAAGAAAAGACATCCCACTTTGGGAAACAATATTATTGTAGGTTCAAATGCCATTATTATGGGTGCGATAACCATAGGGGACAATGCGAGAATAGGAGCAGCCTCTGTTGTAACTCATAATGTTCCAGCAAATACTACGGCAGTGGGTATTCCTGCAAGAGTTTCGGTCGGGGCAACAAAAAATGATATTGATTGCCTTGAACATTCCAAACTTCCCGATCCGGTAGCGGATGCAATGAAATATGTTCTTGCGGAACAAAGAAAACTGGAAGAAAGAATTTCCAAACTTGAAAAAAAATAAATATTTTACGCTATATTTTTTCCGCCAATATTTTGTATTGTTCTAAAGTAAGTTTATCGGGGCGGAGCATTACATCTATGTTGTTTTCCGTTAAAATTTTTGCGGTCAGAGTTTTGTCTTGTTTTAAAAATGTCGATAAACAATTTAACATTGTTTTTCTTCTCATTGTAAAGCAATGTTTTATTAACGGAAAAAGTTTTATGTTCGGCTCCTGCGGAAATTTGTTATAAAATTTTGCGACAGCCGACATTACTTGCGGTTTCGGATTAAAACATCCGGGCGGAACATCAAATAAAAATTCCGCATCGGCATAATATTGTCTAAACAAAGATATATATCCGTAATCTTTTGTTCCTTCGCAACTTATAAGTCGGGTAATAACATCTTTTTGCAACATTATTACTCCGGAAACAAAATTGTTGTTCGGTAAAAACTTTTGTACTATTGCCGTTCCTACGTTGTAAGGTAAATTTGCAACTATTTTAAATTTTGTGTCCGGTAAATCGAACTTTAAAAAATCTCTGTTTATTACAGTGATGTTTTTGTTGTCTTTATATTTGAGCTGTAATGCTTGTGCCAAATTAGAATCGATATCTACCGCAATTAAGTTGTCGGTATAATCTTTTAAAATGTCGGTAAGAGCGGCTTTCCCCGGACCGATTTCTATAACAGTATCTGTTTTTTGTATATCGGCAGCTTCAACTATTCGGTGTGCAATGTTTTTATCCGTAAGAAAGTTTTGTCCGTGAGGTTGTCTCATAATGTTTTCCTGATATAAATTTTTATTTATTTTATTAAAATACCGTTTCTTTTACAACATTAATATAAAATAAACAATTTAAAATATATGTCCAATTTGATAGAATAAACAAGAAGAAATTATTTTACAAATTAAGGAAACGGATATGCCGTCGTTAAAACATAAAATAATTAAAGTTAAAGCAGAAAAAATAGTTTTTCCCGGTAATGTATTATGCAGATGTGAAGACGGGATTGCTCTTTTTACGGAAGGCCTTTTACCGGGAGAAGAAGCGGAAGTTTTTGTTACAAGAGATAAAAAATCTTACAGAGAGGCCAAACTTGAAAAAATATTAACACCATCGCCGTTAAGGATTGAACCGAAATGTCCTGCGTTCGGTAAATGCGGCGGTTGTTCGTTTGAGCATACGGAATATAAAAATCAAATACAGTTTAAGACGGATTGTGTTAAAGAACTTTTAAACTTTTTAGATGTAGAAATACCGCAAGCAAAACAAAGTCCCGTACAATGGAACTACAGGAACAAGATGGAGTTCAGTTTTTATAACGATTCTCTTGCCAATCTTTCATTAGGCCTACATTGTAAGGGAAGTTTTTATAAATATTCGGAAGTTCCTCCGTGCTATATTTCTCATGAAGATATTATAAAAGCATGTGAAACAGTAAAAGAGTTTGCAATAAATACAGGTTTAAAAGCATACAACAACAAATCTCATGAAGGTTTTTTCAGACATCTTGTTCTAAGAAAAGGTGTTAATACCGGTGATTTGCTTGTAAATATCGTCACCAACAAACAAGAAGATATAAACAAAAATTTTTTTGATGGTGTAGTAAAACAGTTATCATCTTTTTGTTCAAGTATATACTGGACACAAAACTCAAAATTTTCCGATGCGGTTAATGCCGAAAGTATAACATTGTTGTACGGTAACGAAAATATTACGGAAACTTTAACAGTAGCGGAACAAAAATTTAATTTTTCTGTTGCACCATTTTCTTTTTTTCAAACAAATACCAAAGCAACAGAAGTTTTGTACAACACTGTAATAGAACTTTTACAGCCCGACAAACAAGATACCTTGCTTGATATGTATTGCGGAACCGGAGCGATAGGAATATGTTTATCCCCGCATGTAAAGTCCGTTGTCGGCGTCGAACAAGTGGAAGAATCTATTGAAAGCGCCAAGCATAATGCTCAAATAAATAATATAAATAACATGGAATTTTTTGCACAACCTGCACAGGATTGGGTAAAACAAAATGATAAAAAGTTTGATTGTGTTATTATAGATCCGCCAAGAGCAGGACTTTTTGAAAATGTTATAGAACATCTTTTATTTTTAAATCCTAAAAAGATAGTTTATGTTTCGTGTAATCCGTCAACACTTGCCCGAGATTTAAAGCTTATTACAAAAAACGAAAAATATAAAGTTAAAAAAGTTTGTCCGGTGGATATGTTCCCGCAAACTTATCATATTGAAACGGTAGTGTTGATGTCACGGATAAAGGAGTGACCAATGAAAAAGTGCCATATTTTTGTGACACATAAACATGTGGACTATCTGACGGGAATCATCTGGATAGTCCGGATGATCTGGAATCGTTAGAACTATAGGTCACGATTCGTAAAAGGCTTCCTAACTGCCATCAACTTTGGCTATGTGAAGCAAAATTAGAATATCGGAGGTTACGCTATGTTTAAAGCAAATATGGTAGCTCCGTGCGGATTGGATTGTAATATATGCTCACAGGCGCTGATAGAAAACGATCCTTGTCAAGGTTGCAACGGTCCGGACGATCATAAACCGGAGTTTTGCGCAATGCATTGTGGCATTGTTCTGTGTGAAAAGCGCAGAAAGAACGGATACAAGTATTGTGATGAGTGTCCGGATTATCCATGTGAAGATGTAATGGAGAAGGAGAACCGCTATACTTCGCAGTATCCGCACAGGGAATCTCCCTTGGAGAATTTAAAGATGATCAGGGAAAAAGGCATGAATGCTTTTCTTAAACACGAGCGGCAGCATTGGACCTGTCCAAGCTGTGGTAGTGCTTTTTCGGTTCATGACAGACGCTGTACTCATTGCGGTACTGTAATCAAATGATTGATGTGGTATACAAGCCGTTTTATTTGACCTGCTGCTCCAATGCATATTGAAACGGTAGTGTTGCTGGAAAAAATATAAAATTTTAGGAGCAACTAATGAAAAATCTTATTGCATATTGCGGGTTGGATTGTGAAAAATGCGAAGCAAGGTTAGCAACAATAAATAATGATAATGAGTTAAGAAAAAAAGTTGCAACTGAATGGAGCAGACTAAACAATATTACTATTACTCCGGAAATGATAAATTGTGAAGGTTGCAGAACAGACGGAAAGAAAACGGTATTTTGTGATAAACTTTGCCAAATAAGACAATGTGCCATGAACAAAAAATATGAAACTTGCGGTGATTGTAACGAAATGAAAACATGTAAAAAAGTTGCAATGGTTATCTCAAACAATGCGGAAGCTTTAAAAAATTTGGAAAAATAACAATGGCATCAAGTAAACAATATTTAGAATTTATTTTAGAACAACTTTCAAGTTTAAAAAATATTACCTATCGGGCAATGATGGGTGAATATATAATTTATTATCGAGGTAAAATTGTCGGCGGGATTTATGATGACAGGTTCCTTGTAAAACCGACAAAGTCAGCCGTGGCTATGATGCCAAATGCAACTATGGAACTGCCGTATAAAGGTGCAAAAGAAATGTTGCTTGTTGACGAAGTGGATAATAAAGAGTTTCTAAAAGAATTGCTGGAAGTAATGTATGATGAATTACCTGCACCAAAGAGGAAAAAATGAACAACATAATAATTCGTTTAGAAAAAAAAGAAGAGTATAGAGAAGTAGAAAATCTTGTCAGAGAAAGTTTTTGGAATGTATATCGCCCCGGATGTTTTGAGCACTATGTTCTTAACCAATTAAGAAATGATAAAGATTTTGTTTCCGATCTTGATTTTGTTATGGAAAAGGACGGCAGGATAATAGGACAAAATATGTTTATGAAAGCCGTTATTAAAGCAGATGACGGTAAAGATATTCCCATTATGACTATGGGACCTATTTGTATCGCTAACGAGTTACAAAGAAAAGGTTATGGAAAAAAGTTGCTTGATTATTCCATAGATAAAGCAAAAGAACTTGGTTGCGGTGCACTTTGCTTTGAAGGCAACATAGATTTTTACGGTAAAAGCGGATTTACTTTTGCAAGTAAATTTGGAATAAGATATCATGGTTTGCCTGAAGGAGCGGATGCATCTTTCTTTTTATGTAAAGAATTAATGCCGGGCTATCTTAAAGGTATTGCCGGTGAATATACACCGCCGAAAGGATATTTTGTTAATGAAAAAGAAGTTGACGAGTTCGATAAACAGTTTCCGCCCAAACAAAAATTAAAACTTTCGGGACAAATTTTTTAAGGGTATTTATGAAAACTCAAGAAGAAAGATTAAATTATTTAATAGAAAAGTTTAAAGAAGAATCTGCGGAATATAAAAATTTAGAAACACCTGCAGATATTGAAGATAAAAAAGTGTTGTTAAGATCTTTAATGAATGTAAGACCGCCCAAAGAAACTTCTGCAGAAATATTAAAAGTTCAAGACGAGTATCTTACGGAACGAAACAAAGAAAAAGGTATTGTTTATTTGAAAGATATTAAAACGATAAAAGAAACTATTAACAGTAAACATCCGTACCTGCAAAAAATTTCAGTTTGGCAGGGAGATATAACAAGACTTTCTTGTGATGCAATAGTAAATGCCGCGAATTCGCAAATGCTCGGTTGTTTTGTTCCGATGCACACCTGTATAGATAATTGTATTCATACTTTTGCAGGTGTTCAATTAAGAAACGAATGTAACAAAATAATGAACGAATTCAGGAAAAAATACGGTGATGATTATGAACAGCCGACAGCTGTTCCGATAATTACCGACGGATACAATCTTCCCGCAAAGAAAGTTATACATGTTGCAGGGCCTATAGTTACAGGAACATTAACTCAAACAAATATAAAAGATTTACAAAATTGCTATAAAAATATTTTAGATATGTGCTTGGAAAACAATTTAAAATCTGTAGCGTTTTGTTGTATTTCCACGGGAGTATTTAGCTTTCCAAACAAAAAAGCTGCAGAGGTTGCCGTCGAAACCGTTACAAATTGGTTAAAACAAAATGAAACTAAAACAGACAGAGTAGTATTTAACGTTTTTAAACAAGAGGATAAATTTTGTTATGAAAAATTCTTACAAAAATAAAACAAATAATGGTTATCTGTATTCGGTGCAGAAAGGTATTGAGTCGGATTTTTTCGGGCAGGTATCTTCTTTGGGAAAAGATTTACCAAGGAAAGAAAAAATAAAATTTTTAAAAGAAGAACTTTCTTCGGCGGACGCTATTTTAATAGGAGCAGGTGCAGGCCTTTCAACTTCTGCTGGGTTCACATATACGGGCGAAAGATTTACAAACTATTTTTTTGATTTTGCACAAAAGTATGGAATTACGGATATATATTCCGGCGGGTTCCATCATTTTAAAGATAAAGAAACTTTTTGGGCTTGGTGGGCAAGACACATTTATTATAACAGATATATAGATTCTCCAAAACCTGTACATAAAAAGCTTCTTGAACTGGTAAAAGATAAAAATTATTTTGTTATAACCACAAATGTAGATCACTTATTTCAAAAAGCCGGTTTCGATAAAACAAAACTTTTTTATATTCAGGGCGATTACGGTTTGTTTCAAAGTATTAACCCGGAAAACAAAAAAACTTACGATAATGAAAAAATTGTTATGGAAATGATGGCCGCACAAGGTTTTGTTAAAGATGATAACGGAGTATATCAGGTTCCGCAGGATAAAAATATTTCAATGCGAATACCTTCGGAACTTATACCGAAATGTCCCGATGATAACAGCGATGTTATTATGAATTTAAGAATGGATGATACTTTTGTTGAAGATGAAGGTTGGCGAAAAGCATCAACAAATTATTATAACTTTCTAACAAAAAACCAAAACAGTCATATTTTATATTTGGAGCTTGGTGTCGGAATGTTTACTCCGGTTATAATAAAAATGCCGTTTTGGCAAATGACATACGAAAATGAAAAAGCAAGATATATTTATATAAATTTAAAAGATTTGTTTTCTCCCGAAGCAATAAAAGACAGGACAGTTTATATTAACGGAGATGTGGGAGAAGTGTTGAATGAACTTCTTTAATGTACAATGTATAATGTAGAACGTATAATAAACTACAAACACACAATATATTTAAACTATGAAATTCTGAGTGTAAATAAACTCTAAACTAAAAATTGTGAAGCAATTTTAGGAGTAAAGGTATGAACGAAATAATTAAAGCAATGAAAGAAAGAAGAAGTATAAGAAAGTTTAAATCTGATATGGTTTCAAAAAAAGATATAGATGAAATAATAGATGCCGGACTTTATGCCGCAAACGGTATGGGGAAACAAGCCGTTGTTACGGTTGCAGTTACAAATAAAGAGTTGCGGGATAAAATTGCTAAAGATAATTGTAAAATCGGCGGGTGGGATGAAAGTTTTGATCCGTTTTACGGAGCACCCGTAATATTAATAGTTCTTGCCGAAAAAGATTGGAGAAACAGAGTTTATGACGGTAGTCTTGTTATAGGTAACATGATGCTTGCAGCACATTCGTTAGGGTTGGGAAGTATTTGGATACACAGAGCAAAAGAAGAATTTGAAACCGAAGAATATAAAAAGTTATTAAAAAATATCGGTGTTGAAGGCGAGTGGGAAGGAATAGGACATTGTGCAATAGGTTATATTGAAGGAGATATTCCAAAACCCGCACCAAGAAAAGAAAACAGAGTTTATTTTGTAAAATAAAAAATACAGAAAACCGCACTGCAATTAATAGTTTAGAAAATCTAATATACATAAATAAAAAAGGCAGACAGTAAACAAGTTGCTGTCTGCCTTTTTATTATTTAAACTACAAATTATAAATTAAATTTATAACCTACATTAATTCTAAATGCCGTGTATGTAAAATCATCGCTGTGTCCGTCGATTTTTCTGGTTGCATAGTTACAACCGTATATAAGTTCAAGTATTATATTATTAAATTCTCCGCCAATACCTAAACCCCAATACAAACTTCCGTCTATTTCATAATCATTATAATTTCCGCTTGCGTTCCATCCCGGAATACTTAAACCTACATGAAATAAAGGATATACAAAGCAACCGGACTGATTTATATCAAATTTGTATTTTGCTGCCGCATAAAGATTTGTAAAACCGATTTTTTCATCAAAACGATCATCACATTTAGTATTTTGTCCCCAAACAAGACCTGCACCTAAAAAGAAATTATTTTGCATATCAAAAAATAATTCCGCACCTACTTGTATTCCGGAATCGTTTGATGAAGAATGTCCGTCAGCTGTTACTTCAGGTGAAAACAAATACCCTATTTTAGGAACTAATTCCAATCCGTCTGCTAAAGCCGGTGTTACCAGTGCTGCTGCCAAAAACAATACTGCAATTAATTTTTTCATTTTGTTCTCCTTTTTTTATTTATTACTATGTATATTACACTCATTATAAAAATTTTTCAAGTTCACCAAAAAATTCTGTTGCTTTAGTTTGAAAATAATAATCGGTTATTTGGCTTGTAAAAGCGGATTCCAATGTGTTAATTTCAATAATTTTTGCACCGTACTTTTGTGAAGTAAAAGGTAAATAGCAGGCAGGCATTACTTGTCCCGCTGTTCCTACAATAATAACCAAATCGGCTTTTATTGCCATATTTGTTGCTTTATCGTAATTGTTTTTGTTTATACCTTCACCGTAAAAAACAAAATCCGGTTTAAGTATTCCGTTACATGAAGGACATCTCGGTATATCTTGAGAAATATCGATTTCGGAAGTTTTATATCTTAAATTGCAGTCAATACAAGCTAAAGTATTTATTGTTCCGTGAAATTCTACAACATTTGTTGATCCTGCTGCTTGATGAAGGCCGTCTATATTTTGAGTAATAATACCTTTTACAATACCTTGTTTTTCCAAATTTGCCAAAACTTGGTGAGCTTTGTTAGGTTGAGCTGTTCCCATAGAATTAAAAAATATTTTTCTCATTTCTTCCCACGATCTTTTCGGGTTTGAGTAAAAAAAACTTAATTCTATGAATTTCGGGTCATATTTGTTCCATAAACCACCCGCACCGGTAAAAGGCGGTATACCGCTTTCAACAGATATTCCTGCACCGGTAAACCCTATGGCATACTTAGATTTTTTTATTAAATCGGCAACAATTTCAATGTTATTCATAGAATATTACCCCTCTCTTATTTTTGTTTTTCTTCCGCCCACGACTTTCTGCCGTATATCGGTTCAACATTTTTAAAAGAAGTTCCGTCAATGTTTTCTGCCATAAGTGCCAATGTTGATGCTTTCGGGAAATGTAAGTTGGATTGTAAACTTACGGAATTTTTGCCAAGCTCTTTTGATAACAACTTATTATATGCAAAAACGGCATTACCTATTATTACTGTCTCATTTTTATATTTTTTTAATTTCTTTACAAATTTTTCTATAGGTACAATAACAATATTTTTCCCATCTTTAATATACACTTCATTTCTTAAAGCGTCTATTGCGGGAACAATTTTTACATTCTTTATATTCAACTGATTTTTTAATATTTCAAGAGTATCCACCGAAACTACAGGCCTGTTTAATGTTTGTGCCAAAGTTTTTATTACAGACATAGCAACTCTTATTCCGGTAAAACTTCCCGGACCGCACGAAACAGCAAATTTGTCTATATCTTTTAGTTCCCATTTTGCATCTTTAATTATTTTTTCGGTTAATGGAACCAGAACATCGGAATGAATTTTTCCCGCATTATAAAAATATTCCGTTAAAACATTTGAATTTTCGCTTATTGCTATACTCAGCGAAGAACCTGAAGATTCAATTGCCAAAATTTTCATAAAAATCTCTCTATTTTAATTTTTCTGCCGTTATCCGTATAATCTATATTTATTTCCCATCTTTGTTTTATGTTGTAATGTTTTAATCTGTCGCACCATTCCACCAAAGAAATAC
>JAEEGJ010007681.1_pt1 | contig 30602 bp, 26 predicted proteins | sample 8958761 | NCBI WGS metagenome assembly JAEEGJ01 (sample SAMN16246546, study PRJNA631951) | gut metagenome | biome: gut microbiome; feature: rumen; material: RS-attached | host: Bos | place: Iran: Karaj | collected 2018-10
TGATGGTAACGTCGTTGACATCCGATATCTGAGTATCGTCAGAATAGATGATGTCAACTTTCTCGCGGTCAAACGCGATGCGCTTGACCTGTTTTCCATTCTGGGTGAACTCTGCCTTTTGTGCAGAGACCGTCATGGTGCCGCAAAGAAGAATGGCGGCAAACATCCATGTGAATCTTTTGTTCATGTCAAGTTAGTTTATGATACAATTTTCCGTTGAAAAACAACGACATTTGTTTGCAAAAGTATATAAAAATAAAACTTTTGCAAAACTATTTCGTTGTTTTTTGCCGTTTTGTCAAATCATTTTCGACAAAACGAATCCGTTTTAACACTTGACACTCAACACTCAACACTTAACACTTAACACTCAACACTCTATCAATACCCATAGTGCTGTCGTATCCACCTGTTAATGTAGGTCAGGAAGGCTGCCGCTCCGGTGACATGGTTGATTTGTCCAATTCCCAACGATAGGAAGTTGACCGTTTGCAACTCCACGTTGCCGGTTCCCTGCGCTTGCAGAAATTCGTACAGGTTCTGAGTGTTTTCTATGGGGACGATAGCATCCTTCGTGTGGTGTACCAGCAGGACGTTTTCGCCTTGGCGCAGCCTCCATCCCTGGCACAGGCTCTCACTGTTGAGTGCATTCATCACTTTCCGTGAGACTTCGGAGTCAAGGTCGAACAAGTCTGGCGCTATATAGCTTCCAAGTCCTTTGCTCCCCACCTTATTGTCTATCTGCAGGACGTTCAGCTTTTTGCTGAGCAGCCAGTCGTCGATATGGCTCAGCGTCGGCTCTATGAACATGCTGCTGCGCGGTAGTCCCAGCCGGAAGTATTCGTTGTATGCCAACAGTACGCTGATGATGGTTGAGGGCATGCCCGTCTTGTCACCTTTGAGGAACTGCCTATAGGTTTCTCCCATGTCGTATGGCCCTCCGCCTGCCAAGGTGCGGGTGATGTGGATGTCCGGATATTGCTCGTCGATGAGTCGCAGCACGGCAATGGCCGTCTGTCCGCCTTGTGAGTAGCCGACGTTCAGCAGTTCGTCCTCGTCCCACTCGAAACCGCCCTTTTTCAGCAGTTGGCGGGCTGCAATGAGGGCATCCACCGAGGCATGGGCGTTGGCTGTGGGAATACAGTAGGCCTGCATCTTGTCTGCCGTCTCTCCGAAACCGTAATAGTCGGGCGAAATGACGATGAGGCGGTTGCTTGAGAGCGTCGTGTTCAGCAGACCGGGTATGTCGAGATAGCCTTTCGACGGGCATTCCTCATCCTTGAATACGGTGTAGTGGTTATAGAGCACCAGTCCGTCGCCCCGCTTGTCTGACAGGACCCTGCGGTTCACCGTAATGGTGCCTGACAGCATGACTTCGTTTCCGAAGGGGTCGGTAGAGGGGTACACGAAGTTGTAGTTGGTCAAGTTGGTCAGCAAGGGGTTGCGTGTGTAGACCAGCGTGTCAGTGATGTATGCCTTGATGCCGCCACCATCGTCACCGCCGTTGCCATCACCGCCATCACCGTTGCCGTCGCCACCATCACCATTGCCATCACCATTGCCGTCGCCGTTGCCGCCATCACCGTTGCCGTCGCCGTTTCCTCCGTCGTCATCTTTGCCGTTGCCGTTGTCGTCTCCGTCGTCATCGCCGTCATCATCATCGTCGTCAATAACGTTGGGCGTTTCCTTCTTCTTGATGATTTCGTCGTCATGACCGGCACATGCTGTAATGGTCGCTGTACATATCAGCACGGCAATCACCATGAGCAACAGGATGCTCACCTTATTTATTATTATATGTACGTTCTTCATTATATCTAATGTTTGGCTGCAAAGATAGGAACTATTAATGAGATTTCCAAATCTTTTGCACGAAATCTCCATTTTCAATAAAAAGGTTGGAAAATATTTGGATTATTGAATAATTTGTGTTTTCTTTGCAGACACAATGAGACATATCCTTACATTATTATTATCTGTATGTACGTTGTCAGCAGCGGCACAGGAGGCTTATTCGCCCTTGGACAGCCTGCACTACAAGGTGGAGATGCAGGCCACGCTGTCGCATGGCGACCATACCCCGTTGTGGCTGAATGCCAACCGTTACGGACTGAGTTCGTTGGAGACGACCAACGGCTATGTGCGGGCCGCTGCCCTGCGCCCGCTCCTCACGGGTACCGACCGCCACTGGGATGTCGGCTATGGCCTTGATGTCGCCGTGGCCAAGGGTTTCACCAGTACGCTGATCATCCAACAGGCCTTCGCCGAGGTGCGCTGGCTGAAGGGTGTGCTGACCGTCGGTAGCAAGGAATACCCCATGGAGCTGAAAAACCAGGAACTGAGTACCGGTTCGCAGACCCTCGGCATCAATGCCCGTCCCATCCCTCAGGCCCGTATTGCCTTGCCCGACTACTGGGTGCTGCCTTTCGCCAAGGGCTGGCTCAGCATCAAGGGTCATGTGGCCTATGGTATGCAGACCGACGACCAGTGGCAGCGCGAGTTTACAGGCCAAAAGAGCCGCTATGCGGAGCGCAGCCGTTATCACAGCAAGGCTGGCTACCTGAAGATCGGCAACGAATACCGCTTTTATCCCGTGTCGTTGGAGTTAGGATTGGAGATGGCCTGCCAGTTTGGCGGTACGACGTACAGAGGCGATGGTACCACCGTCAGCAATGAGGGCGGACTGAAGGGTATGTGGCACGCCTTTCTGCCTGGTGGCGGCGACTCTACCGATGGTGATGCCTGGGAGAATGCCGGCGGCAACCACCTCGGCAGCTGGGTGGCACGGTTGAACTTCAACTACGACTCGTGGTATCTCGGACTCTATGCCGACCAGTATTTTGAAGACCACTCCATGATGCTGCACCTCGACTACGACGGCTATGGCTCCGGCGACGAGTGGAACGTCAAGAAGGAGCATCGCTACTTCCTCTACGACTTCAAGGACTGGCTGCTTGGTGCCGAACTGCGCCTGAAGGATGCCACATGGCTCAACAACATTGTTTTGGAGTATATGTACACCAAATATCAGGGCGGTCCGCTCTACCATGACCATACCTCGGCCATCAGCGACCATATCAGCGGCCGTGACAACTACTATAACCACAGCCTCTTCACGGGTTGGCAGCACTGGGGCATGGTGATGGGTAATCCCTTGTATATGTCGCCGCTGTATAACGATGACGGTACCATCAGAGTGCGCAACAACCGCTTTGTGGCGTGGCACTTAGGACTGTCTGGCGACCCCTCGGAGCAGCTGCACTACCGCGTGCTGGCGACATGGCAGCGTGGCCATGGCACCTACGATGCCCTGTATCGCGACCCTCGCAAGACGGTCAGCATGCTGGCCGAGGCAGCGTACAACTTCCCCAGTTGGTCGGCACTGAAAGGGTGGAGCGTCAAGGCCGCTGCGGCCTTTGACACGGGCGAGTTATACGGCAAGAACTACGGCTTCCAGCTGACAGTGGCCAAGACGGGACTGGTGAAAATTAAAAAATTAAAAAATTAAAGAATTAAAAAATTAAAAAATTGAAGAAGCTATATATATTTCTGATGGTTTGTGCTTGTATGGTGCTTTCGTCCTGCAAGTTGCATACCTCGCATAACGGAAAACTTGACGGTCTGTGGCAAGTCATGGTCAAGGAAAACCTGACCACGGGCGAGACCGTCGATATGCGCGACTACAGTGCCACTTGGAGCGTACAGGGCGACCTGCTGATGATGCGCATGAACGGCAGTCCGGAACTCATCTGGCGCTTCAACCACAAGGACGACGTGCTTGTGCTGTCAGACCCGTATCTTTCAGCCCGCTTTGGTGAACAGGGGACTGATGTCAAACTGGAAGATGTCAGCGTGGTGGAGCCTTACGGCTTGTCTGCCTTGGAAGAGTATCTGAAGGTGATAACGCTCAACAGCGATGACATGATACTGGAATCGAGCACCTCGCGGCTGGTATTCCGCAAGTATTGACCCCAAAATTACGACGCTCGCAACTTCACCCAGTATTTATTTCCGCTTTTAGTATGGCGCATCTGGAATTGGTATTCCGGACGGCTCAGGAATTGCCCGATTTTTTGGAACGTGCCAGCATCTTCTTTGTAGTTCGTGAAGTGCTGCTTGAGGAGTGCCGACAAATCTTTCAGGCCCATCCACTGTCCCTCCTTGTCGGCCAGAGGACGGTCGATGAGGCTTAGCAGCATCTCGCCCAAGCCGTTCAGCTGCTGGTATTGCTCGTTGTGCTGCATCAGGCTACGCTCCTCATCCTTCGTCAGCCAGTAGCGTTCACCCTGGTCTATCTCCTGCAGCAGCTGGGCATACAGCTGGTCGTGGTAGATGGGCGTCAGGAAGTCGATGAGCCCGTCGACGGTGACGCATACGAAGCGGCGTGAACCGCTGGGATCGGTGAGGGGCATCGGCTCGTTGGTGGTGCCGATGAACGAGGCGTAGCGGCGGTTGACGGTGTAGGCTTTGCCGTAGGGTGGGCGATACCTCAGGTCTGCCGTCGATACGAGGTACTTCAGCACGATTTGCTGGCGCTTGGTAATCTTATCGAACTCGTCGAGGTTGATGAGTGCGAACGATGTCAGGCCGAGGTTCAGATCCTGTTCGTTCTTGAAGTTGATGCGGTCATTGTAGTAGTCCTGTAATACGCGTGGCAGCAGGATGCGGCAGAAACTCGACTTGCCGCAGCCCTGACGTCCTATCAATAACGGTACGAGGGCATTGCCCGTCAGCTGACCCTTGCCTAACCACATGGCCACCATGGAGCGCATCCAGATGTGGAACAGGTGGGGCCACTCCTCATAGTCCGTCGGCACGCGGCGGGCCAGTGGTGTCACGCGGTCCTCGCCATCCCACGGTGTCAGGTGCTCCAGGTAGTCGTTCAGCGGGTCGTAGACGCTGATGTCGTCGGAGTTGACATAGCGCCGTATGTCCTTGTCCCAGCACTTGATGCCCTGTTCTAAGGCCCGCATGGTGATGCTGTTGCGCGCCTCCTCTGTCAGGTCGCGGAATGAGAAGCCGAAGCCACGGCGCTCACGGTACTCCGCCACACCACGCATGACGTTGCGGCGCAGCTCGTAGTGGCTGTTCAGAAACAGGTTGATCTTCATCGTCAGCAGCGTCTCGGGCGGTATATGGCGTGTCAGCTGCAGACCCTTGCGCTCCTGGTATTTCTTGCTGAGCGTCCGTCGGTATGCGTTCTCAAACACCTTGTCAGCCAGCAGTGGGTCGGCATTCAGCCATGACCGCGACTTCACCATCTGGCGGGCTATCGCCATCGGGATGTCCGTCTCGTGGCAGTATTCGGCTAGCCGTGTCAGCACCGTATGCCGCAGCTCGTCGCCGTCACTGATGCCCTCGGCGTCGTCCAGTGCCTTGGTGAGGTTGAATTCGTAGGCGGTTCGCATCGACACCAGGTTGTCGGGCGTCACGCTGTTCCTGTCCTGCGGCGACGATGCCTGCAGCTGTTTGCCGTCCTTCACTTTCTCGGCACGGGCGTAGATGGGCGTTGCCAACGGATTGTACACTACCTGGCTGTCGGCAGCCATGTAGCAGATGCGCTCTGGCAGCGGCTCCAGTTTTTCGATGGTGACACCTAACTGTCCGTTATAGATGAGGCGGGCCCGTTCGTACAGATTCTGGTGGAAGTCGCGCACACCGTCCATGTCGGTGGGCAGTCCGCCGCCGTCGCTTGGAAATAGCTCGCCGCGGCACACAATCTTTACCGACTGGCCGTCGGCACCTACAAAGGCCAGGAGCGTCTGGGGCATCTCGGCAGCCCCACGGCGCACAGCCTCGGCCTCATCCTGCCCCGTCAGGTTGTTTACCTCCAAAAGCACCAGTCCGGAGTAGTCGCGTATCAGGCGGTTCTGTCCCGTCGTATTCATTGACAGGGCGAAGCAGATGCGCGGCAGCTGCTTGGTAAACTGGGTCCATGCCGTCAGCGTACCGTCGGCACCGCGCTTGCCCTTGATGAGCGGGAATACGCGGCGCAGCTCTTCCACTTCGTTCTTGTACTGGCAGTTGCGGATGCTGTCCACGACTTCCTGTAGCGGCATAAGGCGCAGCGTCTGCTTATTTCGATAATACTTGATGATGGTGACTTTTGTAGTATTCATAGCTATCGTTTTTTTTTGTTGGTCTTTCCTTTATTTATTGGTGTGGCAAAGTTACGAAAATTATTTGATGTTATTGCTATTTTTCCGTATAAATTTTCTATTATTTTGCCTTCACCCTTCATCTTTAATTATAATTACCTGTTTTACAGATAAATAAGTGGTGAATGCTTCATTCACTTTTTCGATTAAGCATTCATCTTTTGCGGCTTTTCATTCCAGACTTCCGTTGTTCTTGACAATTTTTATATGTAGTTCCCGATATAATAACATGCGGGAACTGCGAGTTTCCTCAATGGAAACTGGTAGTTCCTCCAATGGAAACTATCAGTTACTACCATTATTCCTATTCGTAAACTACTTGTAAATGAGGTGATTATGTTATTATTTATAACGATTGTGGACTCCTATACAACAAAACAGCCAAAAAGGTGAAGGTTGGGTGAATGTTGCCTTCACCTCTTAAATCATTGAAAACCATATTAATAGCATAAAAGGTGAATGCTGAAAGCAATTCTATATTTCTTAAATATATATTTCTTCAATCACATCCAGCCAGTCCTGGCCGCCGAAGATAAGGCTCGTGTCCGCCGAAGATAAGGATCGATAGCGACGAGCTACGTAGCTCGTCGTATGTCATGCACTATTACAATGAAAATAATTTGGCATTCTCAGAAATAATGATTACTTTTGCACGTATGAAAGCAAAGAACAACAATCAGTCAGAGCCGAGGCTTCTTGAAGAAAAGCTTCAGGAACAGCTGCTGGAAAAAGCCAAGAGGCATTATTTGGTGTGTTTTATCGAACATTGTCCGCTGCATAGTCATTGCCTGCGCTGGTTAGTGGGGCAGCATGCCGACACTTTTCCAGTTTCGCTGACGGTGGTCAATCCGCGTCACGCCGGAATAGGCACCGAACAATGCGAGATGTATTGCAGCGACGAGCGTGTAACCATGAAGTATGGTCTGACGAGACTCTATGACGACATACCCGCCAGAAAGGCCACGGCCATCCGCCACCAGCTCATTGAGCGCTGGGGCCGCAAGTTCTACTTCCAGATGCGCCGTGGCGACCGGCCCATTACTCCCGCACAACAGCAGGACGTTGCCGACGTCTGCCGCAGTTGTGGCTGGACCGGCCCCATCGTCTACGACGCTGAGGATTCTGACTGGCAGTGGTAGCGTATAGCAGAGGAGGTATTTGTTACCACATTTTGACACACCTGGGGAATCAGTGTCCACCAGGACCGCCACCGCCACCACTGGTGTATGACGAGAGCTTGACGCTGGAACCGCCGTTGATGGTTGCATTCGAAAAGCCTGTACCGTCGAAGATGCTGGTGCCGCTGCTGACGGTGACGCCACTCTTGAGCGTGGGCTGTGATGCACCGCTGACGACGAGCGTGTTGCCGCCGCTGGACGGTGTCTGGAAGGCGAAGGTCTCGCTGCCGACGGTCAGTGCATACCATGTATTCCTGTTCCACGAGTTGGCAGAGTAGCACGACTGCGTGAGGCTGGCACCGCGCTCCAGTCCGCCGATGGCAATGATGGTGCCGCCAGTGACGTAGAGCTTCTTCTGCTCCTCGCTGTTGGCATCGATGGCCACCTCGGGTGTAGAAGCGCCAATGGCATAGATTACGCCACCTTTTATATATACGTTACCGTTTGCATCAATGCCGTCGTTGCCAGTGGAGTGGGCATAGACGTAGCCGCCGCTGATGGTCAGGTCGCCGGCATTGCTAAGGTTCTTGGTATCGTCGTTATACGAGGCATTGATGGCATCGTCCGAGGCGTTGACGGTCACATGGCCGCCTGTGATGTCGATGCTGGTCTTGCTCTCGATGCCCTCGCCGCCTGCACCTGTGGTGGTGACGCTGATGACGGCTTGGTCGCTAATCACGATGGCACCGTCTATCTTGATGCCCTTGGGCGATGACTTGTAGTCGCTGCTGTAGCTGTCGAGATCCCTTGAACTGTTAACGGTAGAAAGCGTACCGTTCGATGATGCGACAACGGCATTGCCACTGGTTTTGATGATCGTCGTGCCACCCGTAGCCGTCAGCGTGCCGTCGCCGTTGATGCCCTTGCCGCCAGCGCCAGTACTGGTCAGGTTCATCGTGCCGCCGCTGATGACGGTGTTACCGTCGGCGCCCAGACAGGCCGAGGCCTTGGTCTTCACTTTGTCACTGTCCCACACGCCACCGCCAGTGGTCTTCACGGTGATGTCGCCGTCGCTGATGCGCATGTCACCCTCGCCCTTGATGCCCTTGGCGGCGTCGGCGGTGACGGTGATGTTGATGGTACCGCCCTCGATATAGACATTGCCGCTGTCCTCGTCTTCGTGATCAGCGGTCTCGCCAGTGGAAGCATCGCCGTCGATGTCACACTGGATGCCGTCGTCCTGCGTGCCGCTGATGTTGATCGTACCACTCTCCATGAGGAAATACTCGGTGCAGTTGATACCGTCGCCCACTGCCGATGTCACGTTGATGGTGGCGTTTTTGATGGTGAAGTACTCGCCCGTCTTGATGCCGTGCTTCACGTTACCCACCACGTTCAGCGTACCCTTCTGTGCAAACTCAGCGTGGCCCTTGATGTAGAGGCAACCCTTTTGTGATCCGCCGACGGCATCGACCAGGGTGCTGGTGGTGCCGGTAATGGGTTTCACCTTGATGCGCTTGCCGTTCTGGATATGTACGGCGGCACCGCTATAAACCGGTGTCGTGTTGGTCAGCGTCAGGCCGTTCAGCTCTATCGTCGCCTTGTACGAACCCGACATATAGAACTCGCCGTCCGTCGTCGTACCGCTTAGCGTGTAGGTGATTTCCTCGGCCAGATCATCGCTCTGTGCTATCGACACGTGAGCGCCGCTGATGGTCGGCGTGACGTACTGCGCCACATTGCCGGCCACCGTTACACTGGCCGATGTGCCGTCGTAACTGACGCCAATCGTGCCGTCGGCAACTTTGCTGTTGTCCACCGTCATCGCGTCGATGTCGGCCAGCGTAAACGTCTTGCCCATGATGGCGACAGTCTCGCCATTGGTGTATGTCATCTCGCCCGTCTGTGTGGCTGGGAACTGGTAGGTGACGTTACCAACCTTGACGTTCAGCGTCTGTGCATCACAATTGACAATTGATAATTGATAATTGACAATTAAGGCCAAAAAAAGTATTCTGAATAGCTGTTTCATTTCATCACGATTTTATAAGTTCTATTCTTCGTCTTCACGATATATACGCCTTTTTGCATCTGCGCCTTGGTGACCTTGTGGCCTTGCAGGTCGTAGATGTCTGTGTCTTCGTCGAGTGTTGCACTGGTGATGGCCTCGATGCCCGTCGTCTCGTCGGTGTTCGAGAAATACATCTTGCTCAGGTTCGACAGCGTGAACGACTGCGTTCCAGCTGTCAGTGTTGTTCCGCTGATGGCCAGCGTCAAATCAGCTACGGCAACTGATGCCTTCGCCCCGTCCGTCGTCTCAAACGTCAAGTAGGTATAATCTTCGGCCTGCGCCGTCAGCGTCCCTACCAGAATTGTCAGTAATAAAAAAAACTTCTTCATTTTTACATCGTCTTTTGTTTACGCTGCAAAAATAATAATAATAAGGCGCTTCACCAATTTTTTTCAACGAACCCTCTGATTCGTTCAGTAAAACCCTGGCCCCATTGCCTACGACGCTGAGGAGGAATTATTGGAAATCAACAAAAACCGAACCAGAAAGCGAGGTGTGTGATGAAAACAGTACAGGCAGTCAACGTGATGTATCATTGATTAAGCCAAAGAGCAAAAAAAGGATCATAGACCATGAAAATACCTTTGTCTGCGGTGATGAGATCCTTGTCAAGCAGACTGCGTATTGCAGCCGTGACAACGCTGACAGTCTGTAGATGGTATTTCTTGATAAAAGCCTTGCTGGTTATAGACTTTGCTTTCCCTTCCTTAGAAATAGCAATAAATACCTCGCGCTGCTTCTCTGGAATCTTTTCAAGGAGATCGGTGTATGTTTCTGAAAACATGTCAAGAATATATGTCACAGCACTGTCAACCATGTCTATAGTGCAACAAGCGCCAGCTGGTGTTTTCATGAATAGTACATTTAATACTTTTTGAATGCACGAAGTAACTGCATCGAAGCGTTGGTAAACCTCGCCAACAACATCTGATTCAATAGATTTCCCATATTTTTGGAACTGCATCTGTGCAAATTCCGTGTATTTCTCTACTGAGATGGGGCGCAGGTTCATTATTAATACCGATTGGTAGAACGGCCTGGATGGTGATGTGAAAATTTCTCCCATCAAATGACGCTTAGATCCAGAAAAAATGAAAGTGGCATTGTTGCACTTTTGAATGTAAGTACGCAAAGTTGCCTCCATGTTCGGTGCGTCAGAGTAGTTGGCAATTTGCTGGAATTCGTCAATGGCAACCAGACAGGGCTTATCGGCCTTCCTAAGATATTCGAAAATTTCATCAAGTGTTGTGGCCGGATAATCTATGTCTCCAAGACCAAGGCTCCATGTTGGAAAGTTATTAACATCGTATGTGATTTCTGAACGTAAAGAGCGAAGTACACTTAAAAAAACTTCCCATACAGCTTTGCCTTTGGGCTTTAACTCTTCAAGAATAGTTTTGCCGAAGACATTGACAAAATCACGCAGACTAGTGGTCGCATAAATGTCAATGTGGAACGTATAGTATTTTCCTTTGATTTCATCTTGTTGAAAACAATGGTGTATGAGGTCTGTTTTTCCTACACGGCGTGGCGCTATCAATGCCAAATTATTACCATTGGTAGTGAGTTCTACCAATTGTTGGGTTTCGCTTACTCTGTCACCGAAATATTCTGCTCCTGCATAGCCTTTTGTTACGAAAGGATTATCCATATTACTCTGATTTTGAGTGCAAAGATAATGAATTTATCAAAATTATCCAAATTAGGATAATCCTATTTAGGATAATTTATTACTTTAATCAATTTTTCGCCAAAAGTGTTATTAGTGATAGGTTGGAGAAATGCTGTTTTACTTGAAGGTGTTAAGGATACCTACGATTTCTCTAACTTCTTGATCGGTTAGGACTTGGCTGATGGGAATGCTGAGTTCTTGCTGGTGAATCTGTTCGGTAACGGGCAGGTTCATAGTGTTCCACTCTTTATAACACTCTTGCTTGTGTGGTGGAATAGGGTAGTGTATAAGAGTCTGGATGCCGTTTTCTGTTAGATACTGCTGCAATCTGTCGCGCTCAGGGCATAAAACGGGGAAAATATGATAGACATTATTCTCGTCAGAGAGTCGTGTCGGCATAGTGATGAGTGGGTTGTTGATATGCTCGTAGTAGTAGCTGGCAATCTGCTGGCGACGACGATTGTCATCATCCAAATGGCGTAGCTTGACATCAAGGATAGCAGCCTGTATCTCATCGAGGCGGCTGTTGCGCCCCTTGTATCTGAAGACGTATTTACGCTGTGAGCCGTAGTTGGCCAGGGCGCGTATGCAGTCGGCCAGTTCACTGTCGTTGGTGGTTACGGCACCGCCGTCGCCCAGCGCGCCGAGGTTCTTGCCGGGATAGAAGCTGTGTCCGGCAGCATCGCCTATGCTGCCTGTCCTTTTGCCTCTATATCTGCATCCATGAGCCTGTGCATTGTCTTCAACAAGTTTAAGGTTGTATTTGCGGCATAATTCACCAATCTTCTCGGTATAGGCACAGCGGCCGTATAGGTGTACGATGAGGATGGACTTGGTACGTGGCGTGATAGCCTGTTCAATGAGCCTGTCATCCATCTCCAAAGTTTCTATGTTGGGTTCCACCAGTACGGGCTTCAGACCGTTTTCCGTGATGGCTAGGATAGATGCAATATAGGTGTTGGCAGGCACGATGACCTCGTCACCAGGCTGCATCACCCCCATCTCGATGTAGGCACGGTATATCCAGATCAGAGCATCGAGCCCGTTGGCTACACCAACACAATAGTTTGTGCCTATATATTGTGCATAGTCTGACTCGAATTGCTTGTTGGCATTGCCTTGCAGGTACCAGCCTGAATCAATTACGCTGTCAACAGCCTGTTTTATCTCATCGGCATACAAATCAGTAATGCCTTTTAAATCCAAGAACTTGATCATCTCTGCTCTTTGATGTATGACAGGAACTCGTCATAGTTGCGGATGTAGTCCTCTTCGCTGTAGCATTCCGAGGCAAGTACCAGACAGATGCTACCCGAAGAGAAATTCTGTTCGGCAGCCCAGATGCCTGGAGGTACGTGTAGACCGAAATAGGGACGGTTCAACACTGTCGTACATTTGTGGACACCGTCCTCGAAAGCCACTTCAAAGCTTCCGCTGGCTGCAATGATGAACTGATGGCACGAGCGGTGGGCATGTGCGCCGCGATCTTCGCCTCCCGGAATGTCGTATGAGTAGAAGACGCGGTTGATGGGAAACGGTACATGGATGTTCTGGTAGACATATGTCAGGTTGCCTTCAACATCGTGCATCTTTGTCAGCTCGCACAGTGAACAATCAATAACACTACGGCCTTTCTGAACAAAATGACTGTTAGCAGGATTATTGATTCTGACTGATGTTTTTGAGTCATTCATCAATGGTACGAAATCCTTATTATCGGTCCATAATAAATATTCCTGATAATCAGAAATGTAATCTTTCTCATCATATTCTGTTGATGAAAGAACCAATGCCAGTGAGTTTGTAGAAAAATTGGTCATCGTCCGCCACATACCTTTGGGGACGTATAATCCATAGTAGGAACGGTTCAGCGGAAAAATGGTTTTGCAATGGCCATCGTCTATCTCGACATCGAAACTGCCCGAGAGAGCCACGATGAACTCCTCCGTCTCCTTGTAGGCATGGCCACCGCGGTCTTTACCTCCAGGAACGTCATAAATCCAATGAACCCGCTTGATATCAAACGGGATGTTCTTCATCTGCTCGATGGTTGAGAGATTGCCCCTCGGGTCCTCTATCTTGGGTAGTTGTATGATCTCAGCGCTGTTCATATTTCTTCTTTAAAAAACGTCAGAAGTCATATTGGTTTAAAACTTCTTGCCGAAGGCAATATTGAGGAATGTCAATATCAACAATTTGGCATCAAACCACAGGGAGCGGTGCTCCAGATAATACAAGTCTAATTCAAGGCGGCGCAGCATTTTCTCCATGGTGTCGGTATAACCGTTATACAGCGTGGCATACGATGTGACACCGGGTCGAATCTGGTAGAGAAGCTCATAGCGGGAATCGTGCTGCATGATCTGGTCGATGTAGTATTTGCGCTCAGGGCGGTAGCCTACAAACGACATGTCACCGATGAATACGTTCCACAGCTGGGGCAGTTCGTCTAAATGGTGGTTGCGCAGGAAATGCCCGATTTTTGTCAGTCTTGGGTCGTCATCTAATTGCAGCAATTCCTCGCCATTCTCTTCTGCATTGGTCTTCATGCTGCGGAACTTATAGATGAAAAATGGCTTCCCTCCCATACCGATTCTTTCCTGCTTGTATATAGCAGGCCCACCACTAATTTTGATGGTTAGGTAGCATGCCAGCAGCAGTGGCGAAAAGATAATGAGGCAAAGTGCAGATAGGACGATATCAAAGAGACGTTTCATGCTGCCTTTTCATCTTGAGGTTAATACATATGTTGACCAAGCAATATAGAACGATGTCGATGGCCAGCAACCATGTCGGATTAATCAGAGGATAGAGCGTGTAGTTGACGGCACCATAGACCACTGCTAATATGAGGATGAATGCCAGCGCCTGGTGCTGTGACAGCCCAGTACGCATCAGTTTGTGGTGAATGTGGTTCTTGTCGGCATCAAACAGAGGTTTGTGGTGATACATACGGTACAGAGTTACCCTCACGACATCTGCTGAAGGTACAAAGAGCAGCGTCATCGGCACGATAAGGGCTTCCATGCGTGTCGGCCAGATGGCAGTGTTGTCCATGGCACACTTTATGGCCAGGAATCCTAAGGTGAAACCTAAGGATAGTGAGCCGCTGTCACCCATGAAAATCTTGGAGTTACGCTCCGTGGAACCAAACAAATTGAAGTAGCTGAAGGCCAACAGTGCTCCTATCAGTCCAGCTACTAGCACGTTGTACGTATGTAGAAAGACTTCGTAGTGTACGAAATAGGCCAGAAATCCGAACAGTGCCAGTATAGACAGTCCTGCTGCCAAACCGTCGATGCCGTCGATGAGATTGATGGCATTGTCAATGAATACGATGATGAATATTGTCAGCGGAATGCCGACATAGTTGGGTATCTCATAGACACCAAAAAGACCATATAGGTTATTGATGTATAGTCCGACGAAAGGCAGCAGACAGGCCGTGGCTATCTGTACCGTAAACTTTGTTTTGGCACTAAGTCCAGCCATGTCATCGATGATGCCCGTCAAATAAATAACACCCAGTCCAATCAGATAGGCAGCACTCCATGTCTTAATCGGCAATCCGTTCCCATATTCTCTCGAGAGGAATATTAGAATTATGGAAAAAGCCGTCAGCATACTAGGTAGGAATGAAATACCTCCCATGCGTGGAATGGCTTTTTTGTGTACTTTCCGTTCGTTAGGAATGTCGTATAGTTTTTTGCGCTTGCAGTAATCGAGTATCAGGGGGGTGAACACCATCCCGCATACAAGACTCACCAAAAATGCACCCAGTAGATATATTATCATACGCTTCTGTCATAGTAATTATATATATATAACTGACAAATGCCATGATTATTGTATGTTGGGATAATAATAATCCATAAAGTTCATTTAAGAATACAATAATTGTGCTTTTTGTCGCGTTAGTAGTATAAAGAGAATGTAAGATTATAGTGAAAGTTTCTATTATTACAGCTGCCTACAATAGTGTAGCCTCAATAGAGGACACGATAAAATCGGTATTGGCACAAACGTATGCCGATATTGAGTATATTGTTGTAGATGGTAACTCGAATGATGGCACCTTGGAGGTTGTCCGTCGGTATGAACCTCGTTTTGATGGGAGGATAAAATGGATATCCGAGACGGATAAGGGCATTTATGATGCCATGAATAAGGGCATTCAGATGGCGACAGGCGAAATTGTGGGCATTCTTAACTCTGATGACTATTTCACGACCCATGATGTGATAGAGCGGATGGTTAAGGTCTTCAGCGATGATAGCAGCATTGATGCCATATATGGCGACGTACATTTTATCCACGACGGTCAGCCGGAAAAATGTGTGCGCTATTACTCATCCCGTCATTTCCACCCGCGCTGGCTTCGCTTTGGTTTTATGCCGGCCCACCCGTCGTTCTATTGCCGTCGTGAAGTTTATGAGAAAGCGGGACTTTATAAAAACGACTATGCCATAGGTTCTGACTATGAGATGATGGTTCGGCTGTTTTTAAAGCATCGTATCAAAGCCCGGTATTTACCGATGGATTTTGTCACAATGCGTACTGGTGGAGCCAGTACGAAAAACATTCACAGTCGTATGGCACTTATCCGAGATGATGTTCGCGGCTGTCGAGAGAACGGAATCTACACTAATTCCTTGATGGTCAGTCTGAAATTTTTTTATAAGATTTTTGAATTCAAACTTTCTTCTCTGGCGTTTGTAGGATTGTTTGGTTTGTTTCTATTTCTTATTGATATATATTTTTTTTATCCACCGATGGCATGGTAGTAGTTTCAATTGCTTCTGTGTCTTGTTGCCTGCAATGAATTTCAGTTAGAGCTTTGACGAGCTTGTCATTATCTGTTCTGTTCCGAATAGCTATACGGATGTATTGTCCGTTGGTAAGAGCCGTTTTATTACTACATTCTTTTATGAAAATGTTGTATTTTTTTAATAGTTGAAATACTAATTCTCGTGAAGTCAAACCATTCACAACCTCGCAAAGGAAGAAGTTGGCCTGTGAGGGTATAACTCTCAGATATTTAATAGATTGCAACTCGTTGAAAAGGTGTTGACGCTCTTCAATAAAAGCAAGACATGCTTTGTCATAGTCCTTGCCGTATTTTCCATAAATTTGCATGTAGCATTCACCGAAGGAATTGATGTTCCAAATAGCAACATCTTTTTTGATTTTACTAATGATGTTAGTATTGGCACTGGCCAAGACTCCAAGGCGTAGTCCTGGAACTCCAAATGATTTTGAAATGCTTTTGATAACAATCAGGTTATGGTTGGCTTCCAAATAGTGATTTTGTAGAAGCGTGTTGTTTTTGAAGTCATCAGTGAAATCAACGAAAGACTCATCAATCACAATATTGATGTTTCTTTCTTTAGCCCATGAAACAAGGGAGAGTAAATCACTGATGGGGATGAAGTTGCCTGAAGGATTATCAGGATTGATAATCAGCAGTTGTGAGATTTCCTTGTCATCATAATATCCTGTAATGTCTGCGGCACTATATCTGAAATCGGCATTGTTGGGAATGAAAGGTACTATTTGCTTCTTGTCAACCCGATGAGGATACTCTTCGAAAGTGGGATAGATCACTCCAACCTTACCGTTTGTCTGCTCCATAAAGCTTTTGATAAGTTCGGCAGCGCCATTCCCTAAAACAATATAATCTTGCTCAACATCAAAATACTTTCCTGCCAAGAGCGAGTTGACATACATTCCAGAGGGATAGTTTTGTAGCAACGAGACAAAATTAGATTTCATTTCCTCAATCATCTGCTGAGGTGGGAAGTATGGATTAACCAGATAGCAGAAGTCTAAAAGTCTGGGGAAGCGCCAATAGCCTCCATATCTGCTAGAATATTTATTGACAAGGTGCTCATCGTCGGCAAAAATGGTTTCTGCAATATCAAGGTCTTGTACATCGTCAATCTCATACCATTTCTCATCACCAATTGGTAGTGCTTTCATGCCAGACTTGTCAATCATGGTAATGACACGGAGAACTTGTTCGTAATACTCGTTGTTTCCTAATGCCTTGCTGTATGCTTCTAAAAAGGGTACGTATTTCTGAACGCAGAAGTCGCGGCTGAGTTTATAGATATTGATAGTCTTATAATAAGATTCAATTTCAGCATATTTAAAGGCTTGTTTAGGAACGAAACTCACGATGTTGTAATCATCGTCAACACGCACCATGGTTCCGTCCATCCAGCTCTCGTACTTTGCAACCAATGCAATGTTGGGTGCTGTCGTGTCAGCAATTATTTTAAAAAGGCCATCGGAGAATATCAAGTCAGACTCAATCAGAATCGTATCGTCCTCCTGCAATTTTTCCTTTGCCAGAGCTAAGGAATAAATGTTATTAGTCTTGTCGTAGACAGGGTTGGTAATGTATTCAATGTTCAGCTTATCTTGATAACGGTTTCCTATATGTTCAATGACATTTTGCCCCTTGTATCCAACGACTATGATAACGCGGTTGAGGGAAAGTGATGTCAATTGGGTCAATAGTCTGTCAATAAGACGAATGCCGTTGACGGGAAGCATACACTTCGTGTTGTCTTTTGTGTATTTGCCGAGACGTCGGCCCATCCCAGCTGCTAATATGATGGCTTGCATGTTTTTATGATTTTATTAGTGTTCTTTTGGCGTAAATCTTCTGGATAAAGTCGTCAACGATGGGTTGCTCTTTTTTTTCCTGTAATTTCTCGAGTAATGATACGGGTAAGAGCTCCTTAACATACATGATGGCCAGTTGCTTATATCGCTGTATATTGGATAGATGAAACTCAAACTTTTGCGAGGGTGTCATCCAGTCTTCACCGTATTGGTGGGTCAAATAATCTTCGTAGTCTATTGGAGCCATGTAGGTCTGTCCCAAAAATTCCATCGGTGCTATTTCTTCAACGTATTTTTTCTCGCAAATGTCCATACAGCAGTGCATCAGGCTTGGGTCTTTCCTATAGGGGGCAAAGAAATACAGGTCGATGTACTCTCCCTTGCGGATTATGGAAAGGAATCCGCGACGCTCAAAGCGGGCAAGTTCGAACCCCGCTTCCCTGAGTTCGAATAGCATAGAGAGGAATGCTGGCATATCGCTCTTGAGCATGACCAAGTCAATGTCTTCATCGTGAGAGATGAAACCATGTTCGCGAACGGCACCAAGCAGGGTGCCGAAGAACAGCAGAAAAGTCAGATTGTTTCGGTCGCAAACTTGCTTTAGCAACTGAAGATTCTCGTTGGCTATATTCTTGTCAATAGGTTTAATGCCTTCAAAGATAGGTACGAACTTATAGCGATATTTCCCTTTTGGGGTAGAAATGGTCTTGAACATATACTTACTACCTAATGAATGATTTTTTTGATGATTTGTTTAATGTGATAGGGTATATTCCTTTTTATGACGGCACTCCATGAGTTGTCGGTATGATAGAAATAATAGTCAAAATTGTTGTCAGGCATGACATATTGTGGATGGGTGAGGGGGAAATTCAACTCATGGCTCTGAATATAAATATCTGAGAAGGATGTGTGAGTAGCTTTTGAGTCGTTTCCAATATTGGAAATCAGATTTTTTTCAGGGAAAATACATAATTGATTTTGAGAGGCCAGTGAAAAATACCACTGCCAATCCCATGCAGAAACACGTCTTTTCTGAATCATTTCTATTTGATAGTTCCACCTGCTCTCTTCTTTGCCATGATACCCTCTGTTTGCAAGGACATTTGACCTTTGGGTTGTCAGAAATGCCATGTCTATATCCATATTCTTCCATGCGCGTCTCCATGTTGCCCATCCCCAGCATGCAGCATATTTTGAAAAACAATAAGAAAAATGCATTTTATAGTGCTCAATCTGATTTGTACCCGCAATCATTCCGATTCTGTTGTCATGGGAAAATCTGCCAAGCAGCTCTTCTGTATAAATGAAAAAACTATTGTTTGCTATACAGTCATCTTCCAGAATAATGCCTTGCTCCTCGTTGGTAAAGAGCCAGTTAATGGCTGTATAGACTCCTTTGCCACACCCAAGGTTCTGCTTTTGGAAGAGGGTGTGAACGTCGCAAGGCCAGTCCACGGCAGCAAGGATGGCTTGACGGGTGGCATCGATATCTTCCTTTTCTCCTGTCACATTCGTTCTGGCTCCGTCGCATGCTAAATATAGCTTCTGAGGTTGAACTTTTCTTATCTGTTCAAAGCTCTTCAGTGCCACTTCCTTACGTCGGAAAAAGACAAACAATATGGGTATTCGATACATTTTTTAAAGTATTGCGTTCTTGATAGCATTTAAGAATCCATGTCCGTATTTCAAATCTGGCTCAACATAGTTGCCTTCTGCCCATTCATTCCATGAGCGGAGGAAGAGAATACGATGTTCGGCTTGCTTGTTCTTAATAAACTCTATTGCTTGCTCTATATGCTGTTTGAAATTCTCTGGTGTCGCATGAATGTACACCCCTTCCTGATCACCGGTTCGTGGCGTACGATCCCATCCTGGAAAGAGGCTCGGAAAGACATTTTCCCAACTGTCCTCTGGTGCAAAGAAGTGCTTGACAACTTCTGGATAATTGTATTTGAGTGCTGGCAGGAATGAAAATTTCTCATGTAACTTAAAGAGAAGGGCTCGTTTGTACTTGCCTTGTACAATCATCTCAGCACGCGATTTGCCTAATGAGTTGATGCCGTCAAAACCCAGCGAAAGGAATTCATTGTAGACTTTGGCACTACTTTTCAAATCAGGCATGACACGTCCTTCACCAATACCCCCTTCAGGCAGACGGACGCGAGTGTTAGTAGAGTTGCACATGGCCACAAAGTAGAAGCCTGGCAATCCGTTTTCTTTAGCCTGTTTTTGCCAGTCGTCCATGAATGCCTCAACATGTATAAAACGGTAAGGGTCATAGATGAGGAAGAGCAGTTTCCCGTCGACGGTGATGTAGCGTTTGTCTCTAAAGGCCGGAAGCATCGTGTTGAAGTGAAGAACGTTGTCTTCATGTCCGAGGTATAATTGTTCAGCAATCATACCATCTTTCATTCCTTTCTTCCAAGTTGATGTGCTCCAGTCATGGTTGGCCCATGCCAGACAGAATGGAAAGTCGGGCTTGCCAGTTGCAACCACTTCATTGAAAGGACGCTCCAAAAGACGTTTGCCATTGCCAAACCAGTAGTGCCAATAGCAGAAGCCTTCAATACCTGCTTCATGAGCTAATTCAGCCTGAGCCTCACGGATTTCTGGCATCCTTAAGTCGTAGAAACCTAAGTCGGCAGGAATGCGTGGCTGATAGTGTCCGCGAAAGAGCGGACGCGCCTTGACAACGTTGGTCCATTCGGTAAACCCGGTACCCCAATACTTGTCGTTTTCAGGGATGGGGTGGAATTGAGGTAAGTAGAATGCTATAACTCGTGCTTTCATATATTATATAACGCCCGGCGACGCTTAAAATTATATTATATGGAGGTTTTCTGTCTTTATTCCGGCTTCCTTAATATGTTAATTAATGGTTTGGTCATTGAGATGGAGTGTTTTTTAGTGGGAATCTTTCTAATAACACCTCATGATACCTCAGATAGGCATATAAGAGGACTAAGGTAAGGATGCGCAAGTTGCCTCCGTCTGAGAACGAAAAAAGGTACATTCCACCTTGCATACAAATGCAAAGTGTAAAATACAAGAGTAGCATTTGATATAACTTGATAGTTCCGTCTCGAGGACGAATTAAATAGATAACAAGCGCATTGAAGAAAACAAAGATAAAAACGGTGGGAACAGGGCCAAAGTCAATAACTATGTCTCCGACAAATGTGGAGAAAATATCGTCGTCGATTTTCAAATTATGATATTTATCCCGTCGCTCTGTGTAGTTCTTTGGAGTGTCAGAGTCGATGAGCCTTTTCACCAGATTCAGGGTGCGGTCGCCATTACGCGTACCTCCTGCATCAAGGGCGAAATTGTTGAAATAAAGATTGCCCTGTCCTACATACCAATTTAGAAATCCTGCAACGCCACCACCCATATTTCCGAATCGGCTGACAGTGATAGCTGCTATGGGAATGGCAATGGCAATTATACAAGAAAAGCCGAACATCCGGATAGCCCGGTTGATTCTCTTCGATATAAATTGCTGGAACATGGCATAGCCGATAATGGCAGTAAGTACTGCGGTAATGACTCCTCCTCGCTGACCATGCATAATGGGGATGAGAATTCCTAAGATGATGGCGAACAGCAGTCCCCCTATAAGCCAGACGTTCTTTTTCTTCAGTGTCATGTAATAAAAGAACAGGAAGATTGTGATGTCTGATAGTGAATTGTAGATGATTGCTGGTATGTTTGATATGCCGCTGCCAGCATCCTCTGCTTCTTCGATTTGCTCCATATAGGCATCTTTTCCAGCATCAGCTTCAGTGAAGAGCTTGACGAAGCCAGTGCCAAAGTTTGCAATGATGTCAGGCACCAACAAGATGGAACTAATGATAATGATAATGCTTGTGATGGCTAAAATGCTTGTCTGTGGTGATTCTATTTCCCTTACAGGCTTGTGGTGGATATATATGGCTGGTGATAATGCAACCATCAGCATGCAGTATAAGTAGATATATGGGAACACTTTCAACGGTAGAAACAGGTCGGAAAACATATAATCATTAAGCGTCAGGAGTGAAAAGACGGCATACATGATATATGTGGACATGATGGCCGTTCCTCCGTCAAGCGTATGGGACTTACGCTGATACCACACCAATGTGACAATCCATGTCACAAGATAGCCTGTTGTCAATATGTTATCCCAGATTACTTGTGACATATTCTTTGGTTAATGATATTTTTTGTCATGGAAGATAGTAGAAGCCTCTCTTTAGGGCTAATTCCAAACAAATATGTCGAAAGAAAAACAAAGGAAGGAATGCTTAGGACAGAAAGGACGAAACTCCACAGCGTATTCTCGATTTGCGAGTTGATGGCCACTGCAATGATGCTATTGATAAATAGTATGATGATAGCGGGTACGACAAACGAAAACAGGTATTCCTTGATGGAGAAACCATCATAGAAGCGTTTAAGGCAGTATAGCCTTACTATATGTGCTATCAAGCAGACGGCTATCATGGAGAGAAATACACTGTATGCTGGCAGGTTGAAGTGGAAGAATAACCATGTGAGTGGAAAGCACATTAGAGTAATACTTTCAACAGGTAGATGGTACTCCTTGATATGGCCAGAAGCCTGCATAACAATTGTTATCGGATGATGCATTGCCAGACAGACTATATAGACAATGATGGCACGTGAAAAAAGGATGATGTCTGGCGTTGTGTGACCAAGCCATAAAGAGAGAATGGTATCCATGTTGAGGATGATGGGGATGGCAATGGCTAAAAGCGTGTAGTAGATGAATTTATTGCTCACTGAGAAGAGTTGGTTCAGATAGTCGTTTTGTTGTTCAGCGTATGCTTTAATCATAGGGGGACGGAAGGCCAGTACCATGCTGTTGCTAAGTGTATTGAATGCATTGTTGATTTGCAAGGCAATGCTAAAGGCCGCCACGATGATGGGACCGAAGTAGATGTTGAGAAGTATGGTGTTCCCCTGTATCATTCCCATGCTGGCCAATGAGCCAAAGAGTGTCCAGGCAGAAAAAGAAAGTAGTTCGCGGTATAGTGCCTTTCCTTTTGTCTTTTTGTAGTGGCACTCCATATATCTATGGTGTCCTACAGTTGCATACATGACTGCTATGATAATGGCAGTCACAGAAAGCCCCGATGCATACAAAATGAGATGGTCTGTGCCTGACCATGTCAGACTATAGGCTGTCAGAAACTTCAGTAGGCATTCAACAGTGGAGATGGTGGTGTATACGCCCATGTCTTCGTGCGAGAATATGGCGGCAGTGTATGGAATCTGCAGCATGGAGCACGCTAATATCAGTATTGAGCACTGGTATATCCACCATGCGGCATTCATGCGGTCGGCAGGTATCACCAGCTGAGTATAGAAAAACCACAAGCCAATGCTTTCCAACAACAACAGCAAAATGACAGTCAAAACTATCATGATGTCCATGCTGGCACCGAAGATGTCTTGTAGCTTCTGAGAATCGTTCTGCCCCATGGCGTAGGAATAAAACCGTTGGATGGACAGAGCCACGACACCGCTGAATACACTTGCCGCTGTCACTAATCCGGCAACAGTATTGAAGATGCCGTAGTTTTCTTCACCTAAGCCATTGAAAGCAAGCCTTACCGCATAGAGGTTGACAATGGTCAGTATCAGCATCCGCACGAACAGCACGATGGTGTTCGATGCTATGCGTTTTGACTTGTCATATTTGTCGGCTTGATTCATTTGGCAGTCAGTATGGTCTTAAGATTTTGCAGGTCTCACAATGTCATACAAGATGTATGCACATGTACCCATAAAGGTGAGCAAAAGCATGATGACGACAAACATAATGCGCTTAGGACCTGCAGGCTTAATAGGAACGGCTGCACCTTTAAGCGTCGTAAATACTGGTGTACGTTCCTGGACTTTTGCTTTTGCTGCTTGCAGCTGGTTGTTAATGGTGCTGTAAGTATTGAACTTTAATTGCATGTCGTTCTCCAGTTCTTCTACTTTCAACTGAACGCTTTTCAGGGCTATGCTGGTGTTTGCATCAGAGAAGCCTGCATATAACTGACGGCTTTTCTCATAGTCGTTTTTTGCCTGTTGTGCTAATTGCTTATAGTATTCATAGTCTGTACGGGCCTTGTTGGTCCTGTATTCTGTTATGAAGTCCTGAAGCTGGAATTTTACGGAATCTGCAACAGTTTTGCATACAAGAGGATCTTGGTCTTTTACAGTAATGGTGATGACTCCAGTTTTTTTGTCTGTCTTGAAGTTGACACGTTTAGCTATGGCTTTGGCTATGTCATCTTCGGGCTTAGTGAGATAGTAGGGATCGAATACTTCTCTTGAAGGCTCAGACTTTTTGGTAAACAGGCTTTTGATGCTTCCAATGGCCTTTGTCCACCAGGGGTATTTCTGGTGTTTCTTAAGATAATCGTGGTAAGTGGCTTTTGTCACTCCGTTCTTGGTGGTCACCTGGATGTTGAACATATTAGTGACAAATCCGTTATCCTCCATTAAATCAGGATAGAGAAGGGGGGTAATGGCATCAGAGCTCTGCATTTCTCCAAGGTCAAGACCGAATGTCGAGGCGATGGAACCGATAGCTCCACCCGACATTGGGTTTTCTGTCTCTGGTGCCAGCGTGGTTTCTGTATTGTAATAGCGTGGCAGGCTAAAAATATAGATGCATGACAGGGCGAAGGCAATAGGAAGTGTCTTGTAAAAAAGATGCTTCCGCCTTAGTATTTCTTGGAAAACACGCTTGTAATCTATGCCGTTGTTTCCGCTGTTTTGTATCATGTTTTCTTCCATAGTTTTCCTTTTTCATCTGATTGGCAATAGTGCCGGTATGTTTTTAAAACTCTGATGACGTTTTTTTTTCTCTTGACTGCTCTTTCAATATTTTGTATCTCCGTTGCAGCGCAACTAGTACACTACGTTCAGCCAATGGGTTGAGACCGCGGAACGTGGTATGCCGTTTCAGTTCATCAAGCGGCATTGCCAAGAGTAGTTTCGCAATACATTCATCGGCAAAGGAATTAGAAACGACATTAACGCCAGTAAAGTCGAGGATAATTTTGTCGTTACTCTTAATCAACGGCAGCAACTTTTCTCGAAGTTTCTGACCCATGTCGCGTGTGCCGAAATCCGTACCATATTCTATGAATCTGAATTCTACCATAGCGATTCCAATTCTTCTGATTCTACAAATGTTTCGTTATACTCATCCTCGGCATCAGCTCTATGGTCAACAATCTGGCTGGGATCAATTTCTTTTTCAGTGGCGATTTCCATATAGATAAGCGTGCCTTGCCAAAAACCATTTTCTAATATGGATTCCGTTCCGCTCTCTCTGATGAGTTTGTGGTTTCCAGAATGTAGGATAAACTTTTTGCCGATGCTGTCAATAAGTCTGGAGGTAGTATATAAACCAAATCCCATACCTTTTCCGTCGGTTATTGTATCTTCAAGGCATAGCTTCAAAGCCTCTGGCTCTGTAATATTGTTGAATTTATCGTTTTCCGCCAAAGAAGCAAGCACCCCCATGCCATCATCTGCAATAAGTATGTGAATAGTGTGGCAGGAGTCGTTATAATACGTTATGGCTGTTCCTAATGGTTTCCCGGAATGGATATGTACATTATCCATTATTTCATAGAGGCAATAGCTAAGCGCCTGCAATACGCTGACCTCTATCTCAAAATGAGAGGTCAATGCATGGATGACATTCCTATAAACAGTGTTTAGTGTCTGTGCATCAAACACGTCAATAGAAACGTTATTCTTGCCTTTGAAGTATTTGTTTAATAGAAATGCAATATCCATATTCTTCTCTTACTTCGTCAGGTTGGCAATGGTGGCAATCATGGTGCCGAGTGAGGCTGCGGTAGTGCCGAGGCTCAGCCATTGCTGGAGACCGAATCCCTGTCGCGGCTTCTTACTGGGAACAACAATCTGGCAGCCTGGCTTGGGGCGGTTGTTATAGCTGGCCTTGGCCACCATGCCGTTCATGTAGATGATGATGGTCTTCGACTTCTTGGCTGAGGAGGTGAAACCGCCGGCCTGATCGATATAGTAGCCCACGCTGCGACCTTCCTTGTAGCGTACGGTGTTGGGGTAGAGCACTTCGCCATTGACGGTGACGGTGCTGGTGAAGCGCGGTACGACGATGCGGTCGCCCTCACGCAAGATGGGGTCGTCGCTGGTGCCTGGGTTCTTGAGTGCCTTGTCAAGTTCGATGCCGACAGGGTAGTTGGCGTTGACCATGAGTTTGCTGATGTCGATGGAGTCCTTGCCGGAGTTGCGCTGGGCGGTGCGTAGCATCACCTCCACCTGCTCGCGCTCCTCCTGAGTCATCCTGCGCAGCAGCTTGGCCCCTTCGGCATAGGCTTGGCTGGTGAGTCCGCCCGCCAGTTTGATGGCATCGCTGAGGCGCTGATGCTTGTTGGTAAGTGTGTAGGAACCCTCAAACTGCACTTCGCCCTCGATGTAGATATTTTGCTGTACGGTATAGTCGGGGGAGCGGCGTACATAGACCTCGTCGTAAGGTTGTAGAGTGAAATCGGGCTCTCCGTTGATGGCGTAGTCGGGGGTGAGGCTGAAGCTGAAAGTCTTGGCAATCTCGTTGTCTGCCTCTGTCGCAAGAGGATTGTTGACGCGGCGTGCCACGTCAATCTTGACGAGAGAAGCTGCCTCGGTGGGACCTCCAGCCTGCAGGATGAGGTCTTCGATGGTCTCATTGTCCGCATAGCGGTAGACGCCGGGGTAGTGTACCTCGCCGTTGATGGTGACCGTCCGTTGGGTGTTGTTCTCTTCATAGCTGGCAATGTAGAGGACGTCTTCATTGCGGAGGGGAACGTCGGGTGTGGTGCCTTCAAGGATGCCAAGGACATCGAGACGCAGCACTTCCAAGGTACGATCGGCTTTCATGCGGTGCATGACGGCATGCTGTGCGATGGCTCCTTCCTTCAGGCCTGCTGCTGCTTCCACCAACGCCTTGACGGTGCTGATGTTGCCTCCCACTTGATACATACCGGGCCGCATGACGGCTCCGCGTATCTCTACCATGTTCTGGTAGCGGGCGAGGGTAGAGTCGACGCTGACGGAGTCTTCGTCCATCAGCTTGAAACTGTTGAGGTCGAACTCGCCGACGCTGAAGACGGAATAGCCTGCGCCAGCCTTGCGGTTGACACGGATGGCTTTGGTGTAGGCATCGCCGGTGAATCCACCGGCATATTTCAGCAGGGTGGCGGCGCTCTCTGTCTTTTTCATCTCATAGAACATGGGGCGTTTCACCTTGCCGGTGATGTTGACAAGTGCCTCATAGGGACTGACGGTGATGACGTCGTTATCCTGCAGGCGGACGTCGCCGCTGAGCTTACCGTTGAGCAGGAAGTCGTATACGTCGACGCTGGTGATGAGCTTACCGCGACGGTAGACCTTGACGTTGCGCAGCGTACCGATGTCGTTGGGACCGCCTGCCATGTAGAGGGCATTATAGACAGTGGCGAAGGCCGACATGGTGTAGGTACCGGGAACTTTGACTTCGCCGATGACGCTGACAGTGATGGTGCGCGTCTGGCCGAGGGTCAGGTCAATCTTGGAACCCTGATAGCGTGGGCCGAGGACACTGCGCAGCCGGGCCTTGGCCTGACTGACGGAGAGTCCGCCAAGCTGGATGACACCAATGCCGTCGATGGTGATGGTGCCGTCGGGCGAGATGGTTTCTGTAACGCTCTCCTGAGAGGCTCCCCAGATGTCGACGTTGACGGCGTCGCCAGGGCCGAGGCGATAGTTCTGCGGGGTGGCGAGATTCATCGAACTCTCAAACGTGAGGTTCTTGTTGTTGAACACGTCATGGCCGAAAATCTTGCGACGGGACTCGGACTGTTCCCTATAATATTTCAGCGAGTCGGGCATCATGAAATCCATGGACCTGTCCATGTCCATAAAGTCAGCGTCGTTGCTGTCATAAGTGTGGTTGATGGTCTGGTTGGAGCTCTTGGTGTCCTTGATCCTGAACTGCGAGGCTCGCTGCTTGTCCAGCAGGCGCTGGTCTTCGCGCAGTTCGCCGTTGGCCTCACGCATGCGGTCCTTGACATGCTTCGAACCAGCCGTGATGTCTTCTGCACCCAGCGTGCCGTTCTTGACTTGCTTCTCGTACTTTTTCTGAATACGGCGTATCTGGTCGATGTTGACACCGCGCTGCATCAGTTGGGTGACAATCTGCTGGCGCGATACGCCACGGGCATTCTGCTCCATAACGTAGTCCATTACCTGATTGTCGGTCATTCCCGACTGAGCCCATCCCATGGTGACTGCCAACATGAGACAGGCTATCATCGTAGCTATTCGTTTCATAATAACGCGTACATTATATTTATAATAAAAACACGCCATAGCGTGAAATATTGCACAAAAGTACACATTTTTTCCGAAAAACGAGCCTTTCGAGCAAAATAATTGTCAAATGTTTGTTGTCAGTCACAAAATATTTTGTACCTTTGCGGCGTAAATACGTTACAATTCTTGGGGTTGACTGGATTTGACAGCGAGCCGAGATGGTACGTAAGCATGCGGAGTGACGGCTGTTGACTCCTTAATCACGTCGGTCGAAAAATTAATTGGCAACACAGAGTATGCTCTCGCTGCTTAATCGAAGTACAGTAGATTACGAGCTTAATTCTTCTACCAGGTAGGAGAACGAGACGTCGCTCCGAGGATGTAGTTCCGAATCCAGAGATTCAGCGGCGCAGGTTAAATCGGAAATAGTCTTGTCAGGCCTCGATGGCGGGATGAAATTTTAGAGGATAAGGTTGCGATTGGTGGCCCAGGTCTTGTCGCATCACGAAAACGTAGTCTGGGATAAGCATGTAGAAAGCGTATGGTTTCCTCGTTTGGACGAGGGTTCGATTCCCTCCAGCTCCACTTTTCTAAATAACTAACTAAAATCTATCATTATGAATAAACGTCTACTTTTGCAATCTCTTCTTGCTCTGTTTTTTACCTGTGCCTGGGCACAAGGCCCCAACGATACTGGAGTCTACTACTCTGATGCTGACGGCAAAAGTGGTGCGGCGTTGAAGACTGCCATGTCTACAATTATCAATACGGGGAAGAATGACATCACTTATGACGGTCTGTGGCAGGCTTATGCGACTACAGACAAGCGTGCGGACGGCTTTCTGCGTGACTGGTATTCCAATACTACCAAATATGTCATAGGAGGAGATAAACAGGGGAAAAGCTATAGTAAAGAAGGTGACAGCTATAATCGGGAGCATACCGTTCCTCAGAGTTGGTTTAGTGAGCAGACACCGATGAAGTCTGACCTTGTGCATGTCGTTCCTACTGACGGTTATGTTAACAATCGACGTAGCAATTATCCTTTTGGTGAAGTTCTAAACGTCACTTATTCATCCAATAATAACTATTGTAAATTAGGCTCAAGCAAGACTGCAGGTTATTCTGGTACTGTTTTTGAACCCAATGATGAAATCAAGGGTGACATCGCACGTATCTATTTTTATATGGCTACTTGCTATGAGAAAAAGTGTAGCAGCTGGTCGGGTGGTGTCTTCTCCAGTGAAAATCTTGGATTGAAAAACTGGGTTGTAGATATGCTGATGGCTTGGTCGAAACAAGACCCTGTTGATGACATAGAGAGGGCTCGTAATGATGCAGTACAGAATACCGAGGTGACGCTCAAGGGCGGTAAGAAAAAACAAAACAACCGCAATCCCTTTGTAGACTACCCGGGCTTGGAGGATTACATTTGGGGTGACAAGCAGGATGTGCCTTTTAGCTATGACAACTACAATGGTGGTGAGCAAAACTATGTGGCTCGTCCTACGTTCTCGAAAGATGCAGGTACTTATTATAATGGCATAGAGGTAGAACTCAATTGTGCTACTGAGGGTGCTTCAATCTATTACACTTTGAATGGTGAGGATGCCTCGGAGCAGAGTACGCTCTACGAAGGTCCCATTACGCTTGACGAGATAGGTACTTACGAAATCAAGGCTATAGCTATTAAAGATGGTAATCGCAGCTCCCAGGCTACAGCAACTTATATCATTAAGGAGCAGCCTCAGCCTGGTGACGATATTGAGATTGCCTTGAACAATGCCTTCTTTGGCACAAGTTATGGCGGTCCTATGGGCAGTGTGGCCGATGATTTGACTGGTACTCAAAATGGTGTGACGGTTGTATATGCTCTGGGAAGTGGCTCTAACAGGTATTGTAATAACACGCAAATCAGACTCTATCAGAATAATACGTTGACAGTCAGCGTAGCGCAAGGGACGCTGACATCTATAGATTTTGTCACTACGGGTGGCAAGACGCTCAATGCTTCTGTTGGTAACGTCAATGGCTATACGTGGACGGGAAATGCCGAGCAGGTTGCGTTCAGTGTTAATTCAGGTAGTGGCAATCTGCCGATAAGCCAACTGAAGATTAAGGTTAGCGGCGGCAGTGATCCTAGTGGTATTGACATGGTACAGACGAATACGCGTCTTGCCGGTCAGCGTGTCATCTATGACCTGAGTGGCCGACGGGTGACGAACCCAACCCGCGGACTGTACATCGTTGACGGAAAAAAGGTCTTCATTAGGTAAGAAATAGACCACATTAAGTTAATTATATTTAACAAGTGGCTGCAAAGTTTGGCATGATGAAAAAGTCTGCCTACCTTTGCGGCCCTTTTCGGCTCTTGATTTATATCAAGGAAAATGTTTCAACAACCGACGAGTATAATTGTTATATATAATTATTACTGTCCGCTAAACATTGAAAATCCATCAACAAATTAGGGCTGGCACTTTGAATTGGTGTCAGCCCTTTTGGTTATCTTTGCCGTTGACTATAAAACAAGTATAACCATGGGCAAAGGTACACATTTTTTCGGACAGCCGGTATATGGTCAGCTAATAAAATCGCTTGACCGTGACAAAATCATTGAAATG
>JAEEGJ010007684.1_pt1 | contig 30596 bp, 20 predicted proteins | sample 8958761 | NCBI WGS metagenome assembly JAEEGJ01 (sample SAMN16246546, study PRJNA631951) | gut metagenome | biome: gut microbiome; feature: rumen; material: RS-attached | host: Bos | place: Iran: Karaj | collected 2018-10
GAAGGTTGCAGCAAAGAGAGTGTTTCCCAATGTCTGATCCATACCGAAGGCGTGTACAAGAATAGTAACTTCAATGTTTGCAAGAACAGTACAGATACCAATCCAGGCGAAAAGTCCGCCCTTACCAAAAACTTTCAAAAAGAGCAGAGTGCCCCCGAAAGCCACTAAAAGTGTGATAACGAGAAAAAGTTCATTCATTTGAAATGACCTCAAAAAATAGAATTGACCTGGTTTTGATTCGCAGCAAGCTTTGTCGTGTAAACGGGTCGTTTTCCGACATCTTCGTGTAGCCGCCGGCAGGAAGGACTTCGAACTGCCTTTGTGTTGGGTAAATTTAGCGTATTTGCAGATTTTAGACAATGGGGTACCGACTCTACAGAATTTTACTTTTCTCTGATAAACTCTTATTATATAAATAAGGAGTTAATATGAAACGAGTTTTAAGTATAATTTTTGGTTTGGTTTTGGTTGGATGTCTGACTGGATGTCAGTCGACTAAGGTAGAAACCCCTGTTGTTGAGGCACCGGTTGAAGAACGCATCCACCCTGAAAGTATCCAAGTCTACATCAACCTCAACACGCCGGATGTAAAAGTTATAGAAATCCCATTAAATGGCAAGTATGAGTATGACTATGACTACACTCGAGGTGGCGGGGTTGCATGGGTAGGAGACACTGCCGCTGGATGGGGGTCTTTTGGTAATGCAAGTAAGATTGTAATAGAGTATTTCCCATTTAAAGATGACGAAGTTCTCAAGATTTCTGCATACATGAATCATCCCCTTGACCATATGTTTAAGTGGTACGACGAACATCGCTATAACTTATGTAACGGGGTACAAACTTGCGATAATGAGAAAATGAATTTTTACTTCTTTTTAAGACCTTTTGAAGATAGGTACCATTATCAACTAAAAGATGAATATAAAGTAGAATTGTACGAATCTCTGAATCTTAACTAAACATCCCAAGTAATTGTCTGGCCTGAGTTGAACATACTGGAACTCAGGCCAGTTCTTGTATCTGTTATCGCTAATTTTACTTCCCATCTATGTTCATTAAAATTACAGGAAACTTCACAGTCATCGACTGAAATGTATGGGAATTTATCATTCAATTCTAATATCAATTTCGCCTTTATTCCGTCACACGAACTTTGTTTAAATGGTTGTTTAATAACTTCTCTTTCAAAGTACTGCTTATTTTAAATACTGCATCGCGAGTTTTTCTATTTGTCTCGTGTTTATGGGGAGCTCCGAAGTTTCTGTGGAAAGTATCAGATTCTTGCCGGGGTAGATGCTGTTGCTTTCGTAGAGGCGTAGTTTGCGAGTGGCGGCGGCGGAGTATTCGGGGTCATCCATCATGCCAAAGTGTTCCCAGAGAAACTCGGTGCGGGTGCGCAGGTTCAAGCAGATGAAGTCCGGATGGAAGAGGCGGTAATTGCCGTTTTCTGTTTTGAGATTTATTGGAAACTCGTAGCGGTAAGGAATATTCAGGCGGTTCAGAGTGTCTGCAATTATGATTTCAGATTTAGAGCGGACCCGTTCGTTGCGGGCTGTGAGTAAGACTGGCGCCTCTGGAGAAAAGGGCTTTGTTTCATAGGCTACGTTTTGCCAAAGTTTTGAAAATTGTTCGTCTGGCAGGCAGACTGGAGTAATGAGTGGCTGTCTTTTTTTGTGGAGTAGCGAAAAAAGGCGTTCGGCGAGAGTTGTTTTTTTATAGCTGTTTATGGCTGCCTGCAAAAGACGGGATTCTTTTTTAAGGGCTTCTATAAGCTGCAGGTCGTAGTCTTTTTGTGCCAGAGCCTTTGCCAGCCTGAGATTCTTTGCGGGAATGTAGTGGCCGCAGGTGTCGCCGGCCAGAGTTTTGTGATAATACTGGGTAACGCGGTTACTGCTTGTGACGCGCAGGGAACCGGCCGGCGCCTTTTTGAGTTCTTTGAGCTTAGTGGCGAGCAGAGTATTAAGTTCTGACAGCCGCTTTTGAAGCAGTGGCTCAATAAAAAGAGGGGTCAGAGGTTGATTTTCTATAGTTTTTGTAAACTGCATATTATAAAGGTAAAAAGAAATGCGCCGGAAGGCAAGAAAAAAGTATAAAATTATGGCTAAAAGAGCGAAATATAGCCTTTTTTGTGTGTTTCTGGAGTTGAGTTTGGGTTGAGTTCGAGGTGGCTTACGGCTAAAAACGGGTGTGCCGGTGATTTTAGCCGTAAGCTGGCGACGAAAGAAAACGGGAGAATCGGAGATTTGACTGGAATTACGGCTAAAAGTGCCCTTTTCGTGTTTATTAGCCGTAACCACGCAAAGAAGATGACACAAAATAAAGCTTGAGAAGGTGACTTATCGATGATGTTTACGGCTAAAAACGGTGTCGGCGAAACTTTTAGCCGTAGACAGACTGCGAAATGAGGCAGAAGAGGCCTTAAATCTTCCTGCATTACGGCTAAATCAGAGGTTGCTTAGGTTTTTAGCCGTAGCACCTCCTGGTTGTGAAAGAATTTCGGTGCCTTGTACAACTACAGTCACCGTGAGGCGCGTAGGCGACCTTGAAATCTATAAAGTTGATTGCTTCGCTTCGCTTCGCAATGACAGTTGGGGATTTTGATAGTAAATCCTAGATAATTGCTCCAAGTTTTCGCAATTATCTTTAACGGATTTGCTATTGTATTAGGTTTCGATACGCCGCTATGCGGCTACTCAACCACCGGAGTTTCAGCCGTATCCGCTTCCACATGTCTATGAGTGTAAATATAATTCACCACAGCCATGCTTATAATGATGATATAGCCGACCAGGCTCATCCAGTCCGGGAACTGGCCAAAGAATACCAGGCCGAAAAGTGTAGAGAATAAAATCTGCGAATAATCGTAAATCGAAATCTTGCTGGCAGGTGCGTGGTAGTAGGCAGCGGTAATAGAGAACTGGCCGCCGGCCGCGCAGCCTCCCGCGCACAAAAGCATAAGAGTCTGCTGCAAGCTCATAGGATTAAAGCTTGTAATCAGATAAGGCACCGAAAGCATCATAGAAAAAGCAGAGAAAACTAAAATAATTATCTTCCCATTGCATTTGAGGTAACTTAATTTACGTATGCTGGCATAAGCAAGGCCAGCTCCAACGCCGCCCATAAAGGCTGCCAGGGTCGGAATCATCTGAGAAAAATTAAAGGATGGTTTTACAATCAGAATGGAACCGGAAAAGGCAATTATAATACATACCAGCGGCACTGGTCTGATTTTTTCGCGCAGAATAATGTAGCAGAATATAATAGTAAAAAAAGGCGCCATTTTATTGAGGATTGCCGCGTCGGCAAGCAGAATGTGATCTATTGCGTAAAAGTTTCCGAAGACACCGACCGAGCCGGCAAAGGCGCGCAGGAATAAATAAAGAGGCGCACCCTTAGGAATACGAACAGCTTCGCGCCCCTGGTGTCGTACATCTCTCAAAGTTCCGCCCAGGGCAATCAGGAAAGCAACGGCGTTTCTAAAAAAAGCCTTCTGCACAAAGTGAATATCACCGGCCAGCCTTACAAAAACAGCCATGAGTGCAAAGAAAAATGCCGAGCAGATTATAAAAAATATTCCCTTTGTAGTATTTGAACGGGGCTTCATTTCTTAAATTATACTGTATTTTCTGGGCTTTGTCATTTTCAAAAACAATTGTGTCATTCCCGGGCTTGACCCGGGAATCTTCTATTTTCTGTATTGTGCAGATCATCGGGTCAAGCCCGATGATGACAGTGTGGTTTTTCTTTTTCTTGACTTTTAGCACTTTGGTATTAGAATTTATTTATGTTCATTTTAGGGCAGACACTGATTCTGCTGGGATTTGTTTTACAAATCTTTAATTTGATTATCGATATCCGCTTTATCCTTACCAGGAGGTCAAATGTAACCGGCAGTAAAAAATCAAGCCGCTTCCTTGATTTTTTAATTCTGGGGATGGTTCTGCTTTTCTGCGCAGTTTATCTGATTATATTTTTTGTAAAGCTGCAAACTCCCTGGGTAGGAATACTCTTGTTTGCCGGTGCCGTTTTTGTTACCACAGTGCTGCTCTGGATTAATACGCTTACAAAGGAAATCAGGGAGTCTGCCTTTGCTATTTCCGAAACCCTGATTGGAATTGTCGAAGCCCGCGATCCTAACCTAAACGGTCACAGCCTGCATGTTCAGGAGCTCTCGCTTTTGATTTACAATAATCTGCCGGCTGGTTTTAGGCGCAGAATAAATGAAGAAAACCTTAAGTACGCGGCTCTTTTTCATGATGTTGGCAAGCTTGGAGTTCCCGAAGCAATCCTCAACAAGCCAGCGGGCCTTAATCCTGATGAATGGAATGTAATGCGCCGCCACCCGGAAATCTCCGTACAGATTCTGCGCCCGCTAAAATCCTTTGAGCTCATTAAAGAATGGATTTTGTATCATCACGAGCGCATTGACGGTTCCGGCTATTTTGGCATTCCCGGAAATCAGATTCCTTTTGCCGCCCGCATAATTTCCGTTGCCGACACCTATTCTGCAATCACCATGGCGCGCTCTTATAAGCCCGGTAAGTCTCACGAAGAGGCTATTGAAATCCTTCAGCGGGTAGAAGGCAAACAGCTGGATACCTATATTGTTTCGCTTTTCTGTACAATTCCAAAGGAAGAGGTTGTGGCCTGCATGGAAAGAGTCAAAGAGAAGATTCGTGAACAGTCTTCCGTTTCTGAAATGCTGGAGGTGTAGGTGGGGGCATTTCTTACATATTTTTTCATATAATCATACAATTTCAGGGCGCGGCGTCTTGTTATAATCACCATTAGTATGAGAGATAATACTGTTAACATGACGGAAGGCAGCCCGGTAAGGCTGATTCTGGCTTTTTCTGTGCCCATGCTGATCGGGAATATTTTCCAGCAGCTTTATAATCTTGTGGATTCGGTGATTGTTGGTCAGTTTATTGGGGCAGAGGCGCTGGCGGCAATTGGGGCTACCGGCTCAATTACTTTTTTCTTTTTTGCGCTTTGTAACGGAATCGGCGCGGGCGGCGGAATTGTTACCTCTCACTTTTTTGGAGAGGGCGCCGCAGACAAGGTAAAAAACTGTATTGCAAATACTGCCTACATCATGCTTGTGATTCCTACTGTGATTGGTGCCATTGCCTTTTTTGCGGCCGGTCCGATTCTGCGCCTGCTCAACACTCCGGACGCGATTATCGGCGACTCTAAAACTTATATGCAGATTATGTGTGTCTGCATTGTTATGATTTCGGTTTACAATTTTGCTTCTTCTATGCTGAGGGCGCTTGGTGATTCCAAGACTCCTCTTTATTTTTTGATTTTCTCCTGCCTGCTCAATGGCGTGCTCGATGTGATTTTTGTTTATAACCTGAAGCTGGGCGTATGGGGTGCCGGCGTTGCAACCCTGATTTCAAATATGATTTGCGGAACGCTCTGTCTTGTTTTTGCCTTTAAGACGAATCCCTATTTTAAAATGAGCCGCGGCGACTGGCGTGTGAATCCTGTGATTCTTGGCCGTTGTATAAAGCTTGGCGTGCCTCTTTCCCTGCAGTTCTCGCTGATTGCGATTTCCTGTATGGCTCTTCAGCGTGTCGTAAACTCCTTTGGTCCTGTGGCAGTTGCGGCCTTTACTGCGACCAGCCGCATCGAACAGTTGATTCACCAGCCTTATGGAACTCTGGGAACTGCCCTCTCAACTTACTGCGGCCAGAATTACGGGGCAAAAAAACGTGACCGCATTCTTGAGGGCTACCGCAAGAGCTTCCTTATGATGGCAATTTTCACTCTTGTAATGATGCCTTTGATTCAGATATTCGGCAGCCCGATTACTGCCTTCTTTGTTAAGGAGCCTGAGGTAATTGAGATGGGCGCTAAGGCTCTGAGAATTACCAGCTGGTTCTACATCTTCCTTGGCGTGATTTATGTTGTGCGCGGCGTTCTCAACGGAATCGGCGACGCAACCTTTGCCCTGATTAACGGTATAACTGAAGTTGTGGGCCGCTTTGTTGTACCTGTGGCTCTTTGTGCGGTTGCGGCAATTGGTGTCTGGGGCTGTTGGTGGTCTGTTGGAATTGTGTGGTTTTTGAGTGCGCTTACTGCCTGGCTGCGTTATATTTATATGAAGAGGAAGATATAATAGCAAGTGTCATTGTCGGGACAAGCACGGGAATGACATTGTTTGGGATTAGGAGCTTATAATGATTAAACCGTTCAATCTTAGTGACGTTAATTTAGCGGATGACTTCTTTACAGAAGTAACTCAAAAGGATGTGGATTTTCTGAACACTTTTGAGGTGGACAGGCTTTTATATAATTTCCGGCTCACAGCCGGGCTGCCCAACAAAGCCAGCGGCCCCTACAGCGGCTGGGAAAATACAAGAATCGGCGGCCACACTCTGGGGCATTATCTTGCGGCGGCGGCACAGGCAATTGCCGGCGGCTACGGGGCCAGCAGGGGGCAAGACGGCATAAGCCTGCAAGAGCGTCTGGCAGGCCTAATTGACGGCCTTACTGAGTGCCAGGCGGCAAGCGGGGACAAGGCAGGCATGAAGAGCGGCTTTATCTTCGGCGCAACAATGGCTAATCCCGCAAAACCAGAGCTCCAGTTTGATAAGCTTGAAGAAGGAAACTCCGCCGATACCTGGGTACCCTGGTATACAATGCACAAGATTATGAATGGGCTGGTGGAGGTTGCCAAACTTTGTGATGGCCAGACGGCAAATCAGGCGCTGGACGTCGCAGAAAAACTCGGCGAATGGATGTATGAGCGCAGCTGCCGCTGGAGCGAAGAAGTCAGGAAGCGGGTTCTTTCTGTTGAATACGGCGGAATGAATGACTGCCTGTATGAGCTCTACAAATGTGCAAAGAAAGCCGGCTACCCTCATGCAGACCATTTTATGCAGGTGGCCCACATCTTTGATGAAGAATATCTTTTTGAGGATGTGCTTAAGGCGGCTGCAGTTAATGGAAGCCCGACTAACATTTTGAATAACAAGCATGCAAATACAACTATCCCGAAATTTGTGGGTGCAATAAACCGCTGTCTTACTTTGAAGGAAGAAGGCCGCAGCGACACTGAGGCTGAACAAAAGAAATATCTTGAATACTGCCAGGCCTTCTGGAACCTCGTTGTAAATCATCACACCTACATTACCGGCGGCAACTCTGAGTGTGAGCACTTTGGTAAGGATGATATTCTCGATGCCGAGAGAAGCAACACCAACTGCGAAACCTGTAATACCCACAACATGTTAAAGCTCACCCGCAGCCTCTTTATGCTTACCGGCCAGCGCAAGTACGCAGACTATTATGAGAACACCTTTATCAACTCAATTCTGGCATCCGTAAACCGCGAGACCGGAATGACAACTTACTTTCAGCCTATGGCAACCGGCTGTTTTAAAACCTACTGCAATCCTGATGTAAACAAAAATTACTTCTGGTGCTGTACGGGAACTGGCCTCGAAAACTTTACCAAGCTTGGCGACAGTATTTATTTTTATGATGATGAAAATGCAACTTTGATTGTGAACCAGTATTTCTCTTCTGAAGTTAGCTGGAAGTCTCGGGGCGTAAAACTGGGCCAGAAATCGGATATTCCTATGGGGGAGGCAGTGACCTTTACGGTGGAGGCCCTTGGCGAGTCTTCAGCAGCCGCTTCTGATTTTACTCTGGCCCTGCGCATTCCGGACTGGTGCTGTGCTAAGCCAGCTCTTTTGGTAAATGATGTGGAAGTGGCTGACGATGCCTGCTTAGAAAATGACGGCTATCTTCTCGTGAGCAGAAAATGGCAGGCAGGCGACACCATTACCCTGACCTTTCCAATGGAAATAAAAGCTTACACCCTGCCGGACAACGCAAATGCCGCCGCCTTTAAATACGGCCCGGTAGTTCTTGCTGCAGAACTCGGCCGCGACGACAAAATGAAGCTGCGCCAGGTTGGAGTACAGTGCGATGTCTGCGCAAACAAGATTATCCGTGGAATCGAAATCCCTCTCAACGGAAACTATGGCGGCACAAACAACCTCAAGCCCCTGGCTCCGGAATATGTCAAAATCAAAAATGCAGACAGCACCGCGGCTTTCCTTGCAGATATCAACTCTCACTTTGAGCGGGAGCCGGGAAGTCTAAACTTCATTCTTCATGATATTGAATGGGGTGAAGACGGTGACCTCAAGTTCTCGCCATACTACCTCATCAATAATCAGCGCTATGGCATTTACTGGCTTTACGTTACAGAGCTGCCAAAGCAGACAGAAGCCGATGATGCAGAAAAAGAACTGGCAAAATATACTTTTATAGAAGGAATCGGTGTAGGTTACGGAGCTCAGACAGAAGGAAACGAAACTACTGCTCCATACATGCAGGAGACAGGCTCCGGCTCTGTAGGTAATGCAGGCGAGCTTACCCGCTATGCAAAGGATAAGGGCAGCTTCTCTTATGTCTGCAAGGTTATGCCGGACAAGAAAAACTTCCTCCAGTGTAACTTCCTTCGCGAAGACAACGGTAAGCGAATCATCATTAAGGCGGCCGAAAGCGACACCCTGATAGCAGATTACATTCTTTCCTGCGACGGTTCGGAAGAAAAGTTCTTTAAGATTTTTGAAATCCCTGAAGCTCTTACAAAGGGAAAAGATGATTTGAGAATAGATTTTTCTGCCGCAAGATGGTCTGATTCAGCCCGCCTTGCAGCGCCGTTAAACACTCTTTTTCTCGGCAGCAATTAAGGCTTCGACCTCTTCCTTGTGAAGAGGTTCGTTTTCGATATAGGCTTTTTTATTGGCTTCAATTTCCTCATACGGCCATACGCGACCTTTGTTCATTCCGGGGCATTCAGCGGCACATTCGTTCCAGGTCTTTTCATCAGCAATCATCCATGACCAGAAAGGATATGTTGAACATTGAATTGGGCGGGCTTCGTAGGCCGAGCAGCCATTTTCCCAGAGAATGCAGTCGTAGTTCTTTTTTTCCAGCAATGCTAAAACTTTAGTTCCGTAATAATAATCAGCCCAGCGGCAGTATTTTGCAACAAAGTCGCCCACAGACATCTTAAAATATTCGCAGAGAGTCATTAAATCCCGCTTAGAAAGATATACAAATCCGGGTGAATGCCCGCAGCAATATGAACAACGCTGGCACTCAAAATGAAGTCCGTCTTTATAAAAACAATCACTCATAACGGGCAGTATAATATCATTTTGAAGAAATTTAATAAACAGAACCTTTTGGCCGATAATAGTTCTATGGGTAAGTCAAAAAATACAAAAAATCAGAAGATTGAAAAACTTCTTGCTATGGCAAATGATAAAAGTACTTCTGAGAATGAAGCAAAAATTGCTCGTAAAAAAGCAGCACAACTTTACAAGGAGAATAAAGTTGATAACTATCAGATTGATACATCTAAGGAAATTGTAAAGTACTCTGGTCCTAAGAAAGGTAAAAAATCCTTGAGAATGAAAAAATCAACTTTGCTTGGTATCATTGGTGTTGTTGTTGGAATTGCAATAATTGTCAGTACAGTTTGTATAGTTCGTATAATCAAAAAGCATATTGAAGACAGAACCGTTCGTGTTGCATTTTACGGCCTTTCAGAAGATAAATGCGAGCTCCTCAAGAAATATATTCCACAGGAAGAAAATATTATTCTGGAATTTGACACTATTTCAGAAGGAGCTTTTGATCTTGCTGTTGTAAAACAAAAATATGATATGCTCTTTACCTGGAAGGGGGAGATAACAAGCAGCCTGGCTGAAGGTGCAGAGGATATTCCTCAGCGTGTTCTTGAAACTATGCCGCAGTCTCTCAGAGATAAAAAATGTGTTCCAATCCTGCTTGATCATTGTGAATTCAGTTATAGAGAAGATTTGCTTAAGAAAACTGGCTTTGAAAATCCTCCAGCAAGTTTTAATTCTTTTAAGGATTATTTGAATTCAGCTAAAGGAATTGTTTTCAGTCCTTTCTTCTGTAATGGTGCAGAAGATAGAATTTTAATTGATTTTACCGGTGCTCTGGTTATGGCAAATGGTGGATTAAATGCCTATAACAAACTTACAGAAGAGTTAAAGAAAGTATCGAGTCTTGATGAAATAATCGATGTAGATTTGAATGGCCAGAATTTTACTTTGCGTTCTGCTTTGGATATTGTAAAAGAATGGCCAAAGCAGGGACTTACACATCCTTCATGGTTTAATGGTCGCGGAAATGACCTTTTGTATTTTGCAGAAGATGGTCAGCTCGGAGTTTTCTTTACACTTTTAAGCGAGCACAGAAAGATTCCATACAATGTAATTAAGAATTATGAGACCTTCCTTGTACCACCTAATTTTGATGGCTCAAACTATGGACTCATTGCTCCGGCCATTTCCTGCATGTTGATTTCTGATAATCAAAATTGTAAGCGTTATATTGCAAACTTCTTTACAGAAGATGCACAGGCAGAACTTTCAAATCAGACAAATCTTGGTCCTGTTCACTACAGAGCTCAGGCTTATGACCGCCAGGCTGACGACGTTCGCTTCTGGGCCGCATCCTGCAAAGGCGGCGCCGTTCCAGATCTCTACCTCGGCGTTTATCAGCGAAAACCAGAAGAACTGGCAGAAATGTGTACAGAAATTAGAAATTACGTAAGATAAGAATTTCCTTGTTAAAGCAGTAAAAGTAAAACGAAACTTTATATGTAAAGACGTAATTATGTGATATAAAAATGGCGTAAGCAAAAAATAACCCCAAAAACATCATCCCGTTTTTGGGGTTATTTTATTGCTGAAAGCCATTTTTCACGATGATTTAATACGTCTTCGCAACAAAGTTTCGCTTTACTTTCTGCGAAGTTGTCATTTCCAACGGCTCCTTAAGCAGCGTAATCTTCGAAATCTGCGAGTATGCCTGGAAGTTTTTATTTACCTTGCTGACAATCTTTTGAATAGCTTCAAGAACTTCATCCTGAACAAATTCATTGTTTCGTTCACAGCCAAGAGTTCTATAAAGGTCATCACTAGGGTAAATTAAAGCTTCAATTTCTTCAGAAGTTTTTTCTTCGTCGGCATAATATCCGCGAACGGTAATCTGCTGAATCTCATCGTAAAGCTGGAATGCATCCTCAATTTCTTCGGGGTAAACATTCTTTCCGCCGCTTGTAACAATAAGATTCTTAGCGCGTCCACAAAGCTTGATATAACCTTCTTTATCTATACTGCCAAGGTCTCCGGTTTTTAAGAATCCGTCTTCTGTAAACATTGCCTTAGTTTCTTCAGGCATATTATAGTAGCCCTGCATAACCATTGGACCTTTTACAGCGATTTCTCCAACATCTTCAAATCCTTTCTTTGTAATAACCTTTTCAGGATTCAGAATTTTGATTTCTTCATATGGAGTAAATGCACGGCCAACACTTTCAATCTTAAAATGTTCAACCGGATTCAGTGCAATAATTGGAGAAGTTTCTGTAAGTCCATAGCCCTGAATAAAATCAATACCCATAGAATTATACTGGCGGCAAACGCTGGCTGCCAAAGGACCACCACCAGAAATTGCAACGCGAAGAGTATAAATACTTGCCTGCTCCAGTACCGGCTTAAACAGTCTCTTTCCAGGATTTACATGGAATACCTTCTTAATTAAGAATGAAAGCCAGCTTACAAAGCCAAGAAGTCCTGCAACAACAGGTCCCTTAGCTTTAATTCCTTTGCGGATTCCAGAAAGAAGTTTGTTATAAAGCAGCGGAACACCGAGCATAACAGTAATCTTTCCTTCTTTAAGTTCACGAAGGAGTTTTGAAACAGCCATACTCTTACCAAATACGATTGAAGCTCCAGTCATAAGTGGATTGATGAAGGCTGCCTGCATTGTATATGCATGGTGAATCGGGAGCAGCGCATAAAAAACATCAGTGTTATAGTGATTAAAATGACGCTGAGCAATAAAGCCATCTGACATTAGGTTTCTGTGCGAAAGCATTACGCCTTTTGGTTTTCCTGTTGTACCAGATGTAAAAAGAATTGCGGCTGTATCATATTCATTACTAGGTTCATTCTTTTTTTCTGCAGGAACTTCGTCGGCTTTAAGATTATAAATAAAGCGCTCATTAGCTTCCGGATTTATAGAATAAACTCGGAGATCTGGAAAATTCTTTGTGTAAACTTCAGCTTTATCATCATCACAGAAAACAAAAATAGGTTGTGCTGTATTTACAATGTTTACAACTTCGGGCTCGTGCAGTCCGTTATCAACCGGAACAACAATTCCGCTTGCATAAAGGGCTGCCAGATATGCAGTTGCCCATTCTGGAGAGTTCTTTCCCATAACTGCAACGCGGTCACCTTTTTTTAAGCCATTTGCTGTGAGCCAGTTTGCAAGTACTTCAACATTATGCAAAACTTCGCTGTAGGTTAGCGACCGTTTGGAGTCGCCTGGGCCATCAAACGCCGTGAAGCACGGACGTTCGCCATTTCTCTTAGTCTGAATACGCAGAAGCTCAGGGAATGTAGGCCATTCACCAGTGAACTCTGTGCCACGAAAATCATCAAGATACTTCCACGGAATATTGTTAATGTCTGCCATGAATACTATTTTACACCCGAATTCTCTGGAACGCAAAAAATAAAGTGTTATGCAAAAAAATACGACAATATAACTATGAAGATTTTTGATGATGTAAAGGCGTTTATTGCCGATAAAAGTGCTCGTGCAGCGGCCAAAAAGACTCTTTCTATTATGCTGCTTTTATTCTGCGTTTGTTGCGTAAAACTTTGTGCAGAAGATACGAGCCCTGCTGAAGCTCAGGTAATGCGTGAAAAATTTGTTGCGGAATCTAAAAAATATGTTGGTTCTCCTTATGTTTACGGAGCTATAGGACCGGATTCTTTTGATTGTTCTGGGCTAGTTTATTATACGGCCAAACAGTCGATTCAAAAGCAGCTTCCTCGTACGGCAAAGGCTCTTTATAATTACTGCCGCATTGTTCCTGATAAAGATAAGGAAATTGGTGATCTTTTGTTTTTTAAGACAAATGATACTGCACCAATTACACATGTTGGTATTTATATAGGAAATAATCAGTTTATTTCTGCAATCAGTGACGGACCTAATACCGGGGTAATCATTTCTTCATTAAAACAGGATTACTGGAAACCAAAATATGTTGCCTGCGGGCAGTTCCTTAAATCAGGGAAAAAAGCAGGAGCTGGTAATTCTGATGCAGATGATTTTGAAGAGGAAGATTTTGTCGATAGTGACAGTAAATCAGTTGCAAAGAAAAGCTCTTCTAAGAAGAGTTCTGGTAGCAATGTAAAATTCAATGGAAGCAGCTTCTATAATCCTGATGGAGAAGGGCTGGACCTTCTTGTAGCCGATGCTTCTTTATTTGCAGACTGGTCTTTAATCTCTCCTAATTCATTTATGTTCCAGTTCCGTGGAATTGATTTACAAACTCATGTGCGTTATTCAAAATGGGTTCTTGAACCAGGTATTGGACTGGGCTTCCGTTTTAATGTTGGAATGGGTGTTTTCCAGATGCCGATTTTATTTACCGCTACAATAAATGATTATGTAAGATTTTATGCTGGTCCGGTTATTTCATTTGGTAATGCCCGAATGATGGTAACTGGCGAAGAGGCAAAGCCTTCATTCTTCCCTGGAACAATTGGCATTTCTCTTACCACTCCATCTCTGGATATTGCTAAGATAAAGGCACAGATTGTTCAGGACATAAGTTATACAGTTTTCAATAAGCCGGATAATTCTGCGCTTTCATTTACAAACTCAATTTCTGCTGGACTGGTATTTTTTACCGGTATAAGGGTAACCTTGGGAATTGGAAGTTTGTTTAAGTGATGATGAAAGCATTTTGCAATAGATTCCGAAATAAGTTCGGAATGACACTTAGTCTGTTAATTATTTCAATTTTTCTCGTTTCCTGCACAACAGAAGTTACACTTTCTGTTCAAAAAGATGATTCTGTTGAAATTCATTTTGAAGGTGGAGCAGGAGAAGCTTTTACAAAAATGATTAGTTCTGCTGCTGGAGTTGGGATGAATTCCGACGGCTCTAATGTTGTAGATACTGAGGCGGTTTCTTACGAGCTTGCTAAAGCAGGTTTTTCAAATGTTAAGGTTGAACAGAAGGCTGGCGGGCTTGTGCTTATCAATATGAGTGATAAAAAAAGCAGTTCATATATTTTCACTTCCGGAATCATCAAATCTGAAAAAGGAAAATTATCTGCCGCAATAACTCGTAAGAGTCTTGAAGACTTTTATAATTCTGCAGATGAGCAGACCCGCATGACACTGGACTTATTTTTGGCTCCTGTCTTCAATAATGAAACAATGTCTGAAGCTGAATATCTTGAAATGCTCGGTTCGTTTTATGGAGATGGGGCAGCAGATGAAGTTTCTAAAAGTGTTGTAAAAATCAATTTGATTTCAAAAGACGGCAGCAAACAGACTTTAAAGTATCCATTATCGCAGATTTTGTGTGGAAATCTGTAACAATTCACCACAAGCATAGACTTTTATTCAATTATTTTTTCTGAAAATCTGTATAACATCATGTTATGAAAGAGTCAGAAATTTTTATTAATCAGATTGGCTATAAGCCGCTCGACAGCAAAAACGTTTTCGTAAGTAAAGCTGCAAAAGGTGAATTAAAAGAATTTACAGTTTGCAACAAAGCTGACGGGCAGGTCGTTTTTACCGGTGCGCTTATTGCAGCTCCAGAGGATGAATTATCTGGTGGCGGCATTTTTACCGGTGATTTTTCCAGTATAAAAACAGCTGGAGAATATTACATTTGCGTTGGTAAAGAACGTAGCTTTGATTTTAAAATTTCTGATGATGTTTATGATGCAGTGGCTCTTTCAACCTTAAAATATTTTACAGATTCTCGTTGTGGTCAGGGACTCTGTCATACCGGAACCGCAGAAGTGTACGGTACCGGCGAAAAGAAAAATGTTCAGGGTGGCTGGCATGATGCCGGTGACTATGGACGCTATATTGTTGCTGGAACTAAAACTGTAATGGATCTTCTTCTTGCCTATAAAAAATGTCCTGAAAAATTTGACAACTTCGACCTGCTTGGAGAAGTTCGTTTTGAGCTTGAATGGATGCTTCAGATGCAGAGAGAAGATGGGGCCGTATATCATAAAATTTCCTGCTATCATTTCTGTGCATTCATAATGCCTCAGGAAGAAAAAGATCAGCTTGTTTTGGCACCGGTTTCTACAGCTGCTACTGCTGACTTTGCTGGTTGTCTTGCATATGCCGCAGGATTTTATAAGGAATCTGATTCTGACTTTGCCGATAAACTTCTGGCCGCAGCCTTAAAAGCACAGGTTTATCTTTTTTCACATGATGATGAGTTTTATATTAATCCACCAGAGATTACTACCGGCGGTTATGGAGACCGTGATGTTCGCGATGAACGATATTTTGCTCTGTGTTCACTTTTTGCCGCAACTGGCGATAAAAACTATTTGACCCAGGCTCTAAAATTCCGTGAAGAAAAAAAGAAGGATAAACCTGATCCAAAACATCCATGGAACTGTGGCTGGCAGGAAGGTTTTGGCTGGCCGTTTGTTTCAGGTTATGGAACTGAAATTCTTCTTGAAGTGGCTGCAGAAAATGAAGAAAATACTGCTCTTTCGCCAGATTTAATTGCCGAGATTCATACCTGCATAATTGCTCAGGCAGAAAAAATTCTTGAAATAAGTAATTCTTCGGCTTTTAAATATTGTTCAAAGCTTGTTTTCTGGGGAAGCAACGGCGCAATTTGTGACCTTGCTCATATTATGCTTATGGCTTATGACCTTACAGGCCGCGAAGATTTCTTTAAGGCAGCAAAGGCTCAGATAGATTATATTCTCGGTTGTAATCCGGTAAATTACTGTTATGTTACAGGAGCTGGTTCAAAGCCGGTAGTTAATCCTCATCACAGACCAAGTGGGGCTAGTGGTAGAGTGTATCCTGGAATGTTGAGTGGTGGTCCTTGTGCAGGCTTACTTGATGCTTATGCAAAGGAACATCTAACGGGGCTTCCTGCTCTTAAGTGCTTTGCAGATGCACAGCCAAGTTACAGTACCAACGAGGTTGCCATTTACTGGAACTCCGCATTTGTTTATGTGCTTGCGCGTGTAAGATAGTGTGTTATAATTAATACGGAGGTTATACCCGAATGGATAATAAAGCTCTGTATTCTTTACAGTATGGTGTGTTTTTGCTCGGAACAAAATCCGGCGAAAAAATTAATGCCTGCATTACTAATACTTGTTTTCAAGCAGCGAATGGTCCTACACGTATTGCAATTTCTGTTATTAAACAGAATCTCACCTGTCAGATGATAGAAGAAAGCGGTGTATTTGCGCTTTCTGTTTTAGCTCGTTCCTGCAGTTTTAATACCATCAGCCATTTTGGGTATCAGAGTGGCCGCAATGTAGATAAGTTTGCAGATTTCGATTTTGAGACTGCTGGAAATGGCTGTCCGTTTATCAAAAAAGAAGCTTGTTCAGTTATAGAAGCAAAGGTTTGCAATAAACTTGATTTAGGCACACATATGCTTTTTATTGCCGAAATTACCGATGCTAAAGTTCTTAGTGATGAAGAAGCCCTTACATATTCTTACTATCAAACCAACGTTAAACCAAAAGCTGGAAGTGCAGCAGGTAATGCCGGTTCAGAACCTAAAAAAATAAAAGGCTGGCGCTGTAAAATCTGTGGCTACGAATATGATGGTTCCGAATTACCAGCCGATTTTGAATGTCCTTTGTGTGGACATCCTGCAGAAGACTTTGAGCCAATTTACGAGGGATAAGAAGGATAATATGATTAAATATATTGGAGTAAATGATCACGATATAGACTTGTTTGAAGGACAGTTTGAAGTTCCAAATGGAATGGCATATAACTCTTATGTCATACTTGCTGATAAAATTGCAGTAATGGATAGCGTCGAAGCAAACTTTGGTGAGCAGTGGCTTAGTAATCTGGATGCAGAACTGTCTCAGGCTGGCGGACGTAAACCTGACTATCTCGTTGTTCAACATATGGAAATGGATCACTCTTCCAATATAAATCTTTTTGTTCAGAAATATCCAGATGCTAAAATCGTTGCATCAAAAATGGCGTTCACAATTATGAAAAATCTTTTTGGAACAGATTTTCCAGAACGTCAGATTATTGTAACTGAAGGTTCTACTCTGGAATTGGGAGCGGCTGCTGGTGATTATACTCTTAAATTTATTACAGCTCCTAATGTTCACTGGCCAGAAGTAATTATGACTTATTCAGAAAAAGATAAGACTCTTTTTTCTGCAGATGCTTTTGGAAAATTTGGTGCTCTGGATTATGATGACCCTGAAGGCTGGGCTTGCGAGGCTAGAAGATATTATTTTGGAATTGTCGGAAAATTCGGAGCACAAGTTCAGGCTGTTCTGAAAAAGGTGGCTGCACTTGATATTGCAAAAATCTGTGCACTTCATGGGCCGGTTCTTGATGATAACATCAAATATTATATTGATACTTATAATACCTGGTCGAGCTATGGAGTAGAAAGCGAAGGTGTGGCAATCTTCTTTACTTCTGTATATGGACATACAAAAACTGCAGTGGAAAAACTTGCGCAGATGCTCATTGATAAAGGCTGCCCGAAGGTTGTTGTAAATGATCTTGCCCGCGAAGATATTTATGAATGTGTAGAAGATGCCTTCCGCTATGGAAAAATAGTTCTGGCGACAACTACTTATAATGGCGGTGTATTCCCAAAAATGAAGGAATTTATTGAACACCTTGCAGAACGTAATTATCAGAATCGCAAGATAGCATTTATTGAAAATGGAAGCTGGATGCCGGCTGCTGCAAAAGGAATGTCGACTCTTTTGGAAGGATTTAAAGATATTACCTATGCTGAATCAAAGGTAACAATTAAGACTTCAGTTACAGAAGAAACTGAAACAGCTCTTCTGCAACTTGCAGATGAATTAAAATAAGATGTGTATAAATTAGACCTTTCTGCTTTCAAGATCGTTTAGAATTTTGTCTGTGTTTGCAAATTCTACGACAGAAAGGTTTTCATTAAGTACAGCTTTTACAAGAGAACCTTCAATCTTGTAAATAATTTTCTTGTACTTTTCTGGTGAGCAGTTCTTGTCCATGTAAGATTTGATAGCTTTATCCACGCTATCAACTACTAATTTTTCTTTATTCGTTACCATCCGAATCTCTCCTTATAAAATATATGGATCTGGCTATTTTGATATGTCTGTATTTTGAAATAACCTTACGAAAAAGATCATAATAATATTAAACGATTATTATATTTTGTGCAACTTTAAAACCTTTATTTAACTTTTTTGTAATTTTCACCATATATTTTTTATAATTGCGCAATCGGGTTATTTCCTCTATATTCAAAATATAAGGGAGGTATGAAAAAATGTTCGAAATAAAAAACGTTTCTAAATCTTATACTAAGGGCGGTGCAAAAGCCGTAGATTCACTATCGCTTACAGTAAATAATGGCGAGATTTTTGGTTTCCTTGGCCCAAATGGAGCTGGAAAAACAACTACAATCAGAATGCTTACAGGAATCATTCAGCCGGATGAAGGTGAACTTTCCTTGGACACTGTTTCAATTCTTAAACGTCCTGTTGCCGCAAAAAGACAGTTTGCATTTGTACCCGATAATCCCGAAACAGTTTCGCGCTTAAAGGCAATTGAATATCTTAATTTTATTGGTGATGTTTATAAGATTCCTGCTGATATCCGCAAGCAGAGAATAGAAAATTACTGTACAAAATTTGGACTTAAGGAAGTATTAAATAACAAGATTTCTTCGTTCAGCCATGGAATGAAGCAGAAACTCTTTTTGATTGCAAGCCTGATTACCGATCCTCAGAACTGGATTCTCGATGAACCTATGGTCGGTCTCGATCCGGAAGCAGCTTTTATTGTAAAAGAAATTATGCGTGAACGAGCAACTGCAGGTAAAACAGTTTTCTTTTCTACTCATGTTATGGAAGTTGCTGAAAAGCTTTGTGACAGAATTGGAATCATAAAGCAGGGTAAACTGATTTTTGTGGGCACAATGAATGAGCTTAAAGAACAGCACGGAAAAGAAGGTCAGTCTCTGGAAGATATTTTCCTTGAACTTATTGGCAGTACTGCTAAATCGAACAGTCAGACAAACTAGTGAGGCAGCTTTATGATTTTTAAACTTTTCAAAATCTTAAATCAGGGCGCATATAATTTTTCCGGAATGTTCGGAGAATTTAAAAAAGGACCAAAAGGGATTGTTAAAGCAATCTTTTTGATACTTTTTACTATCTATGTGTTTGCTGTGATGATTGGCATGTACACCCTTTATATGATTGGAACCTACAAGTATCTGGCTGAAAATGGAAATCAGCAGTTCATGCCCTTTATTTCTATGATGGTTGCACTCATGGTGATTATGTTCTTTGGCTTTACTTCAGTTGCATCTACTTATTATACAGGCACTGGTGAAGAATTTCTTATGAGCCTTCCGCTTACTCCGGGACAGTTTTTTGGTGCTAAGTTTGCAGTTTCATTTGTATCAGATGCAATTATGGGAGTAGGGATGTTTGCCATAAGCTCGATAGTTTACGGCTATAATGAAGGGCTTCTTACAAATCCACTGTTTTATATGGGCTTCCTTGTTACGGCACTGGCTTTTTCTCTAACTGCTGTCTTTGTGATTTATCTTATATTTATATTGATTTTGTATTTTATTCCGGTACTTCGTAAAAAGAAAGTAATGACAGTAATTGCGACTATTCTTCTGATTGCCTTCTGTCTGTTTTATGCACTTTTGAATTCTTCTGTCTCAATATCATTTACGAATATGGAATTCATAAATGATAAAGTCGGAACTTCAATAGATAAGATTTCCAGCTGGAGTTCAAATGTTCCGGTCTTTATGTATATTTCCGGGGCGCTTAATGGAAAGATTATTCCGATTTTAATTCTTGCGGCTTTAGGTTCGCTGATTCTTTTTGTGCTTGTTCCATTAGCCGGTAATATGTATATAAAAAGCTTGAATGGATTTTCTGATGTTAAATCAAAAAAGATTACTTCGGAAAAAGCAGAAGAAGTAATTAAAAAGGATGTACGTTCAGTTTCTATATTCCATGCATTGTTTGTGCGTGATGTTCGAAATGTTGTTCGTGAACCTGCGTTCTTTGCTAATGGGCCTTTATTTGTTTTTATCTTTCCCGTAATTTTTTTACTTTCATTTTCTATCGGCTTTATTGCGAGCGGGCAGAGTATTGGGGAACTTCTTTCAGATTTGCAGTTGTCTATTCTTGAAATTCCGGCAGAAAAGTTTGTATCAATTAAATACTATGTAACTTTGGGTGGCGCTGCCTTTACAATTTTTTCTGGAACCTTTGCAAATATTGCTACTACATCATTTTCACGCGAAGGAAAATCTTTAAACGATTTAAAGGCTATGCCATTGAAATTTGATATGATCATAAAAGTAAAATTCTGGCATGCCATGCTTTACGTTGGAATCGCTGCGGTTATTTCAATTATTATTCTTTCCGTAGCTTATTCTCTGTTAGCCTTGCCTATCACCTTTGTTGAATTTATTCAGATGTGTCTTATGATGATTCTGGTTTCTGTATCAATTTCTCTGCTTTTAATTTTCATTGATATGTTTATTGATACAGCAAATCCAAAACTAAATTGGGAAACACCAATGGCTGCAACTAAACAAAACTTTAATGTGTTGTGGTCTATGCTTTTGACTATGATTACAATTGCACTGGTTATTGTGCTTGTAGTTATTGTTTTGCCAAAGAATATGCTTGCTTTACTGATATTAAGTGCTATATTTATTATTATATCTTCTCCGATCGGTGCGGGTTATTTCAGATATGCAGAAAAGCGGCTTAAGGATTTATAGAAAACAATTTTTAATATTTATACTTCTGCTGCTATGTGCAAGACTTTTTGCATATAGTGGCATGCTGGCGGGTGAAAAGAAACTTCGGGTTACAAAAACAAAGTGGTTCGATATTATTTACCCCGAACGTTGCGAGTTGAGCGCTTCCATATTATATGAAAATGCGGATAGAGTTTATGATGAGGTTACAGCACAATACGACCTCTCTCCTTCCTTTAGAATGCCGGTTGTAATTACACCGGCTGTAGATGAGTTCAATGCTTTTTGGACTGCCGTTCCTTACAATCACATTGCAATTTATGATACAGGTGTTTCTGGTGCAAGTGAACTTGCAGTTTTTAGTGAAACACTGCTTTCTACCTTCAGACACGAATTAACCCATGCTGTTACCTATAATATGAAAGATGAGGTATGGCTTACTGCTTCAAAAGTTTTTGGCGACTGCTTTGTTCCGGGGATGCTTTCAGTTACAACTGGTATGGCAGAGGGTGCTACACTGACAAGCGAAAGTGCCGCAGGCGAAGGTAGGCTTAATGATGAATATGCAAAGCACTATGTAAAGCAGGCAAAAATCGAAGGTAAATTTCCATCGTATCATGATGTTTCTGGTTCTTCTGATATTTCTCCAGGTGGCGCACCTTATTATTTTAATGGTGCTTTTCATCAATGGCTGCAGGATAATTATGGAATGGAGGCTTATGCTCAGTTCTGGTTCCGGGTGGTAAACGGTAAAGGCTTTACAATTTCAGGTATATTTAAGAAAACTTTTGGTATAAAACTGAAAACCGCATGGAAGCAATTTGCAGATGGATATGAAGTTCCTGCTATTGCGGCTAATCCTGTAGAGGCAGGAATAGTTCAAGATTTTTTTGAACCTGATTCAAAAGATTTTTCTTTAATGAATAATGCAGGTTCGCTGTATGATTCATTGAGCATAGGCACAATTAAAGCGGAAGACGGGACTCCTTCTGCAGCACGGTTTGTGTGGCTCGATCTTTTTGGACGACGAGTGTTCTCGGCTGATATAAAGACAGACGAATCGACTCCAGAAATCCGACAGCTCTTTTCTATGCAAGGTATAGATACTGTACGTGTTTCTAAAGACGGCCGCTTACTAGCCGTAAATTACACCTGTGAGAACTGTCCAGGGCCTTCTTCCCGCGTAAAAATCTATGATATTGAACGCAAGTCATTTTATTCTGTGCGTGACTGCGGTCTTAAAGAGTCAGCTATAATTTGTGAGAGGGGTACCTACTATCTTGTGGCTCAAAAATATTTTGATCAGCACTACAGTCTTTGTGTTTATAAAATTATTTTTGATGAAACTGACAACCACATAAAAACTGTTGAGCCTTCTTCCACAGAAATCAAATTTCCTGTAGAAACTTCCCCTTTTGCAATTACGCAACTTAATAATGGAACATTTGCCTTTATTAAAAAGGAACGGATGAATTATAGTGTATGCGTTTATTCAGTGATAGGGCAGAAGCTGCAGGAATTTTATTGTCCAGACGGAATGGTGATGCGCTCACTTTCTGCAGGCGACGGACTTTTTGTTTTCAGCTATGCAAAAAAAGGTGCTATGCCGCGTCTTGGTTTTATGGATAGCGAGTCTGGAGAACTTTGGCTTAGTCCCGAAGATATTTCCGGTGGAGTATTTGATCCGGTTTTGTATAACGGAACAGTGGTTTATCGGGGAGAGTTTTACAGACAGAACAGACTTTTGTGTATGCATGATGTAGCAGCACGTGATTTTGATATGGAATGGGCTAAGGTCATTATGGCCGATGGCGAAAGCTTTGAAGATTCAATCATAGAGCCTGTTGAAATAGTCCAGCCCAATATAATCAATTCTATTCCTTCAACTGCTTACAATTCATTGCCATATCTTAGTCGTGGTATTTTTATTCCTTTCAGTTGCTATCAGACAGAATACTTTGGAATTAATGCCGACTATTATTCGAATGCCGGTAATTCACATCTTGGGGCAATTTATATTACGGCAAATCCGTGGACGGAAGGTAATTCAGATTTATTCATGTTTACTGCCGGTTGGAACCCGCTTTCAAATGCTGTTGGTGTAGATCTTCAGATTACTAAAGGAACTTCAACAGCCTTGTTTAGAAGTGTTACCGAGTTAAAATCAGAATTTGATTCAAAAGGTTGGAAGCTGGGAGGAGGAAAATTAGAGCTTTCTTCAAATCTGGATTTTGGAAGATACTCATCAATCATTTTTTCAAATTCTTCTGAAGCTTTTATCGGAAAACAGGATACTCGTTTCCCTGAGGTCTACGAAAATCCTTCAAGTAATGATTATAAGATCTTACCTTCAGTCGCTTTTTGGGATAGGGATATTTTTGGAATTACAGCACCTGCGGACAATACTTTCTATTACAAACTTCAGAATATTGCCACTGTACAATATTCAAATATAAGACGTGCAGGGCCTGGTCGTTTTGAATATATGGGGCTGGCTGCTGCTGTAAGTTTTGGAGCAAGATACGATTCTGATTTCGAGAATAATAAAGACTATAAAAAGGCACTGGCATTTGGAGGAAAGCTTACACTTTGCATACCGCATCTTCTTCCATTTGAATCAAAGCAGGGCTATACCTATAATCTGCCTGTTCGCTTGAATACCGTTTTATTCCCTGCAAGTTCAATTTATGGTTATGCCAATCCAAAGTATTCTTTAGGCAGAGTCATTTTTGATACTGCTGCAGAAACTACAGTTTTCAGTATGGATATTCAAAAAGCCGTTCCGGGAATTACAGCTCTTTATCTGAATGATTTTCATATTTCTGCCGGTTATGCGGGAACGGCTGCAGCGGGCAGTGCAACAAAAGAAGGTTTTCAGAATGCACATATGGGAGATTATTTTAGGACCCTTTTTGATGGAAACGGATATTATCTTGATTCGGTGTATATAAAGTCTGCTTTGGAGTTTACTCCGAACATAGGACTTTTTGCAAAACCTGCATATAAAATTGGATTGATAACAACCTTCAGTTATGTTATTCATACCCCAGAGCTTATAAAGCCCGGGGAACGAATAAAACTGTCTCTAGGTTTCGACATGAATTTTTAAGAGATCTTCGGGTCAAGCCCGAGAATAACATTATAGCAAGCCCGAGAATGACATCAGTCCACTTTTATCTGACTTAAAACTTCGCCGATTGGTTCGTGTATTACCAGAGTTGCCATGCTATCCTGTGGTGTGCTCGATTTATTCAGCAGAATCAGGTTTTCTCCGCGGAAGTAATCAATTAAACCAGCAGCTGGGTAAACCGTAAGCGAGGTGCCGCCAATAATCAATGTGTCAGCAGCCTTAATTGCATTTACCGCCCCTTCAATTACCCGCTGGTCAAGTCCTTCTTCATACAAAACAACATCTGGTTTTACAAGGCCGCCGCATTTTTTACAGTGCGGAAGTTTATCTGGAGAGTTTTCGCTTTCAATAATAATCTTTTCATCATAAAACTCATGACAATCCAGACAGTAATTACGCAGAGTGCTTCCGTGTAACTCAAAAACATTTTTGCTTCCTGCCATCTGATGCAGGCCATCTATGTTCTGAGTAACTACTGCAAGCAGTTTGCCAGCGGCTTCAAGTTCCGCAAGTTTATAATGTGCTGCGTTTGGTTTAATTCCTTGTGGCAAAAGTTTAGCCCGGTAAAAACGGTAGAACTCTGGAGTATTGTTATAGAAGAAGGTACGGCTGATAATCTGTTCCGGTGGATATTTCCACTGCTGATTGTATAATCCGTCTACACTACGAAAATCCGGAATACCAGATTCTGTAGAAACCCCGGCTCCCCCGAAAAAAACAATTTTTTTGCTTTTATCTATAATCTGTTGTAAAATAGTAGTACTAGATGTGCTCATAATCAGTCCTCCTTAAAAAAAGTATTTGAATTATTATAATCCATTTTAAATTAATGAAAAAGTGTCAATTAGCCGATATTGAAAGTGAGAGAATTTACTCAAAAGAAATTTTTCTAATAGAGGTATTAGATGGTAGATATGAAAAAAGTCCTTTTGGCGACAATTCTTAGTGTTCTCGTGTCTGTCTTTGGCTTTGCCCATGGTAAGGGTGATGTCGAAGAAATCAGTGTTGAGAATATGAACAGCTGGCAGGAATCATTTGATTTGGATAGCCGTAAACCAGGTAAATACAATATTATGATTACTGCACGCGACCTTGGTGGCAATGTTCACGTGGAAGGACCTCATAATATTTATCTGGATCCAAAATCAGACCTTCCTATTTGTGGAATTACCAACCCGTATCCAAATATGCGCGTTGTAGGTAACCTTAACATTGTAGGTACTTGTGTTGATGATGATGGAGTTTCACGTGTTGATCTGATTCTTGATGAAGGAACTGATATTGAAAAGCACGTAACTGCAGAGGGAAAAGAATTCTGGTCATACTACCTCGATACCAATGACCTTGAAGAAGGCCCTCATACCATTAAAGTAATTGGTTATGATATTAACGATATTCCTGTTGTAAGTAATCCTACTGTTCTTACCTGGCAGCTTGACCGTAAGCAGCCTGTAACTGAAATCCAGGATAAGACAATGGGTATTCTTGTTTCTGGAAACGTAAAGTTTGACGGTATTGTATCGGATGGAAACGGAATTAAAGAACTCTACTTTTCAACTGATAATGGAGAAAACTTTGTTCCTGTAAAATTCGGTGGAAACAAAAACAAGGATCTTTGTGACTTTACAGTTTCTGTAGATACTAAGAAATTCCCTGATGGACCTGCTGTTTTGTGGTTTAAGGCTATAGATAAGGCTGGTTCGGTAGGTCTTTATTCATTCCTCTATTTTATTGATAACACAAAACCAGATGTTGCAATTGTTTATCCGGAAGCCGACCAGGTTATGGACGGTAAATTCACTGTTGCCGGTTATGCAAAAGATACAATCGGCGTAACAGAACTTTCATGGAGTTTTGGTACACAGTCAGGTGAGTTTGAACTTATTCCTGGTAACCCATACTGGGCAGTAAATGTTGATACAATTGGTCTTAAAGATAAATCTGCAAAATTTACAATTCATGCAAAAGACCGTGCAGGAAACGTTGTTGATGTAACACGAAATATTCCTCTTAATCAGGAAAATAATAAGCCTGTTGTAACAATTTCTGAGCCTCTGGACGCTCAGAACTTTGGAGATACAGATCCTCTCTTTGTTCGTGGTATTGCAACAGATCCTGACGGAGTAAAAGAAGTTCGTATTCAGCTTGATTCAAATGAGCCGATTGTTCAGGAAACAAAGGGTGTATTCTATTATAACCTTTGTACTGCAGAAGAACTTAGCGCCGGAAATCATAAGGTAACAGTTACTGCAGTTGATGTTAATGATGTAGTTGGAAATCCTGTAGTTGTAAATATTGTTTCCCGCGGAATTGCACCAGTTTATTCAGATGCAAAAATTACAAGCGGAAAAGACGCTGAAGAATTTACAAACGGAATGGAAATCCATCCTGAAAGCGGAAAGTCTTTCTCTGTAAATATTACTTCAGGTGTTGGAATCGTAAATGTTTCTTCAAAGCTTATCTGGGGTGAGGATGGTGTTTCTGAATCTTCGCTTGCTCTTAAGAATGTAACTTCATATAACTTTACACTTCCAATTGGTGCCGAAAGTCCAAAGGGTGTTATGACTCTGGAAGTTCAGGCAGAAGATATTATTGGCCGCGTTTCTACTTACCGCGGTATCTACTATGTAACAAATACAAATGTAGTAAAGGCAGAAGAACCTGTAATCGTATTTGATGACAGCACAGTTGCAGAAGATGGTTCAATCATAAGTAATCCGGAATTCCCTGTAACAGGTTATCTGCTTGGAGCAATTGCCTCTAGTGCAGAGCTTGTTCCTTCTACTAAGTTTGCAAAGGTAGAACTTGAAGGAAACCTCATTAAGCTTATTCCTCTTGATGCAGTTGGAAGTTCTGAGCCGGTTGTAGTAAGAATTAAGACAGATAAGGGTAAAACTGTTGAATCTCGTCAGTTACGTTTCCGTGCAGATACAGCTCTTCCAGATATTACTATTAATGATTATTCAGATACAGTCGCTCTCAATGGCAGCGATGGTTCAGTTTCAGTTTCTGGTAAGGTTACCTGCGAAACTGGAGTAGGCGGACTCAAGTATAGAGTTATGTCTGCCAAGGTTGATATTCAGAAGGGAATTATTGGAACTATTACAGCTCCAGCCAGCAATGAAGATTTTACAAGTGTAAGTGTTGAAAAAGATGGTTCATTCCGTTTTGATTTCTATCCAGATGGTGCAGGAGTTCACCTTGTTGAACTTATTGCAGAAAGTGCAGGTGGAAATCAAGCTTCAAAAGCTTTCGCAGTAAAGAATATTCCAGATGTTGAAGAGCAGAACGGTAAAATGCCGACTCCAAAAGCACCTGCTGTTTACTGGGCAGATGGTCTTGATGTATATGCGATTGCAGTTTATCAGGGTGAATTGGAACAGGACTTTGCAGTTTATCCACGTTCTGAAATGAATGAAGGAAATAATCCTGTAAGCTTTAATACAACTACAGCAGAAGGTAAGCCGGTTGCAGGTAAGTTCACAGCTGTTAAAAAACCTTCACTTTCAGCTCACATTGCTAATATTAATGATTCAGAATATTTCAGCGGTATGCCGGTTGTGCTTGGTTATGCCTCTAAAGATGTAGCAACAATTCGTCTTTATATTGATACAGGCGCTGCAGTTAATTCTGTAAACTTTGAAATCACTGGTGACGAGATTGCCGGTGGTGCTGTAAGTCAGAAGGGTGCTGCTAAGCTTATTAAGCCGACTGCAGATGATCCTATGAGATGGATTGCAGAAATACCTGCTACAAATCTTCCTTCTCGTGTAAATAAAATTAGTGCTGTTATTAAGGCCGGAGCTCTCGAGCAGACTGTTACTGGTTCCTTTATAGTAGTTCGTGCAACAGAGTACTCAAGAATCAACGATGCCGAAGGTATTTACCCAATGGCAGCAGCCGGCACAGAATATGATGAAATTGATAACAATTACATTCTGAGTAATGGTTCTAAGTTCTATTATTATGCAAACTACAATGCACCATTGTCTGTAGAAGTTGTTTCACAGACACCTGGTCTTGTTGCTGAAGTTGACGGAAATCTTATTACTCTGTCTGCAGAAAAAGATGGAATCTACAAGAATGTTGTAGTTCGCGTCACAGACCGTTTTGGTGATAAGTATAATTCAAAGCCACTCAACTTTATTGCAAATACAAGTTTGCCAGAACTTAATCTTGTTACCCCAGAGCTTTTACAGTGGGTTGATAATACACTTAAGATTTCTGGTACTGCAGCACATCCTCTTGGAATCCGCTCTGTAGAATATTCTCTTGATAATGGTGAAACTTGGGAGAACTTTGATCTTTCTAAGAATACAAACAGAGTTGGCGTAACCTTCAGTAAAGATATTGATATTTCTTCAAGCTATGATGGTTTGATTAGAATTAATGTTCGTGCGCGCGATACTTCTGGACACGAAGTAAGCGTTCTTTCTTCTGTTTACAAAGATGTAACTCCACCAGAAGTTCGAGTAATTGAACCTTTGGATATTGATGTTGTAAACGGTGAAAACCTTATTGTATTCGAAGTAAAAGATAACGGACTCTTTGCAAGCGCAGAATATCTTGCTCCTCCTGAAAAGGGTAGAACACAGACTCGTCAGCCTCTTGAAATGAATCCTCTTATCTATACTCATATAGGTACTGTAGAAGCTCCAATCAGTGATGCAATGTCATTCGTATTCACTGATGATGCCGGAAACTCTACTCCAGTTGAAGCATGGATGTTCAGCATTGATAGTGAATCTGACCTTCCTCGCGCAGAAATCCACGTGCCGGAAGATATGCAGGTTATTACCCGTGACTTTACAATTTCTGGTGTAGTTTACGATGATGATGGTGAGTCTTCTATCTTCTATAAGATTGATAACGGCGAGTTTAAGCAGGTTTCTACAAAAGAAATCTATAAGCAGCCAGATCCATATGCAGAATATAAGCTTAATACAAGCTTCTCAATTGATGTTCCTCTCAGCACAATGACCGATAACGAGCATACTGTTACAGTTTATGCAGTTGACGTAAACGGCGTAAAGGGACCGGAAGTATCTCGTACTTACCGCATTTCTCTTGAAGAGCCAAAGGGTGCTGTAGAAAAACCTACAATTGATACTTCTGTTCGTAACATTGTTACAATCTCTGGTTGGGCAAGTGATAAGAATGGAATCGCAAATGTTAAGGTTTCTCTTGATAACGGTAACACATATAACGAAGCCGTTGGAACAGAAAACTGGAGCTACACTGTAGATACACGTGCTATTCCTGGTGGAACTCAGGTTGTGTTCCTTAAGGTAACTGATGGCTACGGTATTCAGGGACTTTATTCAAGCCTTATCAACATTGATAACAATGCTCCTGTATTGAACCTTGAGCTTCCACTCGATGATTCAACAACAACTGGTATGCTGTTCTTCTCTGGTTACACTTATGATAATGTTGAAGTAACAGATCTTTACCTTACAATCCGCAATCTTGAAAAAGGTTCTTCTCCAATTGTAAAAGACCTTAAGATTGACCGAATCATTGGTGAAACAGTTGATATTACAAATCTTCCAGATGGCTTCTACAACGTAGAACTTACTGGAAAAGATAAGGCAGGAAATACTTCTAACGTAAGCCGTAACATTCACCTCGAAAAGAATGTTGCTCCTGCTACTGTAGATATCCTGTATCCACTCAATGGTGAGCATAAAAACGGTATGTTCACAATTTACGGACAGGCTGAATCTGAAACAGATATTTACTATCTAAACCTCTATATTGATGGAAAGTATGTTGCAGAAACAACTCTTACCGACTGTGGCTTCTTCAAGTTTGACCTTGGTCCTGGAAGCCTCGAAGATGGTGAACATACTTATTATATAGAGACTGTACTTTCTACTGGAAAAACTGTAAGTTCTCGTGAACAGACAATTGTTTACAGTTCAGTAGGACCTTGGATTACAATTGATAACTTCACATACGGTGACTTTGCTACTAACCGCCCATATATCCGCGGTCAGGCTGGTTACTCTATCAGCGAAGATGAACTTCTGTTCTCTAAGACTAAGGAGGCAACTCCAGAGCAGAAGGCTGCAACTGCTGCAAAGAAGGTTGCAAAAATTGAAATGAGTTTTGATAACGGTAAGACATTCACAGAGCTTTCTAAGAATGAAAAGTGGATGTACCGCATAGAAAATCAGGATATTGAAGAGGGATACCACTTCTTCCTTATCCGTGCAACTATGAAGAATGGTGAAACTGCTATTACTCGTACAATCATTCAGATTGATAATACAGCACCTTCTATCCGTTTGATTGCACCTATGAAGGGTGGCCGCTATAACCAGGTACTTAATGCATCGGGACTTTCTAATGATGATGTTCAGCTCGAAGATGTAACAGTTGCATTGCGAAAGGGTGATAAGGCTTCTTACGAGGTTCCATCATTCATCCAGGGACTTTATGTAGACTTCCGCTTCTGGGGTGCAACACTCTTTGCGGTAGGTGCCGGACTTACCTTCTTCGATGACGTTGTAAAGGTACAGGCTTCTTACGGACAGTTTACACAGCAGCAGCGCGATGCAGTAACTAATGTATTCAAACG
>JAEEGJ010007685.1_pt1 | contig 30589 bp, 18 predicted proteins | sample 8958761 | NCBI WGS metagenome assembly JAEEGJ01 (sample SAMN16246546, study PRJNA631951) | gut metagenome | biome: gut microbiome; feature: rumen; material: RS-attached | host: Bos | place: Iran: Karaj | collected 2018-10
ACTGCGTATATCCGGCTCATCTCGCGCTTCGTGAAGCAGAAGGGCGTGGATATCGGGGAAAAGTTCGGGAGCGACTCGACGGATGCTGTGAAGCCTGTCGCCGTGCCGGCACTGAACCTGAATGTTGCGCTTGCGGGCAATAGCCTTGAGGTCGTGAGCTCGGGCGACATTCGCGAAATCCGCCTGTTCGACGTGAACAACCGCGAAACCCTGCGCTGGAACGGCAATGCCCGCCGCGTTTCGCTGGATATTTCTGCCCTGAAGCCGGGAGTGTATGCCGTGAGGGCGGTTTCGGGCGCAAAAACGGTGACTCGCCTGGTGCTCAGGCGGTAGCCGCGCCGAAATATTGTATCTTTATGGGACATGTTCCGCTCGTGAACGAAGGAATTGATTATGAAACCTGGTAAGACCGAACTTCGCCTGAACGCAGAAATCGAAAAGCGCGGAGCCCTTTTTGCGGTGCTGCTCGACCCCGATACATCCGACGAGGCCGCGTTCGTGAAGGCGGGCGCTATGGCCGCCGAGAACGGTGCCGACCTGCTCCTGGTGGGCGGTTCTTACCTGGGCAACTTCACGCTTCCCAAGCAGGTGGCGGCCCTCAAGGCCAACGTGGACCTGCCCGTGGTACTTTTCCCGGGTGGAGCCTCGCAGGTTGTTCCCGGTTTCGATGCGATGCTCTTCATGACCCTCGTGAGCGGTCGTAACCCGAACTACCTGATTGACGAACAGGTGCGCGGTGGCGCGCTCGTGCGTGCGCTCAACATGGAAGCCATCCCGACGGCCTACCAACTCATCAACAGCGGCAAGCGCACGACGGTGGAATACATCAGCGGTACCATGCCTGTACCTGCAAACAAGCCCAAACTCAGCATGGTGAACTCCATCGCGGCAGAACTCATGGGCATGCGCTATGTGTATCTGGAAGCGGGCAGCGGCGCCGAAGAGCCCGTACCCGTGGAACACATCGCCTATACCCGCAAGGCGACCGAGATGACGATCATTACCGGCGGTGGAATCAAGGACCCGCAGACGGCCGCCATCCGCGTGGCCGCCGGCGCGAACATCATCGTGACCGGTACGCTCTGGGAAAAGGTCGAAGACCCAAAGTTGCTCAAGGAATTCGCTGCAGCAATCCACGTGAAGGGTTAAAAACTTCGCAATACTTCGTTGCCCCCGACCTCACGTACGCCTAGTACGCTACGGTCGGTAAGGCGCCTCGTCTTGCTCGTTTTTTCAAAATTTCGCAATACTTTGTTGCCCCCGACATCAATGGCTGTCAGCCTGGAGCCGCAGGCGACAAAGCATTTTTTTGAATTTATAGTCGGCTTGTTTTAGGTGTTAAAGCAGTGTCAATAGCCATTCTTCTATGAAATGGCTTTCGAGCTCATGGGCGTATTCGTTCGGGTGCCAGTTGTGTTCGTGGACCCATTGCTGCTTAAGAATTTCCTTTTTCTCTTCGTCGGGAGTCGGGTTTCTGGAACTGGAACGCAACATCGTAATCCCGTTCACGCCGCCATCCAGGTCAAGGTAGGGCAGACCCCACTTGATAGCAACCTGTTCGGTCGCTTCGGGATAATCCTCGGTTTCGCAACCATTTGAAACAATGATGCCGATTTTTGATGCGACCAATCTCCCGGTTGGAATTGCATACGACCATGACGGCTCTATCGATAGCATCCTGTATACTTCGCCTATCGTAGTCGAGGCGAAATACCTGCACCTGAAGGGCTTTGAGGTTCGCAACACTCCCATGGTGCACAACTCGAACTCCGGCGTTTTTGTCTTTGTGAGTAAGCACATCATCTTGGAGCAGATTGAAAGCCACCATAATGCGGGCCCGGGATTCTTTGTGCACGATGGCGCATCGGGCGGCGGTGGGCATCTCTTTTTGAACTGCGACTCCCACGACAATTACGACCCTACAGGACGCCAGGGCGATGGCGAGAACGCCGACGGATTTGGGGTGCATTACCAGTTCGATGGCGACACGACCAAGTTCTACGGATGCCGCGCTTGGTGGAACAGCGACGACGGCTTCGACGTGCTGGCCCAGGAATTTCCCGTAGTCGTAGAAAACAGTTATGCCATGGGAAACGGCTATATCCATTACGGGACAAGCAAACCGCCTAACGTGAATGGCAACGGGTTCAAGATGGGGTACAGCCGTAACGACAAGGGACGACACATTATCAGGAATTGCGTCGCCTGGAACAACGTGGCCTCCGGTTTCTATGCGAACTACACTAGCGTCGGTAGCGCCTGGACAAACAACACTGCTTACAATAACGGCGACCGAGCCTACACCATGGCGTCGACACTTTACGCTGAAGATGAAAGGACTCGCATAGCCGAAGTGGTCCCGTTGACGGGCGACAAGGCGCACGTGCTCAAGAACAACATCGCCTTCTCGAACAAGGTTTCGCAAATCGGAACGTGCTGGGAGAAAATTTCGAGCCAGAACATCGACCATTATGTGGATTGTCCGGCGGGCGAAAATAACACCTGGAACCTTGATTTGGACTTGACGGAAGATGACTTCGTGAGTCTCGATGACCCGAGCATGACCGTGACCGGCAAGGACCTCTCTACAATTCCGGGAATGCTTGGCCCGCGCAACGCCGACGGTAGTTTGCCCTATGTAGATTTCTTGAAACTCAAGAAGGGGAGCCGCGCCATTGACAAGGGCGAAAATCTCGGTTTCCCGTTTGTGGGCGAAGCGCCTGACCTCGGCGCATTTGAATACGGTCTTTCGAGCAGTTCTGTGGCGTCATCTGGTTCTGTTGCCGAATCATCTTCTGGAACGGCACGAATCGTGCCGCAAAAGACGTTTGACGGCGAAACGCCCGCCCGCAAGGGCTACCGCGACCTCAAAGGCCGCCACTACGAAAAGCTGATCCGCTATCGCGTGATGTTCTGAATACCCTTGCTAGGAATTCAGGGGACACCTTCAGGATAGTGTCGGCGTCGTACTTGGAAATCTATTCTACCGCAACAGATCTTCATAGTATTTTATCTTTTTCTTTAAAGACTCGTCCGGAAGATTTTCCGGGCGAAGCTCTTCCATTTCCTTTGCCCGTTCGTTTAGTACGTCCTCATCTATAGGCTTCTCAAAGTCATAGCTCGCATCTATAGGCATTTCGAAGTCACAGATCGTATATGTTGCGGCCTCTGGATCGTATCCCATTATCCTTTCGTAGTTGTGGATGATGCCTAGGAGTGTTTCCCTAGAAGCGCCTTCAAGCTGGTACGGCTCGTCTTCGCGCAAGAGCGCGATCAGTTCCTCGCCGGTCGCGTCTGCGTCGGAGAATTTTCTTTTTGGCCCTGCAATAGCGGTAAAAGGCTCGCCGAACTCTTCAATATCTTCTCCATAAACCTCGCTCAGCCTTAGCAGGTGTAGGGCTTGTTCGTACAGCAGGTTTGAGTATGTCGGGTGGCAACAGCGCTTCCAGCATTCCAGAAGGAAGTGGAATGAATCGCTTTTGCTTCTCGGGTCGTATTCATGATCATAGAGATCGTCCTCCTCGCCGCAGGAACTGCAATAAATGGGGCATGCTTCTGGGAAATCTGTGGATGCGCCATCGAAAATCGGGCGTATGTAGAACGGGATTACATACGCCTCTCCATGGCATTGGGGGCATTCGCAGCGCATGCAGGACGCGCGCCAGGCAAACACGAGCGCCCCGAGCGTTATGCCGCTAAAGCAGGGAACTAAGCCGATGGAGTCTAACGGGATGTTGGACAAGGCGGGGTATTTCAGGATTTTTTTCCAGCTTCTCATGATTACTGGAAAACTGTCCCAGAAAAGCCTTATCCGCCTTTCTATCCGTGCTGATTCCTCTTTCTTGTATATTTCCACATCTTCGCTGGTAAGCGGGATCCCTGCGCTAGTTCGTCGGGTGAACTGGTGGAAGGATTCCTGTCGAGGTGCGTAGCGGTCTTGATTAGCCCGTTCTTTGGAAAGGCCATAATTGGGAAGAAGTACGTAGTATCTCTTTTTTTTCATAGCAGGGACGTTTAGGAGTTTGAAAACAATCCTTTTTATAGGTGGAAAACTATATTATTTATCGGTTTTTCCAGAGCACATGTAAACTGTTGTGGAAGAGGTAACACGACGCCAGCAGCGAGGCCGACCCCATGATGGGCTTCATCAGTTCGATTTTCTCGTTGTCTATCATGTTTTAGCCTCCTTTTGTTCTGTTATCCCTATGCCACGCCCGGGTTATTGCCCTTACGTATTATCTATCGCTTGGCCATGCGTATATGTAAATGCGTGCATGTTTTTTTTCTAAAAAAATGATTCCGTCAAAAAAAACATTACACCTTCAAGCGGTATTTCGATATATTAAATGTAAACCTAGACAAGGAGATGACATGGAAACTTACACCCTGGAAAACGCGAACGGATACATCGTATTCAAGAAAGGCGGCGAGACCGTGTTGGTCGATACTGGAGCCCCGGCGACAGTACGCAAGGATTCGATGCTTGCCCCCCTCGCTGGTTTTGACACGCTGGAGGAACACTCTGGCCAGCCAGTGACAACCATTATGGGCATGACGGACATCTCTAGGCAGAAAGTGCTCATCGACAGCGTTGCAAGCACGGTCTCCTTCGGGGATGACCTCACGCTCGAAGGTGAGGCTTTGGACTGCACCTACAATGGCTACCTGTTTCTCGATGCGGAGGTGAACGGACGAAAGGGCATTGTCGTTTTTGATACCGGAGCCCCGATTGCGTACGTCAGGAGCGACTTGGTGCAGGGCCGGCAGCCCATTGGGGAAAAGGCCGACTTCAACCCGCATTTAGGCAACTTCACCACGCCCATCTACAACACCGAACTGGTGCTGCAGGGGACTACGTATGCAGTAGAGGCGGGCGTAGTGCCCGAAGAGGGACGGAAAATGTTCGTTGCGAACTTCAGCATGCTGGGCGTATCGCCCCTTGCCATCGTTGGCGGGGCTTTGATGGCCGGAAGGAGGACCCTCATCGACATTGCCGCGGGCAAGATTACGCTTGGGTAGTTTTTTGTATTTATCACAAATACATTTTTAAATCTTTCATCCTAGATTTGTTTTGTGACATATAGCAGTCTTTTGAGGACAAAAATATGCAAAAAGTGATGTAGAAATTTAATTTTGAAGCGCAAGACGACAAGTACCCGCTCCCGAAGGAGCAGGAAGCGGTTGAGGTCCAGGAAGTTGAAGTCGACCTGCCGCAGGAGGGTGGGGCTTGCGCTTTCTAGTGTTAACTATGATTAGGCTGTGCTACGTATTTAAATACCTGATCAGTTTTGGAACAAATCGGCGAACAGATTCCATAATCATCATGTCCACATCTTCTTCGTGGCCGATCCTGAGTAGTTCTGCGACATTCTGCACATTTACTCCTTCCATGGAGAAAATCATATGTTTTTCGACTATTTCCGTAACATTGTTAAGATCAGGTTGTTCGTCTAGATAATCCAGCAGCGAGCAGTAAAATTGGCTCTTCCAATAGAAAACAGCTTTGCTCAGCTCAATGGCTTTTTCCGATGTCATGTCATTGTCTAATAAACAGATTGGATATACATGTATATAGAATTCCCCGTTTGCTTGTCGCCAACCAGAATTATATGCATTCCGCACCCAATAAGGGACTTGTGCAGGGGTCGCTAAATATTCGACCCCATGCAAGAGCCACCACTTACATTTAATGCTGTTTCTTTGTAAAATTCTAGCCACGTACTTTACAAAAGACTGATTCGCGGAAGATGAGAACGGTTCCCCAGTTACGCAACAAACAAGATTCCTAAGTTTATCCCTTTCTGGTAAGTCATAAAATTCTTCGTCACGTTCAATGGGTGTATAGTTTGGCTCTGCCTCGAAATGTTCTTCAAAGCGCGTCCCTTCAAATTCCCAGCCAAACCATAGTTCTGCTCCATTTATTCCAAGTTTTTCGTAACATTCACGAACAGTTTTGTCCCTTGGAACGTACACTTCGTAGGTGTCGGAGTTTTCGCGCCACCTGAACAGATAACGGGCGCCTTCTGGGACGATATCAAAGGGGGCATTGTTCTGAGAAACCTGATTGGAGTGTTTTTGGGTTCCAAAGTGGCTACCGCTATAATTGGGATTCAATAAGCTATATCTTGGACCGCCTTGCGAGAAGGAAACCGTTTCAGCAGTGTTATGTACTTTATACAAATCTCCTTCCAAGGCCCATTCCGGAGATAGGTTTTGAATATTTCCCTTCTTTATATACCCCGTAAAATTGTCACCTTCCTTAGCGACCCATGTATATGAATTTTGAGGCAAAAGCGTAATGGCTGGAATGTATTTTTCGCCAATAGTGCACCGGGGCAATTCCAGTACATTGTCAGAAATATTTTCTATAACAAGGTGTGGTACATCTGTTGATTCCGAATTAATCGTTGGACTCACTGCATAGCCGGCATAGAAATTTCTTACCTGTTCTGCGAGTGATTCTGGTGCAATATCGCCCAAATGGCTGAACTCGATAGAGCCTACGCCTATTTTTTGTGCAAATTTTTGCTGAACAAAATGTGGCTTGCCGGCAAAGTTTGCAAGTATGTGAATGGCTTTAGGGTCGTCTGCATCTACCCTTATAAACGAATTGTCGCTAAATTCAATTTTTAGACAATCGACATCTTCGATATTCGCACATTCAGGAATGCTGTAGACATTAACCGAGTTCTGATTATTCCTAACAAACTGAATAGCGTTTTCTTTAGAATCCGTTATGCGATTAATCGTATTTGAGAAAGAAGCAACATAAAAAGTTTTTCCGTCCCAAGAGTTGGTTTCTCGCCCGAGCTCGTCGAAGAAGAACGCGTTTTTTCCTTTGTGCCATGGATTATCTATTGTTATACGAACATCATTGAACTCTACAGCAATTTGCTTTAGTGCTAAGAATTTAAATATGGAATCGGTTTCGTTTACGCCATCATCAAAAATAAAACGCTTGTTTCTTATTTGTAACAATGGTTGATCACTCGTTTCTGATTCAAATATTTCAACGAGATCATTGTTGTTGATGTCGTCAAAAGATGTGCCGAACATGTCGGCAACATGTACTCTGCTCGGAAGTATGTAACAAAATTCACCATCACGAATGGTGCAAACGATTTGTGCATCGGCGGCGGCACTCCTCGCTGCTAGATTTCTTTCGTCCTCAGTTTTCTCTCTATGTCTAATATTTCTTACCTGATTACGTGTATCTTGATTGCCATAAATGCTATCTAACCACAAGAAAAAATAATGACGAGAAACTCTAACATAAGGAAAATTGTTTTTCAATTCCTGTTTTGCCGTTTCTAAACCAATATTGTCCCTCACACATTTTTCTGCAAATTCTAAAAAATCTTGAATTTTAAAAATCAAATGCCGCTTGGTGTTCTCAGACCTGTTCAACCCACGTAAAGGAAGGTCGTTGATGTAACTAGGCAAACGATTTCTTTCGTAGGCAGAAATCAGATCAGATAAACGCTGCTGCAATGGATTATTGTTCCATGGCAACACGGCAAGTTTCATAAGGTGCTCAGCCATTTCGCCATCATAACAATGTAATTCGGGATCTCGGAAAGAGTTGAAAATCGTTTTGAATAGTCCGTCTCCTTGTAGTCCATTCCGTAAAGTCCTATTACCCCAAAACCACAGCCTATCTCCAAATTGATTCCTTATAAAATCACGGTTTACACCATCCGCTAGAGGCTCCCAAAATCTTCCTTCGTTCCCGGTTGTTCCGTTTGCATATCGCAACGTTGCTTCTCGCAGGTATATTCCAAAACAGCGATAGAAGAATCTTCTATCGTTGCCAAAATTTCTGGTGGCCTCGGTGAAATTCCGTATATTCGGATTTTGCGGTTGGGAAACGGCCACGATCTTTCTGAATAGGCAGTTGTAATCATCGTCATCAAGACAGTCGTCCTCGCTTGCGAAAAGACGAAATCCGCCATCCTCACATACGTGGTACTTGTATAGAAGAAATATTTCTTCAAAAGAGTTGTTCTCATTGAAATAAGACATCTTTTATTCCTTTTTAATTTGTTAAATCCTGGATAGACCAAGATAAATGTCCTGGCAATTTTACATACTTGCCGTTTCTCGTGACAAATGACGCCAATCCTTTCCCCATTGATAGAATGAACCAACGTTCATCAGCAAGTTTAATTCTGAATCGACGATCATGAAGTTCTCCGGTATCACGGGCGTTGGGCACGCATTGTATGTTTGCAATATCTTCGTAGTATGTATTGCCTCTATCAAGGTACCGAATTAAACCATTTGCAGGATTTTGTAACAAGTGGCCTATCCCCAGATATGCAAAGATTTCTTTCAAGACGTCTTTTTTACCGGCTGGTGCTGGCGATAGCGCATATTCATCTTCATAAATCCATGAAACGGCGGTGGCAATCTCATTTGGAATTTGCCCATCTCCAAATAGATCGTCAAAAATCTCTTTGACAAGTGTTGACAATTTATTCTTGGAAATGGACTCTGTCCACAAATGGGAGTGCGATTTGAGTTGGGAGGGCTCTTGCCAAACTTCAACATTGCCGAATTCAAAATGCTCCTGTTTTTCTACCCAAGAAGTTTTAGGATTGTCATCGCTTGCACCGAGCGGATCAACCGCGTTCATTGTTGTCCAGCTGAACAGCCCGAAAAAAATATTATCGTTTATATAGAAGCCTAATGGTAGATCGTTGTTCGCAATAACGATAGAGTGGATTCCAAAAACACCTCTCATTCTCTTTGCAATATCATTCTCAATATCATCCTGCGGTGCTCGGGCAAGTTGTATCTGCGTGTTTCCTCCTCTATCCCGAATGCTTTCCCATAGGGGAGAACTGAAAATATCACTTGACAAACTATTCAGTTTAATTTTTAGGGTGTCTGCTGTTGCGATTTGGTTCTTTATTAGGGCTGTATCCTTAATTGTATAATCTTGCTGCTCAAGATAGTTGCGAAAATCATCGTATATGTCGTTGTCAACTATTCTATCCACGTTCAATGCGGCTAATGTGCGAATTCGGTTAGGTGCCGATGCTTCGTTTTGGAAGAGGAACTGTGTCCCGTAACTTATCAAGCACTGTGGGCAAGCTCCATGGCAAATTTGCCGGTGTTCTTCGGAACCTAGCAAGATGTCTCGTACGGCAACTGTCAACAGATTGTCGAAGTTATTGCTTGCAATTCGATCAATATAACCGACACCACCCACGTTGGTGTCGTATAGAATCAAATCGCAGCCATCCTGAATTTGGTGTTCCGTTGGTAGAGCGAAATTTATTTCTTTGTCTTCAATTTCTAGAGTCCTGGTAATTGCAATTTTCAGAGCAATGCCCAACGTGTTGCGTATAGAATCGTCAAAAGAAACTAGCGGATTACGGAATTCGTCGTTGATATGTATTTCTACTGCATTAGTCACATAGTGACTATACAGGAAAAAGGAGTTTTCTTTTTTGCTGAAACTATGATGGTCTCTGCAACGAAGAGGGCTTCCGTTAGGTGCGCCGAAATTTCTATTGATGCTGTACTCGTTTCCCGACGTTTTTGAAATGGGCCACGGGTATACTGCATAACACGACTTACAATAAGTAAAACCCTCTCCGTAGCCCGAATTATAAGTATGCACGTGAGCTGATGGGATGAATTTTAAAGAAGAAAATACATTTCCGTCTCGGTCTTCTGATTTCCCATCAACAACGGTAATAACCTTGTACGGCATGTGAACCGGGTTTTTTACTCCTTCTTTTCTAGCAAAGGATCCGACATTGGTCACAAAGGCTTCGGGCTCTATTTTCTTTTGCGACTTCAACGGAATTGCGTTTCCATCCTCATCTACGCAATTAGGACAGCAGTCATGATCTTGTCGCTCATTGAATATTGTTTTGCATTTCGAGCATATATAAATAGGAGAAATAAAGTCTTCTCTGTCTTCGGGGATCGTTACTCCAAATCGTTGACGAAAATCTACGCGGATCCCAAGAGAACGATACCGAGCGCCAGCAACGACAACCTCGTTCCCTGGGGCAAAATTCCTAATAGCCTGTTCTCGGTTGCGACTCAAATCAAATTTTTCGCATAGAACGGGGTATTGGGTTCCTTCCTTATTTTCCATTACGTCAAGTGACACAACGTTTATCGGTAATCCATGGGACGGGAACACCTGATGGTCAACTAAATAACTGATAGTGCTGTTTTTCAAAGCCTCAGATGCATTGCCGCTGCCATTCATAAGGGTGTTTTTTTCTTTTGTATAAGAATTCAATAGAGCCTGTTTTTTCGCAATCTCGAAATCAATACGCTTTTCTTCATCCGGGTCTTCCACATCAAGTTTTTCAACGCCCAGTTCATTTATCCTCATCTGGACTTGCCGAGAATCTTCTTTGATAAGGTTGATTTTGCGTACTATGTCATCATTCAAGTCACTTAAAGATTTTACAAGCGTTTTCACAAAGGAATCATTATTTTCTAGGTTCCAATTTTCTTCAAATCCTGAGCCCTGCAAAAGGTCTGAAATTTGATGTCTCAACAAGACACATCGAGGGGATTCAGGAGAGTTTATCAACTTGTATAAAAGTGAGTTCTGGTTATTTCGCCAGTCAAGAACATTTTTTTCACGTAATGACTTGAAGAATAATCCGTATGTTGAATACGCGTCGAAAATGTTATTGGCGTTATGCTGGTCTAAAAGGTCTTGGCAAAGTTCACGGATTAGCCAGGCATTTACCGCTCTTTGAACAAGAGTTCTGTTGGTCAATGTCACTTCGGGGATGAGCATTGAGGTGACGAACGCCCAATCCGGCTTGCGATAGAACATTTCATCGTGTGGGGAGGCCGATGTTATTGTGAATATCAATGTGGCTCCTTCACCTCTTCGACCCGCACGGCCAGCGCGTTGTGCATAATTCGCCGGAGTAGGTGGAGTATTGGCAAGCATTACAGAGGCTAGCGCTCCAACATCTATACCCATTTCCATAGTTGTTGTGCAACTGAGCATGTTGAGCAAGTTTTCTTTAAACAACGCCTCGTTCGTCTTGTTCTCTTTGACTTTTAACTGGGCAGAATGTTCCTTTGCGTAAAAGGCGTATATTTCCCCATTAACGGTTCGCCACAGCCTAGAGAAACGGGTTCCGGAGGCCACTTCCCTAATTTCTGAGCCCTCTCCATTAGTATAATTTCCAAACGGAGATAGCCCTCTGATATTCTTGTATACGGACCTGCAAGTCTCATTGCAATCCCAAAAAGTGGTTTGACGGATGCGGAATTTCATTGAGCCGACTTTTACCTTGGCCGTCCTTCCTTCGCGAACAATAATTCCTTGTCCTTCTAACGATTCTAGAATAACTTGCTCAAGGACTGAAGGCGCATTTCCATCCGTATTCAGAATCGTTCCGACGTCTCCCATTTTTCTTGCAAGACCTTCCATATATATGGAAAGAACATTCTCATAGCCGTTGTGATAGGGGAAAAAATCTACGAATTGCTTGTCTAACCACTTTAGTGAATTTTGATAATCAAAAGAAGTCCTGTTGCGCAAAGACTGCAGGCACATATAAAGAAAGTCCTGATATTCATCATCCGTACGGAACAATAAAATATCTCTTGGATATTGACACTGATCAAGCCCTTCATAAATACATTCGATAATACCCGCATTCTCCAGGGAAGGAGTATATCTTCCTGCAGGCAAATTCAAAAGGAAATAAGCTACATGGAGCTTCAACTGGGCAATTCGTTCCCTTTTTGTTTTCGGGTCGCAATTCGCCAGCCCAGCAAGCCTTACAATTTCGGAAGGCTCCACATCATTAGCGTCCCCAATTCGTTCAAGAATCTCTTCTAATGTTAATTCTTGATATTGCTGGCTGATGCCTCCAAGAATACGGTATATTACTTGATATGCCGTGTTCCTCAAGAAAGTGTTTTCCATTGTCGGAGCCAATTGGGCCGCATTTTGACGCGTGTCGCTAAAGGATATAATATGACGCCCACAAGAAGGCCACATGTTTTCGGCAGAGCCTGCTACAGGGAGCTCGGGCCAAAGACCTTCAAGAATCAAGCTCGTGAACAAGGGTTTGTTATGGATCAAAGTCTGGCAGAATTTTTTTCGCCCACCCTCTGAATAACCGCAATGAGGACATTGAGAATCGTTGTCTACACTATATAAAGTCGTTCCACGGATGATGTTGTTGGGCGCCCCCTCAAAAGAAAGTAATTCAATGGAAGAATTTCTCCACTGATTCTCATCGGCATCATCAGAATCAAAGAAGGCGCCAATGACATTTTTTAAAGATGGAGTGCCTATATTGCCGTCATTTTTGCAAATGAGTACAGGTGAGCCGCATTTTTTGCAAAAAGCTAATGGTAATACTATGCTACCGCATTCACACTCTTCGCGCCAAGAAGAATAAATTTTTCCTACATGGGCTGGAAGTCCTGCCTGCTTGAATCGGCAATTTGGATCAGTACATGCAAACGCACCCTCAAATTTTCTAACGGCGACATGCCATCTGACCGGTATTAGCGGAACTTTATCCACATCATCCACTGGGCTAAACAGCGCTAGCGAAGCAACGTCCATCAGAATCGCGATAAGACTACGATCCTTATTTGTTGGGTGCTCAAACACATCGGAACAGAGGTCCTCAAAGCGGAATGATTTTTCATCTCCGTCTTGGCGCAACCATTCGTAAATTCGACGAATCTCGGGAATTCGCCATAGAAAACGGGCCAATTGCTCAGGACTTCGCTCTGTTTCAGCAAAATTGAAAACATCGTACACGTTCTCCAAGGCGACTCCCTCGGATCCGATCTCATCAGCTTCATTAAGTTCAAGAAGCCTATCCCTATACTCGTTAACATTGATATCGGTGGGGCCGTCAAAAGGAACCTCTGGCGCAAAGCGATGGCCTTCAATCACCTGAGGATCATCGCTATTAAAAAATAACGTTGATGCAAAATGATGCAGAGAGTCTCTATTGCCTGCAAAAGTAGCCGAAGTTGCATAATATTGAACAGAAGGCATTCGGTGATTGACATTTGATGACTGCATTGCTAGCAACATACGCCGTATTTGCAGCGCCATTTCTGTAGCATTTGCACCCGTGTATGTATGGGCTTCGTCTAAAACAATGTGCTTGAGCGTTGTGCTCGTTGCCGATAAGATGTCGCGGTCTTTTTTTCGAAGAAGCATGTACTCCAACATCGAAAAGTTCGTCAATACGATATCGGGAGTTCCATATTCATCTGCAGATGCATCAACATTGTACAGGTCCTGGCGGTTGTTTATTCGGTAAAATGTTGACTCGGGAGATCGTTGTTCTAGAGCCCCATTATAAAGGCAAAAAGAAATAGGTCTAGATAATTGCCTGTTTGCTTCTGTATTCAGATATTCCGTTAAGCGTTCTTCTTGGCTATGTATCAAGGCGTTGGTTGGGTACAAAATTATTGCACGAATACCACGGCGCTGGCGTTCCTCTGCAGATTCTTTCAATATCTCCAACATGAATGGATAAAAGAAACCTTCCGTTTTACCAGAACCAGTGCCTGCTGACACAATCAAACTCTGATGATTTTTGGCTGCTCTATAAGCCTGCAATTGGTGCTCATAGGGTTTCCTGCGTGTTTCAATAGTTCTTTCTGAAGATGCCAGATGTTTTGATCTAAGCATTTCATAAAGAACGGGATGCAAAGTACAATCTAGAGGGTTGTCGGAATCATGACACAGATCATACAAAGTTGTATTGCTTTTTTTATATCCAAATCCACCTTCTAATACCAAGGGCCCCAATAATGTATTTTCTTTGCCAGCGAGTTCTGGATGCATCCAATTATCAAATAATGGGGCAAGATAAGCAGTCTCCTCTCCTGTGCTAGATAATTGGCCCATGATATAATCACGTACATTGCCTGCCATAGCCTTGAGTGCGGGGAAAGCTCTAAAAACATTGCTCATTTTTTTATTCCTTTTTGTTTACGTATACCTAATATATATCAGTGGAAAAAAAATAATTCGTTCAGTTTGAACAAAAAAAGACTTTTTTGCTCGCGATGGATTTAATCCGTTGATAGGCAACGGATTACGAGCCTTTTGGGAAATCAAAGCCCTGTTCCAACTAGGAATAGGACCCGATTGTTCCCGCCAAGGAGTAGCTATTTACATCCTTTTGTGCCGTGGGGCTTGCCATAAAATCCTCCTCTTGTATGGTCTCTCTAATCAATATCGCCGAGAGAAAAAATTTTTATCAGCCTTCTTATTGTAAAATTATGTTTACATCTAGGCACTTTTTCTAACGATTATTTTGGGGTAGATTTAGACAAGGTATAAAAAAAAAGGACCGTATATGAATGCTCGTCAGGTTGTTCAAACATTAGAAAATGCGCAAATAAGTTCTGAAGAACAGGAAAAAAATATTCAGACAACAGTGTCTCGCTATGCTAGGGACTTGGAATTTGCCCAAGGAATCGTTGATATTGCTTTGGAGAACAAAAATCTTTCGGCACTTGCAAAAAGAATTGCTACCGCGAGTGCTATCTCTATATATGTTTCAGACAATGTTCGCAATTTGTACAGAAAAGGTGTTGTAGAGCTGGCTAAGAAGGGAGATTTCCTCGCTAGTGAAACGATTTATCATCATTCTGGCATAAAGGAGTTTGCTGAATATATTGTAGAACTGGCGAAGCGGGGGGATGCTTCCGCCAGAGAAGAGATTCTTCAGAATTTTTCTAGCAGCTTGTTTACGGAATATGTCGTGGAACTGGCGGGGCAGGGAAACGCCTCCGCAAGAGAAGCGATTTTCCAGAATTCTGATGATGGATTGTTTGCCGAATATATTGTGGAACTAGCGAAACAGGGGGATGTCTCTGCTAGAGAAAAGGTTCTTCAGGATTTTGACAACATTATATTTGCCGAATATATTGTGGAACTAGCGAAGCAGGGGAACGCCCATGCTAGAGGAATGGTTCTTCAGAATTTTGGCAACAATATGTTTGCCGAATATATTGTGGAACTAGCAAAACAGGGGGATACTTCCGCTAAAGAAGCTGTTCTGCAAAATTTGGATAAAGAATGTTTTGTTAAATGCATTTCTGACATGGCTGAGGCTGGTGACGACTTGGCTAAAAAAATTGTGTATAAAAACCCTTGTGCCACGCAGTTTAGAGATTGCATTGTGAATATGGCCGATAAGGGTGATGAAAAAGCTTGCAGTCTTATATTAGAAAATTTTGAGACAAGTTGTTTTAAGCAACTTGTTCAAGAGGGCCATGATTGGGTCAAGCAAGGTATTCTAAAACAACCTCAAGTAGTCAGATATGCTGATTTAATAATTGCTTGGGCAGAGTCGGGCGATTCATATGCGAATAAAGTTGCTTTGGATAGCTTTAGCTTGTACGTAACAAAGCGTACGCCCACTTCAGAAACAAGAAATTATCTGTATCTAGATTATTTTATGAAACGGTTTAATCAAGGTGATGTGTATGCAAAAAAAATCATGCTACGAAATCCTAAATTTGAACCGTTTGTTCCACATATATTACAACTGGCAAAAACAGGCGATTCCTGTGCCGTGTCAACGATACTTGAACAATGTGTTGAAGATCCTTTGTATGAAGATTTTGTTGTACAGTTGGCAGAATCGGGCAACGAAGTTGCAAGACCTTTTGTGGTAAAAAAATATCCTGAAGCATTGTCTTTAGAATTTATTGATAACCTTGTTCGCGAAAATGACGAGCGAATAAAACCTTTTATTCTGAAGAATTATAGGAAAAATGTTAAGTTTATAGAATATGTCATAGATTATGCAAATAGAAATGATGCCGATGCTCGGCGGCTTATATTTCGCCGTTTGGGGTGTAGGGAGTTTCAAGACTGTGTGATCCAATGGCTAGAGTCTGGCGACGAAGAAGCGAAAAAAGCGGTGCTGCGAAATCCAAGAATAGAAAAGTTTGCAGATTATATTGTGGATATGGTGAACAAGGGAAGCTGGGAGGCTAGGGATGTTGTGCTGCAAAACCCGGCAATAGAAAAATTAGCAGATTGCGTTCTGGATATGGTGAATGCGGGAAGTTCTGATGCTAGGGATGTTATGCTGCAAAACCCGACAATAGAAAAATTTGCAGAATGTATTGTGGGTATGGCGAACAGGGGGGAATCTAATGCTAGGGCTGTGGTATTGCAAAACCTGACAATAGAAAAATTTGCAGAATGTATTGTGGATATGGCGAACGCGGGAAGTTCTGATGCTAGGGATGTTGTGCTGCAAAACCCTGCAATAGAAAAATTTGCAGAATGTATTGTGGATATGGCGAACGCGGGAAGTTCTGATGCTAGGGATGTTGTACTGCAAAACCCTGCAATAGAAAAATTTGCAGATTGTATTATAGATATGGCAAAAACGGGTGATAGGGAGGCGCTAGAAATTTTATTGCAAACTGTAGAAGGGATGCAAGATATATATGATTTTAGAAAATTTTTGGACGTTCTAGTTGTTCTAGCAGAAGGGCGAAATGAGATAGTTAGGAATTTTATCTTAACTAAAATTGTCGATCCCACTAATATCAAATTATTAGTGGGAAAGGCAGGAGAAAATAGTGATTTTTTCAAGCACATAGCTTTTGAAAACTATACTATATGTGCAAGTTGTATTGAACGATGGGCGAAATCGGGTGATGGTGCTTCAAAAGAATTTATGCTGAGAAACGCAAATTTAAATGTGTTTCAACTTACCATAATAGAATGGGCGAAAAAAGGTATGATTGAAGCGAAACAAGCTGTTTTGAGAAATCCGAAACATTATCAGTCTATTGTAGCTATTTGGGCAAAGAATAATGATGCGTCTGCTATTAAAGTTGTATTGGATAATTGTAGGGAAGAATATTTCAAGGATGCTTTATTTACTTTAGCTGATGCAGGAAATCCTGGAGCTAAACAAAAAATCTATTTGTCGTATAAAGATTATGAGTTTGCTTCGAAAATTATTGCATGGGCAGAAAATGGGGATTCTGAAGCCAGAGATTTTGTCTATGGACATACAAAAGAACTTGTTTATGACCTATGCGTAAAAAAATGGTCTAAAAAGAATAACCATAAATAGATGAGAAACCCTATTTCCCCCTCCTTTTTTGCCCGTTTCCTGCGAAGCGGGCTTTTTTTGTGCCCATAATTGTGTATTTTTCATAGAAAATCGGTCACACCGCGAGGTGTGGTTTTTGAGGTATATATGCAGAAGCTAGTTATAGTGACTTTCGTGCTCCGTGCACTGGGCTTTGTGCTCGTGCTGTTGAGCCTTTTCGGGCACGACATAATCTTGAACGTGTTCCCCGGACTCGAGGGAATGTCCATCAATCCGATTTTCTATTCGGGTATCGGCGTGTATTTTGTCGGTGCGGTGATCTATTTCTTCATCAAGAAGAAGGAGAAGGCCGACCGCCGCCGCGAAGAGATTGCGGAAGCCGAACAGCGTGCTTTCCAGAGTTCCGCCAAGGAACAGGGCACGGACGGCAGCCAGGATGCATAGGTGAATTATGGGTGATTTGATGATACAGATTGAGCATTTGCACAAGACCTACCACAGTGGGTTCTTGATGAAGCCGAAGCTTGCGCTCAAGGACGTGAGCTTCAGCGTGGAGCCGGGCCAGGTGTACGGGTTTATCGGCCCGAACGGTGCGGGCAAGTCCACGACCATCAAGGTGCTGACGGGCTTGTTGAATTTTGATTCGGGCAAGGTGCTGGTGAACGGCATCAGCCCGCGCGACGTGAAGAGCCGCCGCTACATCGGTTACTCCCCGGAGCAGCCGTACTTCTACGATTACCTCACGGGGCGCGAGCTCCTGCGCTTCTATGGCAAGCTGGTGGGGCTTGACGGTGCTGAACTTGACAAGCGCATCACCTGGGCGCTCGAACTCTTGCACGCGAACAAGGACTGGATTGACCGCCGCCTGCGTTCGTACTCCAAGGGCATGATGCAGCGCGTGGGCATTGCGCAGGCGATTCTCGGTAAGCCGAAACTCTTGATTCTCGACGAGCCGATGAGCGGGCTCGACCCGATGGGCCGCCGCGACGTGCGCGAAGCTATCCAGCAGCTGAACCGCGACGGCGTGACTATCTTCTATTCTAGCCACCTGCTGAGCGATGTGGAAAGCATTAGCCACAAGGTCGCGATGATTGTGGATGGCAAGATTGTGCGCGAGGGTACGGTCGACGAGATTACCGAGTCGTGCGGGGTGGAATACCACGTGCGTACGCGCAAGGCGATTCTCGAGAGCGATCTGCCGCAGGGAGTTGCGCTTACGGGCCACCCGGAAGAATTCGTGTGTGAGGACGACGCTGCCCGCGACCGCCTGCTGGCCTTCTGCCTTGCAAACGGGATTGCGGTCGAGAAGATGGACCACAAGCGCCCGAGCCTCGAGGACATTTTGACGGAGGAAATTGCACGTGCAGACGCTTAAGTATATTGCGATTATCGCCCACAACACATTCCGCGAATCTATACGCGACAAGATTCTCTACAACATCGTGTTCCTCGCGATTGCGCTCACGCTGTTCAGCATCGTGCTTGGCGAATGGTCGGTGTTTGACCGCGCCTACGTGATCAAGTCCACTACGCTTTCGGTGATGAGTCTTTCGGGCCTCCTGATTTCCATCTTCGTGGGTATCAGCCTGGTGCAGAAAGAAATCCAGCGCCGCACGGTGCTCACGCTGCTCTCTAAACCGATTAGCCGCGTGACGTTTATCGTGGGCAAGTACTTCGGCCTCCTCGCCGTGGTGGCGGTGCACCTCACGCTATTGACAGTCATCTACTACCTGATGCTCTTCGTGATGAACGCGGAACCGACGGCGAGCCTGCTCCTTGCCATATACCTCATCTTCTGCGAGATGGCGGTGGTGATTGCGGTGGCGCTCCTGTTCAGCAGTTTCAGCAGCACGATTCTTTCGGCGCTCTTTACGCTGGGCGTGTACTTTGCGGGCCACCTGAGCAACGAGCTGTTGGAACAGGTGCGGTTTGCAAGCCGCATGGGCGAGATGGGCGATACCTCTACGGCACTGTTCGAGAAGGCCGCGGTGGTGATACACGCGATTTTCCCGGGGCTCTACCGCTACAACGTGACGAGTTACGTTGTGCACGGGCTTGCGCTCCCCGATATGTATTTGTTCTGGAACACCATCTATGCACTCGGATACGTCGGGGTATTCCTCGCGATTGCAAGTTGGTGGTTTAGCCGGAGGGATTTCCTATGAGAAACCAGTATATGGCGAAGGTCCTCGTCCACAACAAGATGGTGACGCAGGACCAGGTGGATGCCCATTGGGCAGAGGCGAATGACCAGGTCGATATCGGCCAGGTCTTGGTGAAGGCCGGGCTCTTGCAGCAGGCGGTTTACGAGAAGGTGCTTGCCTTTGTGAAGAACCTGGAAGCGAAGAATGCTGCGGCCGCTCCCGCAAAGCCTGCCCCCGCTCCGGCGGCAGCTCCGGCTGCTCCGGCAGAAAGCGCGGCCCCCGCTCCGGCCCCGAAGCCCGCTCCTGCGGTAAAGCCCCAGGCATCGGCGCCCGTGGCTCCAGAAGAACCTGCGTTGCAGATCGAGGGCAACAGCATCTATGGCGAGGCGTCTTCTTCCAACATGGTGGTGGAGAAGGTTTCTGGCCTGGAATCCACGAGCATCTCGAGCATCGGCATCTCTACCGAAGACGTGTCTGAAGATGAATCCGCGAATGGCGAACTGCCTTCGCGATTCGCGGTGGTTTCGGGCGAAGGGTCCGAGGTCATGGCTCCCGAGAACCTGCTGGTGACGATGAGCCTGAAGAAGATGATTGCGTATGCCCGCAAGTTCGGCGCGACGGATATCTACCTGTTTGCCGGCCGCGAGGTGATGATGCGCCAGTCCGGGTCGATATTCCCGGTGACCGAGCAGACGCTCGATCGCACCCGCGTGGCAGACCTGCTGGCCGAGGCGTCCGAGGGTTTCGCCGACGGCTACAAGGTTGTCGCGGGCAAGAACTTCAGCAAAACGTTTGGGCTTCCGGGTGTCGGGCGTGCACGCATTTCCGTCATCTGGAACGACGTGAACCCGAGTATTTCCATTCGCGTCATCCAGAGCGAGTCCATCTCTTTCGAGAACCTCTTCTTGCCGCCGTTCTGCCAGTCGTTTGCCGAACTGCAGAGCGGGCTCGTGCTGATTGCAGGCCCTTCGGCGAGCGGGCGCTCTACCACGATGACCACGTTTATCGAAACCGTAGCCGCAAATCGCCCGTGCTATATCCACACGATAGAACGGCCCATCGAACGCCTGCTCAAGAACCCGAACGGGGCTCTTGCCCAGAAAGAGGTCGGGCTCCATGTGAAGAGCGGCATCGCGGGCATCGAGCTTGCTATGCGTGACGGCGCCGACGTGATATGCTTTGACCATTTGCAGTCTATGGAAGAACTGAACCTGCTGCTGCAGGCTTCGAACGCGGGCGCGCTTGTGTTTGCCGTTACCGGCGGTAACAACATTCACGCCCTGCTCTCGAAGTTGCTGGTCGAGGTTCCGGAATCGAGCCGCGCCGCGTTTGCGTGCACGCTTGCCGACCAGCTGAAGGGGGTGATTGTGCAGCACCTTATCCCGGTGGTGCAGAACCAGGGCCTGGTGCTTGCCTGCGAGGCGATGCGCGTTACTTCTACGGTCGCGAACATGATTCGCCGCTGCGAACTGTCGCAGTTGGTTGCCGCAATCAGCAGCCAGAAGGACCAGGGCATTACTTTGGACGATTCCCTGCAGAAGTGCGTGGAATCCGGTTATATCGACGGTGCGGAAGCCTGGAAGCGCGCTTACGATAGCCGCCGCTTTGCGGCGTACAGGCCGGCATAAGGAGGTTTCGTATGGCTACAGAAATTGAATCCCTCTTGGAATATGTGGTTAATGTCGGCGGTAGCGAACTCATCGTTACCGAGGGCGCCCCTTCCGCGGTGCGCCTCGCCGGTCGTGTTTGTGCTGTTCCCGATGCCCCTGCAATTGAGTTTGGGACCCTGCGTGAATTCCTCGGTTCTATGGAAGGCGACGAAGGCTCCATGATATGCGGCCCGTGGGCCGGTGTCAAGTGGCGCGTGCGCTTTTTCCGCGAGGCTCTCGGCAATGCGGCCGTGTTCCGCCCGCTGATGGATGAATGCCCGGACTTTGCATCGCTCGGCGCCCCTGCCTCCGTGCTTGGCCTTGTGGGCCGCAGTTCCGGCCTGATTGTCTTTGCTGGCCCTGCGTGCTCCGGCAAGACAACTTCGGCAACTTCTTTTATCAGCACGTTATGTTGTTCTAAGGTGCTCCGCGTGAGCCTGCTCAACGAATCCGAGGAAATTCCGGTGAAGACGGGCGAAAGCCTTGTGCTCAAGGATTCCGTGGGTTCCGTGAACGAACGCATTGGCCATGCACTCCGTAGCGGTTGCGACCTGTTCTGGCTGGGCGATTTCGCGGGCGAGAACGTCATCTCCATGCTCCGTGCTGCAGAGGCGGGCGCACTGGTGGTGTGCTGCGTGACCGCGGGTAATTCGGCGGGCGTACTCGATACATTGCTTGCATCGGTTTCGAATGCGGAACGTGACCTGTGCCGTGCGATGCTTGCCGACCAGTTGAAGGCTGTCGTAGTGCAGCGCCTGCTTCCGGGTGCTGCCGAAGGGAGTGGTGCCGTCCCCTCGTGGGAAGTCATGCTCAATACGCAGAACGTGGCGACGCTCATCCGCAGTGGCGAATACTTCAAGTTGCCTTCCATCATTGCAGCATCGCCCGCAGAAGGAATGCTCCTGATGGACGATTGCCTTGCGGAACTGGTGAAGTCCGGTTATGTAGCACGTGAAGACGCGGAGAGGTATGTTTCTAACCCGGCAAGGCTCGGCTAGGCACGCTCTTGCGTTTGCCTGCGCTGCCATCCTGGCGGCGTTTTCGCTGTTGCCCGCGCAGCAGATTGACGCGCTTGCGGCGGAAGTTCCCGTCGCGACGCCCGCACCTGCCGCACCCGATTCCGTGGCGCCTTCCGCATCTGCTGCAACTCCCGCGGCATCTCTTGATTCCACGACGTCTCTGGATTCTGCGGCGGCTACAAATTCCGTTCCCGCCGAACTTCCGCTCACGCCTTCCGCGCTCGATTCCGCGGTGGCCTCGGTTGCCCTCCCGGCTAATGCGAAGTCGGTCTTGTACCTGGGCGGTGGCGATAATTCCCCGTGGTTCCACCTGGGCGTGCTCTATGCGATAGAGGCGTACTCCGTTCCGGTCGATTCCGTCGTGGGTACTTCCTGGGGCGCCTTGGTGGGTGCGCTCTGGGCGAAAGGTGTATCTCCCGATAACATCCAGCGCTTACTTCTCGACCCCGACTTGGCCCCGATTTTCAATGCGCCCGAGAATGGCCTGTATCAGGAAGGCTCGCGCCAGAATGCATCGCGCCCGAACATTCCTGTTTCCGAGACGGGCGTGCCGAGCCTGCGCGAGCGCTTCTCCATCCACCTGGATTCTTCGGGACATCTTCACCGTCAGTTGAAGCCGCTCTCGCCGGATTCCTCCGCAATCGAATCCGCGCTGGCCCGCCTCCGCCTGCAGGAATCCATACTCCGTCACCGGGAAGGCTTCCGCATTCCGTTCGCTACCCTCGGGTGCGATGGCGTTACGGGCAATTCCTACGAAAGCATATTTGCAAGCCTTCCCGTAAGGGGCAACGACAAGTCCGGGGAATATTGCCCGTATCTTGCGCTCCCTCTGGAGGATTCCCCGAACGAGGTCGCGATTATCGCTGTTGCTGACCCGATCCGCGGTACATCGGGTGGCCCTGCGTGGCATCGCGTCATCCAGGAAGCAGCCCTCAGGAATCTCGGTTCCCAGCCGGGTGTAATTGTGCGTGCGCATTCCCTGCAGGATTCCTCGCATAACGGCTGGATTCAGGCGGGCTTCTCCGCGCTGGAATCAAAACTCACGCAGATGTCTGCCCTCGGGAGCCGCAAGGCGGACTATGCGGCAGGTCGAACTGCCTCGGTTCCGTGGTTCAAGTTCAAGCCTGTCTACGATAGTCTCCCTCCCGAAACGCACGGCCCGGTAAAGTCGTACTGGAATGCTTCCGATACGGGCCTTGTCGCTCCCCGCAATTTTGCCTACGGAGTTTCGCGCTTCCCCTCGTTCGATTCGGTCTCGTTCGACATGCTCCCCGATGGCGACATGCTCGTGGGCTCGAGGGTTAACCCCACGTTCGATGTGGCGGTGGGTGGATTCGGGTCTAATGCGATTGGCCTGAACGCGTATGCGGAACTATCGTTCTACTATGTGGACCAGATGCAGATAGAACTCTCGCTTGCAGGTTTTTACGGTGGGCGTTCCTACGGCTTTTCGCCGAGCCTCAAGATAGAGCGCCTCTGGAGCAAGGACTGGGGGCTGAGTGTCCGCTACGACTGGAACCGCATGCGTCCATTCGAGTCGTTTGTCGAGGACCAACTGGCATACAAGCGCGTCTATGCCGAAGACAAGAGCGATATCTTCGCGTCGCTCTACTACAGGTTTGACCCGCACCAGTCCGTTTCTGCGAACTTCTTGTTTGCTGATAGGTCGGTGGAACTCGAGAGCAAGATTTATGGTGACGAACCGTATAACTACTATCCGGCGTCGCAGAAGGTCCGCTATTCGTTCGAGATGGGCGATACCGCGACCTGGTTCTCGCTTGGTGGCCTTTCCGCGCATGCCGAGTTCGGGCTTACCTCCGTCGGGTACGATTTCGGTTTCGACGAGCACGTCCCCTCGTTCTATACCTTCTATGCCGATGCGGCCTACTCTGCGTCGCCCCGCCCGTTTGTGACCCTCGGTGCCTTTGCCGCATTCGCGATGAACAAGTACCACAAGGATGGCTACGGCTACGTTTATCCGGAATCGTTTGAGATTTCTGCACTCGATAACTGTATCCGCCCGCGTATCGCTGCGACCCCGTGGAGTACGGAGTGGCTGAACCCGGACTTGGCTTCGCACCACTACGGGCTTGTACGCCTGAACGCCGGGCTTCACTACAAGGGTCTAGGTGCCTGGGTATATGCGGCCTACGTACGTGACTTCGAGGAAAACCCGATGGCGAGCCTCGGTAATGACCGCTTTGTGCTGGAACCTGCGCTGCGGTTTGCGTACAAGTCTATCAATGTCTATGCGGGTATGTCGCGCATCGTGGATGCGGATACCTTTGGCGACCTGAAGAAGTTCGGCGACTATGACCTCTTCTTCCGCATCGGGAATTACTAGGCCTTATTCCCCGCGGTTCCTTGCCGCCACATCCTTGTACTTGTTGTGTTCGGAGAGCGTCTTGCTGAAGAAGTGGGTCATGCTCCCGTCATCCTTTGCAACAAAGTAAAGTGCCTCGGTGACTGCGGGGTGCAGTGTAGCCTCGATGGCCTTGCGCCCGGGGTTCGATATCGGGCCCGGCATGAGCCCCTTGAACTTGCGGGTGTTGTACGGGCTGTCGCTGTTGAGCTGGCTCTTGTAGATGGGCCCGGTCAGGTTCCTGAAGATGAACCGCACCGTCGGGTCTGCCCCGAGCGGCATGCCAATCCTCAGTCGGTTGTGGAATACTCCGGCGATAAGCGGGCGTTCATCGGGAATGCCCGTCTCCTCCTCGACTACGCTTGCCAGTGTAAGCACCTTGTGCCAGCTGCCGAGCGTCTTCCACATGGAACTTGCCGAGTCGGGCATAAACTGGTCGCGCACCTTCAGGTTCGCTGCCACCATCTGCTTGAGTATCGTCTCCTCGTCCGCGTCGATGGGGAAGGGGTAGGTGTCGGGCAGCAGGTAGCCTTCCAGCGTGTTCGCGTTTACTCCCAGGCTGCGGGCGAACTTCGGGTCCTGGACCAGGTCGTTCCAGCGCTTCTCGTCAAGTTCGGGGAATACCTTCTTTATGTAGGCGGGCATCTCCCACGAGGCCCGACCTTCGGGGATGGTCACCCGGCGTACCGCGGTCTTGCCGCTCCCGATGATGCCTGCAATCTCGTCGAGGGTCTGGTGCGGGGGTATCTCGAACCAGCCGGCCTTCGGGGAGGGCGGGTTAAGCTTGCACCAGACCTTGTAGGCCAGTTCGTCGTCCCAGATTCCCTTCTCGCGGAGGATGCCGAAAACGTGCCCGGCGGAACTCCCCTTGGGTATGTTTATGAGCACGGTTTCGCCGTTTTTGGAGGTCTCGGCCAGCCGATTTTTCATCTGGAAGGCGAAAAAGGCACAGGCGAGGGCTAAAAAAACGCAAAAAATGGCAAAAATCTTCTTCATGATGTAAAAATTTAAAAGAAATTGTGACCAATTGCAAAAATAAAAGGTATATTCCTTATGCATTGTTGAATATTTTACCTTGCTTTTGAGGAACGATATGAAAAAGCTTTTCGTAATGGCACTTGGTTTGATGGTCGCTGCAGCCTTCGCTGCTCCCAATAAGGTCAAATCCAAGCTCGGTGATATTGAACTCACCAAGGAAAAGGGTGGTGGAAACGTAGTCTGCACTGCCGGGTTCAATGACGAACTTACCATCGTCAAGGACGGCGATACCGATGTTCTGGTCAAGGGTAGCTGCGGCCAGGGCTGGGTGCCCAAGTCCAAGGTCGAATACGTTGCAGCTCTCGCCGGCGACAAGTCCATGAAACTCGATGGCGTGGACGTGGTGGGCTGGCTCGATAACCCGAGCGCCGTGTTCGTGTTGGAAAACGACGACATGGACTTTGACGGTGTGAACATCGACCGTGACTTCAAGGAATACCTGCAGCACACGATGGACCGCGAAACCATGGAAATGCACAACAACGAAAACTAATCGTTGCCGCGTTTCGAACCGTTTTACGCCCCGCCTAGAGCGGGGTATTTTTTTTCCCTCCCTAGTCTCTTATAGATTATCGTCTATCCAGCGGGTGCGTTCGCGTACCCACGACTTCAGGTCTTCGACCGCTTCGGCGTATGAGCCGTAGGCCTTGGTGTGGGTGAACTCGTTCACGTTGCCGAGCACGTCGGGCCATCCGCGGTAGTTGTTCTCTGCCGCCTTCGCGATGGCTTGCGCGAAGGCGTCGATGGAATCGGGGAGGGCTTCGAATATGGCCCTATTCCTTTTCCAGAAGAGCTCTGATGCTTCCTTCACGTTGGGCATTTTGAGCATGCGCCTGTACCAGGAGTAGTCGCGTATGTACCAGCCGTCGGTGCCTTGCAGTTTGGCGGTGGCGCCGAACGCCGCGTCGAAATCCCATACCGGCCCCATGCGGATGACGCTCCCCGCGACCCATGTGAAAAACACGCTTGTGAGCGGGATGGCGTCGGGGTTCTTCGTGAATTCCTGTACCCAGTAGTGCTTGATGAAGGCGTCGACATCGAACCAGTTGTCGGGCGTGCTGTCGAGCGCGAGCGAGTAGTCCTGGTGGATATACTCGAGGTAGCCTTCCAGGCTGTCGAGGTGGAGCCTGAGCCGGTCCATCGTTTCTTCGGTCGGGTCCTTCGGGGCGTGTATCCGGAACGCCATTTCGCGCTCGTTGATGACTACGGATTCGTCGTCTCGGTACTTGCGGTCCACTTCGACCAGGTACGAATCCTGGTTGTCGGGTATGTTCACGCGGTTCTTGCCCACCTTGATGGTTTCGCATAGCTGGTACACGCCGCGGTAGTTGCCGTTCAAGAAAAGTTCCACGAAACGGGAACGCGGGCTGTAGGCCATCCCCAGCCACTCCGAAAGCTTGAATGCGGTATAGTTCTTGACGAGGGTCTTGTCGCCGTAGTTCGCGAGGAGAGCCCAGTCCCTGTTTTCGGGCATGTTCAGGAGTGTTACTTTGTTTGTGAACGTGACCTTGAAACTGCGCTTGGGCATGGCAAGCGAGGTGTTGCCCCTTATGCGGATCATGAGCGGCATGGTGTCTGTAATGGCGGCGCCCCCCTCGGTAATTACGGCGTAGGCAGGGACGTCGGTTGTGTCGTCATCGGGCCTCTCCGGCGAGTGTGTTGCGATAAGCATCCTCGGGATTCCTGCATCGGGGTAGTAAGTCCGGTCGTTCTTGGTCGGGGAAAGCCTTTCGTACGCCATCAGGATCGAGAGAGAATCAATGGATTTGTCGAGGGTGTCGTCAATGGCGTTGGCGGTGTCGCTTGCTGTAGAATCCTGTGCAGTTGTTTCCTCATCCCACGGCGAGGAAATTTCCCTGTCGGAGCCGCTGTTGGAGCATGCCCAGCAGAATAGGGAGGCCATTATGGAAAGCAACGCCTTGCGCATATACTAATTATATACAATTCAGGCTCTTTCGGACCGTTTTTTTTCGGAAAAAATCGGAAACGTTTACCCATGTAACCGGCAAAGCCTTTTCCGCGGTTTTTGTCACGTGAAATATTGTCCCGAAAAATATAGATTTACGGTATATGAAAAAGTTGTTCTTCTTGATGCTCCCCCTGTTGCTTTCGGCGCTCTCTTTTGCCGCCTTCGATAACGGTCATTTCAATTACGGACGACAGTGGGCGGGCAGCCTCACTGCAAGTGATGTTTCGAACAAGGGGCTTTCGCATATCGCAATCTGGCTAGGCGATAACGAAAAGTACAACGAGTATTGGGAAGGAGCCATGATGGGCGTATGCAAGGAGGCGAACCTGACGCCGGTAATATATGCCTACGTGATTGCCGAATACGACAAGGACAAGGGGAATGCGGATTGCGACATGGGTAATCCGAACCATTGCACCAACGGCGCAGAAACCATTCGCAAGGGCTGGGGGAATATTATTGCCCGTTACAAGAGTTACGCGGAAGGCATCGCGAAGGATTACGGGACTTCGAATCCGACGGTCTGGCTGATTGAACCCGACTTTATTCAGTATTCCAGGACGGGCGATTCCATTGATACACGTTTTAGCCAGGTGGGCGGCGGTATTCCCGATGATTCCCTTGCGGGCTATTACTTCAACAGCATCGTTTCTACAATCAAGACAGCGCTGCCGAACGCGAAGATTGCGGTGGACATTTCCCCGTGGCTTAATGACTTCATTCGCGTGTGGTACGGCAAGTTCGACAAGAGCAAGGTGGACTACCTGTTTACATCGGGCGGGCGTACCCAGGGCGACAATGCACGCATCCGAGCGGACAACAATAATAACCTCACTTGGGCGGGCGCCTGGTCCGCGATGGGTGGGAAGCCGATTATTGCAGACGACGGTTACGGTGTGGGTGGCGCAAGCAATGGCGATTACATTGAATGGCTGAATATCAATAATTTGAGCGCCCGCGTACAGGACGGGGTCATTGGGCTTACCATTCCGGAACCGGCTGACACGCTCTATAAGTTTGCGAAGCGCTACAATATTTCAATAACGGTTCAGAGTTCTTCCAGTTCTACGCAGTCAAGTTCCTCAATGTCTTCGAGTTCCATGAGCAGTTCCAGTTCCAAGGTGAGGACGGTGTTTGAACTCACGAGCGGGAACGTGCCTCAGACCGTGACTGCGGGTGACGAGATATCTCCGATTGTCTACCGCTATGAAAATCTGACTAAAGTCAGCGCGGCTGTCTTGTCGGGCCTGAGTGGAACGAAGAATTCGGACAAGAAGACCTACACGATTTCGGGACGCATTCCGGAGGGTGCTTCGGATGGCCAGTACGAAATGCAGCTGACCGTGACCGGACCGGATACGAACTTCGTTGTAAAACCAGTAATCAACGTGAAGCACAAGCCGGTGGTTACGACCGTCGAGGTTACGAGCAACGCTACGCAGACGGTGACCGCGGGTGATTCCATCAAGCCGATTGTGTTCAAGTACGCGAATATAAAGAGCTATAGTGTAACTAAGCCAAGCGGGTTTACCTATGCTGTTGACGGGAATACTCACGAGATAACGGTTCGCGGTTTGCTTGATGACAATCTGAGCGACCAGGAACTCTCTGTCAAGGTGGATGTGACCGGCCTGGACAACAGTGCGACTGCTACAGCGAAGATTATGGTGAAACACAAGCCCGCCATGATTACCTACGAGGTTGTTGGCGGAAATGCGGACCGGACTGTAACTGCGGGTGAAGAAATTGAACCCATAGTTTATTCGTACAAGAATGTGCGGAATTTTAAGTTGTCTGGGATTCCAAAAGGATTAAAAGGCGAGTTGAACGGAAATGAGAAAACGTACACGATTTCCGGTATTGTCGCCGATTCCCTGACCGACCATGAATACACGTACACGATTTCCATGACGGGTGCCGATAACGATTCGACTGCGACGGGCAAGATTACCGTGAAGCACAAGCCCGCCTTGCCTGTACTTGAGCTCACGAGCGGGAACGCTAACCAGAAGGTTACTGCGGGTAGCGATATCGAACCGATTGTATTTAAAATCCAAAATGTGACGGAGGTGAAGGCTTCCGGCCTTCCCGCCGGGTTGACAGGCGTGATCAGCAAGAGCAATACGACCTACACGATCTGGGGTACGGTCGCAGATTCGTTGACCGCCTATGTGTACGATTATAGGATTGCAGTGACTGGTGCCGACGGCAGTGCTTATGCAGAAGGAAAGATTACCGTGGTAGAGCGGTCTTCCAGCTCTGTTGCATCTTCTAGCAGCGAAGAATCTTCTTCTAGTGAGGAATCTAGTAGTAGCGAGGAAAGTTCTAGTTCGTCGCTTGAATCGAGCAGCAGCGAGGAATCCTCGAGTTCTGTTGAGTCGTCCTCGAGCGAGGTGCCGCCGAGTTCCAGTTCGGCAAGTGTGTCCAGTAGCAGTGCAGTTGAATCTTCTTCGAGCGAAGAGAGCAGTAGCGAGGAATCCTCCTCGAGCGATGCAAACCAGGTTGTTGTGACGGGTAGTTTGAACCAGACGGTTGCCGCTGGCGGCACGTTTGAAACCATCACGTTCAGTAACGTGCAGACATTCAATCGCGATACATGGAATATTTGGTTCTTTGATTTCAAGAAGTCTGGTGACGTGGTGACCGTTGAAGGTTCCGTGCACGAGAGCTTCCCGGTAGGTGCGGCTGTAGAAACCGTGACGGTTAACGGGCAGAAGTATGAGATTACGTTTGTCGTGACCGCTCCTGAAAGCAGTTCCTCCGTGGCGAACAGCTCAAGCTCGTCGCCTTCTTCCTCCAGCGTCGTCACACCGCCGCCGAGTTCCAGCTCGACAAGTGTGTCCAGTAGCAGTGCTGTGGAGTCCTCTTCCAGCGAGTCTCCGACGCTCGCGATGTCGCGCGTAACAAGCCCGCTTTCGATGGTTGTCGCGGGCCGTACGCTCCATGTCTCGGGCACAAACGACATGTCGGTAGAAGTGTTCGACATGCAGGGCCGCCCGCTCATGGCAATCGCTCATGTGAAGGGCTCCGTGAATCTCGAAAGCCTGCACCAGGGTAACGTGGTGGTTCGCCTCCGCGCGGGCTCCAACACGCTGGTCCGCCGCATTGTGGTGAAGTAATCAAGAGGAATCTTGCACCGATAGGTGACCGCGCGAATAATCCGCGTAGTAGGGAAGGCAAAGCCTTCCCTTGATTCGTTCTTATAAAATGCGTAAATTTGCATATTTGCATAGATTTCCTATAGAATTTTTCTATATTTGTCGCCATGAAGTTTTCTAAAGGCGTCCAGGACGGCCTTCCGATAGGCCTCGGGTACTTCGCGGTGTCGTTCTCGTTCGG
>JAEEGJ010007687.1_pt1 | contig 30577 bp, 27 predicted proteins | sample 8958761 | NCBI WGS metagenome assembly JAEEGJ01 (sample SAMN16246546, study PRJNA631951) | gut metagenome | biome: gut microbiome; feature: rumen; material: RS-attached | host: Bos | place: Iran: Karaj | collected 2018-10
TCGGCAGCAGCGAAAGACTCGTGACCAGCCAGGAAGGCGAAGCACTCAGTCTCCTCGCGGAGCAGACGGGCAGCCAGGTTACCATGACCGATACCAACCTTACGGTCGTCAGCCACAGAACCGGGGATGCAGAAGCTCTGCAGACCGATACCGATAGCCTCGGCAGCGTCGGCAGCAGTCTTCACGCCCTTCTTGATGGCGATAGCAGCACCGCAAACGTATGCCCACTTAGCGTTCTCGAAGCAAATACGCTGGGTCTCCTCACACATCAGGTAGGGATCTACACCAGCCTTGTCACAAATCTCGTTGGCCTCTTCAATGCTGTTGATGCCATTCTCCTTCAGAGCAGCAAGAACCTGGTTGATACGGCGCTCCTGACTCTCAAACTGTACTTTTCTAATCATAGTCGTATCCTCCTTATTCTTTACGTGGGTCAATAGCCTTTACTGCACCCTGATCTTCAGTCGTGCGACCGTAAGAACCGGTGTTCTTCTTCATAGCCTCATTGGCGTCCATACCGTTCTTGATGGCTTCCATCATCTTGCCCAGGTGTACGTACTCGTAACCGCAAACCTCGTTGTTGCTGTCAAGGAACATCTTGGTGATGTAACCCTCGGTGAGCTCCAGGTAACGGGTACCCTTGGCAACGGTGCCATAGAGCGTACCAGTCTGTGAACGAAGACCCTTACCGAGGTCCTCAAGACCAGCACCAATAGCCAGACCACCCTCAGAGAAAGCACTCTGGGTACGTCCATAGACAATCTGCAGGAACAGCTCGCGCATAGCGGTGTTGATAGCATCGCAAACGAGGTCAGTGTTCAGAGCCTCGAGGATGGTCTTACCAGGCAGAATCTCAGAAGCCATAGCAGCTGAGTGTGTCATACCTGTGCAACCGATGGTCTCAACAAGAGCCTCCTGGATGACGCCGTCCTTCACGTTCAGCGACAGCTTGCAGGCACCCTGCTGAGGTGCACACCAACCAATACCGTGGGTGTAACCCGAAATGTCTTTAATCTCTTTAGCCTGAATCCATTTGCCCTCCTCGGGAATGGGTGCAGGACCATGGTAAGCGCCCTTGCAAACGCTACACATGTTTTCAACTTCTTTTGAATAAATCATATTTGTTATTATAAAAAGAAAATAAGTATATACAAATTTGAATTGCAAAGTTACGGGGATAATCTGAATTCTCCAAACGTTATTTCTCTAATTTAAGAACAATTAACAAGCATTTTCGTAACATTTTTGCAACTATTCATTTTTATTTGTAACTTTGCCAAGTGAATGTGACAAAAAAGAAGTAAGATGGAAGAGGTAAGAGGTAAGATTAAAAAGGTTTCTGACCAAGAGTTGGACGAAAGGGTGGAGCGTGCTGTCGATAACTTCATGCAGGGCTATGGTTGTTGCCAGAGCGTTGTGGCTGCCTTTGCCGACCTTTACGGTATGGATGAAATGATGGCCAAGCGTATTGCAGCCGGTTTTGGTGGTGGAGTAGGCCGTTTGCGCATGATGTGTGGTGCCGTATCGGGCATTGTCATGCTGGTGGGACTGGACTGTGGACAGACAGAAGGCTCGGATCGTGAAGGCAAGTCGGCTTGTTACAAAGTGGTGCAGGAGCTGCTGGCACGCTCGCAGGCCGAGAACGGTAGTCTGATATGTGCCGAGATTCTTGGACTGAAAGGTCATGAGAAGGCTCAGAACAGTTATGTGGCCTCGGCTCGTACGGCTGAATACTACAAGACGCGTCCCTGTGCCGCCAAGGTGGAGAGTGCCGCCCGCATTTTTGCCGATTATCTGAAATCGAAGTAGGCTTTAATAATCAACGGAGTTCTGTTGCCTTCTTCGCATCAGTTTTCTTTGTATTTCGCTTTCAACTTCAAAGAACTGGCTGACCTGTTGGGCTGTAAGTATGGTGGAGAATTCATCAACATACTTCATTCGGATGGATTGAGCCTGTTGTTGGCGCTCCAATTTCCGTTTGGTAAGTGCCAATCGTTCTTGGTCGGTCAGTGGCTTAATGGGTTTCTTGTGTTCACCCACTATAGCGCGCATTTTCTCGCTGTAATCTCGATAGACGGGTATGAACTTGGCTTTCTGCTCGTCCGTCATCCTTAGACGCATGGCTAACTCTTTGACTTTAGCTTGAAAATAGCGCTCATTAAGCTTCTGAGCATCTTGGGCTGATAGGGTAGTGCTTACCAATATCAGCAGCAATGTAATCATGAATTGTCGCATATCTTTATTATCTTTAATATTCCGGAATATCTGGTATTTCATAATCATCTAACATCTGTACTTCTTCCTCTGTCAGACTATTGAAGAATTCGTCGATAGGACTTTTCTGGTTCTCAGCTACCAGTTGAGTGGGAGTTGAGATGTAGTTATAATAAGTGATGCCAGCACCAGCTAACAGAACGAAGGCTATTGCTGCAACTGCAATAATCCTGCTCAGTGAGTGCTTGTTAGTCCGCTGATGTTGTATGGCATGTTCCGTAGTGCGATTAACAAGGCAGTTCACATATCCTTCACTTTCGCGATAGGGCATTCCTATTTTATGATTCAATTCGTTCATATGCTGTTTTCTTTTATATATTTTCTTATTTTCTCTGTGGCATAGTGGTAATTGGTCTTCAAAGTGCTCACGCTTTTGCCCGTGATTGTAGAAATCTCATCATAAGTCATTTCATCGAAGTAGCGCATATTGAAAGCAATGCGCTGTTGAGTGGGCAACGTAAGCAATGCTTTCTGGAAAGCAACTGCTGTTGCATCTGCATCGATAGGTGACTCTGCTTCGAGTTTGCTTGCCAGCAAGGGTCCCAATGTGTCGATGCTTTGAAACAGGTGGGTCTGTCGTCGTAGATGGCGTAATGACTCATTGGTGGCGATGCTGTAAATCCATGTGGTAAGCTGTCCCTCTCCACGAAAAGAGTCTATGCCGGAGATGATCTTGATGCAGGTTTCTTGTAACACATCCTCGGCATCATCGTGCCCCACGACGATGCGACGGATATGCCAGTAGAGTTTGTCGCCATATGTTTGCATCAGCTTTCTGAATCCTTCTTCTCTCTGAAGTGGGTCGCTTAGCATGTTACGCAACTGTTCTTGTTTCAAATCTATCTCCATACATTACTATGACACCTGAGACAATGAAAAGTTAAATTGTTGTGCAAAAAATATGATCCTATTGATTTAACCTTTTGCCGATAGATGTATCATAAACGTAAAGGCACAAAATAAAACAGAAAAACAATGAAACATTCTTCTTTATTCTTGTTAATGTTGAGCAGTATTGCTTGCTCTTTGAGTATGCATGCCCAGAGTGATCGCTTTGTTTGTGATGATTCGTGTGATCCAGACAATAGTGGCGTGGCCAAGTTTAATGTTGTAAGTCCTGTAGGTTTTTCTACTGTAGAGCCTATTGAAATGGCACCTAGGCTTCAGACCCTTGATGGCAAGACCATTGCTATTGTGGGCGAGGATTTTATGTATAACATTACTCATCCTGAGTTGATGAGACTGATAAAGGCTACATATCCTACGGCTAATGTTATTATGTATGATGAATTGCCGATAGCCGGACCTTATCCAGCACCAGGCATTACTCGTTTGTCAACAGAGGTTTTCCGTCAGCGTCTCATCGATTTGAAGGTAGATGCCGTCATTGCAGGTAATGGAGGTTGTGGTATCTGCACTCCCAAGGAGACCGGTTCATGTATCGTAGCTGAGAAATTGGGTATCCCATCTGTTATCGTCACAGCCCCAGGTTTCGATCAGCAGGCTCGTTATACAGCACGTAACAATGGTGTACCCGTGTTGCGAGTTGCGGTTTATCCTGGTGCCTTTGCTTCGCATACGGAAAAACAGCTTATTCAGAATACACGTGAAATTACATGGCCTCAGATAGTGGAAGGGCTAACGACGCCTATCCGTCAGGATGAATATGCTTCGACGGAAAGCACTCAGGGTATCACCGATGATGTCTATCACGGGACTATTGATGAGATTTACGCCTACTTTAAGACAATGGGCTGGAGCGATGGAATACCATTCTGTCCTCCAACCTATGATAAAGTGCTGGAGTATCTTGACTACACAGATTATGCTTGGGATGAGACTATTGCCATACTGCCAGGAGCTTTACGTAATACAACTACCTGGCACGTGGCAGTCAATGCCTGTATGGCTGGTTGTAAACCAGAATATATGCCTATTCTTGTGGCTATGACAAAAGCTATGGGTGGTGGTAATTTCCGTCGAACGCTGGGCAGTACTCACGCATGGATTCCTTATTCATGGATAAACGGTCCCATAGCTCGCCAATTGGGTGTCAGTAGCGGTCAGGGTGAAATCAATGCTGATGCCAATACGGCAATCAGTCGTTTTATGAGTCTGGCTATGCAGAATCTGGCAGGATATACCGTTGGTCAAAACCGTATGGGTACGTTCGGCTATCTGCAGCCGTGGTGTCTGGTGGAAGATGAGGAAGCTTGCCATCGAGTGGGTTGGCAAACGTGGAACGAACAGCAAGGCTATAACATCAATGACAATACCATCACATTGGCTTCTGCACTGATGTGGGGCAACAATATGGCTCCGTCAACCACAGATCCAGAGCGTGTGATGCAACTTATGGCATGGGACATCTCCGAGCGTTGTCAATTTGCTTTGGGCAGTGGTAAACAGTTTACCAATCGCGTCGTCTTGATGACGGAACCAGTGGCAAATATCCTTGCTGGTGGATATTCAACCATAGACGGCTTGGAGGATGCGCTCATTCAGAACTCCCGGCGCTCTGCTTACGAACGCACTTTTGCGAATTACTATGCTAATCCGGGTAGTCGAAAAGACGGTGTGGAGCATACTTTTAACCAATATTTTAGCCATATCGTGAAGTCTGAAGGTGGCGAAGAAACAATAACTCCCATTTGGTATGACACTCAAGCTCCAACGATGACGACTATACCCACTATGGAAAAAGGCTCTACTGCATTCCTCATAACTGGTGATGCCTCACGCAATAAGGTACAGACTATGCCTGGTGGTGGTTTTTCTACCGTTGGAGTTGATTTGCCTACTGCTTGGGATTCATTGATGAAAGCAAAGGGATATCCTGCTTTGTCAGATATGTATCTTACTCCAACTTCAAATGAATCGAACAGTACTGCTATCAAATCATTCTCAAGGGAAAAAGGAAAAGGGACCCCTATACGCAGAGAATACTATGATTTCAGCGGACGTCGTACTAATAATCCGCTTCAAAAAAATTTTATTGAACGCACGATCTATCAAGGAGGTACGTCAAATGTAAAGAAAAGGATGAAGTAAAAAAAAAGGCTATCATCCCTGAAATCATCGTTGTCGATGAAAACATTGTTGACAAAGAAAAAGCGGCAAGTGAAAAACCTCACTTGTCGCCTTTCAGAGAAACGGCTTCTCTCTGCCAACGAGATTACGTCTCACCCTTGATGAGATTGCATGAACCTGCCTTGTCTGTTTTTTGCCGTTGAATGCATGAACTTTAAGGAGTGTCAAAAAGAGGGTCCTTGTTTAGGCATATCTATATCGCATCGTACGCCACATAGAGTCTCTATTTTTTTACAATTGAGCTGCGTTTGATATGCGTTTGTTGTACGTCCAAACATCGGACAACAATCGGACAACAATCGAATATCAGATAAATGAAGAAGGAAGGAAGAGATTGGTTAGAATGGGAATCCTTGTGCTCTTCTCATCATCAAAATAAAACCGCCTTTAGTTTTGACCTACATCAAGAAGAAGGCATTTAAACGTAAATTTTGCGTAAAACATGCATTGTGTTCGCACACAATTTCGTACCTTTGCATCGTCAAACAAAAAGTGAGACATAAAAAAGTTTTGTTTTCAAGGTTAACGTTTTAATGGTTTTAGGTTATGATTATTTTGAATTATGTTGTAGTTTCACTCGCAAAGAAAGGTCTTCGCATAGTGAAGAGCGCATGTTAAAATCCAAGCGAGTATTTACTCCGAGGAAATGATTCGGAATAAGAAAAAAGTTCCGCAACCGTGATGGTTGTGGAACTTCTTTTTTCCCCCAGGCTTGATGTATTACTTGATTTGGAAAGTAACAGCCAACGGATAATGGTCGCCCAATGGCGTTACACCATCAGTACGCAGATAACCTGTTCTGTCGATGCTGACACTGACGGGTACCAGTTGCGCACCATTGGTAGGGTTCAGATAGAGAATCTTGTCGAGTGTCTCGCCATTGCGTGACTCTTCATAGGGAATGTCATCCTTAGTAACAATACCCTGAACCATTTCCGGATAGTTGCCGCCACGCTCCAGTTCAATCCACACGTCGCTGACCGTGGCGAGTCCTGTTTGGCCGATATAGTCAATGAACTGCGTCTTAATGCTGTCACGTGCATACCAGCTGTTCAGGTCGCCTGCAACAATGACAGGGCGTGTATCCAGATGTTCTAAGATATAGTCGCGCAACTGACGCCACTGCACCATGCGGGTCTCGCGGTCAGGGCCGTCTTCGCCTGCAACCTCGTCGTCACTGTCGCTGGCATCCATGTGCATGTTGTAGATGACCAGTTCGGCACCACCTTTCAGCTTGACATCATAGCGACGGAAGCCCTTTGTCACAATGCCATCCCAGGCATGCTCCATCACACCGTAGCTGGCAGTCCATTTGACGCTGTCCGTACGCTGGGCGGTAATGCCCTTTTTCCAGAAGCCGTTTAGTCCGTCGAAGGGGAAGCAGCCGTCTACCATTTTCTCTAAGTCGAAACCACCGTTCCAGGCATCGCGTTCATAGTTGGCAAGTAATGAAGAACTGAGCTCTTCATTATAGTCGAAATTCTCTTGTACAAACATGAAGTCATAACCCTTATTGGCCAGATACTGGCTGATGGTTGGCGTCCACTCCTTACCGGGTCCGTCTTTATTCACGTCGACCTCCAGGAGTCCCATGATATTAAGCGTCTGTGGCAGTCCATCGACATTCAGTGTCGCGATGGAGAATGTTTCGGCCTGTTTCTCGGGATTGTCAGCGGGATTGTCGCTATTATCCAACGAACACGAAGTAAGCACACTTGCGCCGCATATGGCAATGACGGCCAACGTCCATTTTTTCATCTTATTCATCATAAACTTGTTTTTATAGATTAATAATTGTAATAGTTACAATAAAGAGGATAAAGAAAAAGCGGACCGTAAGGCCCGCCTTTCTGTTTATTTGATGTATTCTGAGAAGTCGGTCAGTCTCATGTCGCCCTTGCGTGCCAGCGTGTCGTGCATGGCAAAGGCAGCGGTGAGGCAGTGGCGGGTATGTCCGCCTGTACCTAACTTCAGGTAGTCCCAGAGCAACTGCTTGTAGTCGGGGTGTGCACAATTCTCGATAATGGTCTGTGCACGCTGCATGGGGCTCTTGCCACGCAGGTCGGCCACACCCTGCTCAGTCACGATGATATTGACATCGTGCTCCGAAGAGTCCTGGTGGGTGACGAAAGGCACCACCGAGCTGATGAGTCCACCCTTAGCCACTGAAGGACAGGTAAAGATGCTCAGATAGGCGTTGCGGATGAAGTCACCCGAACCGCCGATACCGTTCATCATCTTCGTACCGCTGATATGCGTAGAGTTGGCGTTACCATAGATATCCACCTCGATAGCGGTATTGATGGCGATAACACCCAAACGGCGGATGACGGCAGGGTGATTTGAAATCTCACTCTGACGCAGCGTCAGGTGGTTCTTCATATAGTCCATATTGTCGTAGACTTGCATCAGACAGTCGTTAGAGACTGTCAGTGAGCAAGCTGAGGCATCTTTCACACGACCATTGAGCATCATCTCAATCACGGCATTTTGGATAACCTCCGTATAGATGTTAAAGTCGGGCACGTGCTTGTCCTCACCTAAGGCACCGAGGATGGCGTTAGCCGTAGAGCCTACGCCGCTCTGCAGGGGCAGGAACTCCTTGGGGATGCGACCCTTGTGCAGCTCGTCAACAAGGAACTCGGCAGTCAGGAACCCAATCTTATCGGTTACAGGGTCGTTGTCCTTGAAGGCGCGGGCCTCATCGGGGATATTACACTCGACGACACCAACCACCTTCTCCTTGGGAATCGACACGTAAGGCACACCGATACGGTCGCTGACATTAAAGATGGGGATGGGCTTGCGGTAAGGGGGATCCAGAGGCTCGTACACGTCGTGGATGAACTTGGCATTGGGATTGTGGAAGCTGTTCAGCTCGAGAATCACCTTCTTAGCCAGACGGGCAGCTGTAGGAGAGATACCACCAGCAGCAGTCAAATATACATGGTAGTCGTTGCCCACCTCCTCAATGTCGCAGACCTCCAGAATGGCCCAATCCAGCGGACCGTAGAAGCCATAGCGCAACTCCTGTGCCATGTGACTCAGGTGCAGGTCGTTGTAGGGAATCTCACCCATGTTCACATGCTTGCGGAAGTCTGGGTTCGTCGTGTAGGGTGCACGATAGAGGATAGCCTGAGCGTTTGCCAGGTCACCATCGGTGGACTGTCCTGTGGAAGCACCTGTGAAGATGGCCACCTTGAACTCGCGGCCAGCCTCATGCTCAGCTACAGCAAGTTTTGCTAACTCTTTGGTTGTTGCCTTGGCTACACCGGCAGGTGTAAAGCCACTCATGGCGATATGGTCGCCATTCTTAATCAATGCCGCAGCCTCTGCGGCAGTCATACGTGTATAAGCCATAATTAATTATAATTTGCAAATTTTGCCTGCAAAATTACTTAAAATACCACAAACTGCCAAATAAATCTTTCACTTTTCACTTTTCACGATTCACTTTTCGCTCCTACAGGTGTTCCATCAGCACATCCCAAACCGCAATGATGTGACAGACGGAGCCCGCCAGGACAAAAAAGTGGAAGACAGAATGCATATAGCGTTTTCGGTGTAGAGAGTAAAAGAACGCGCCCGTAATATAACAGACGCCTTCTGCTATAATCCATACAACGGCAGCCGTGGAGACACTGTTAATGAGTGGTTTGAAAGCCGCCAACACGCTAAGCCCCATGGCGATGAAACAAAAAGTTTCGAGATTGGAATGCTCTTTCAAGCGAATAAAGCTAACAATTGTTCCGGAAATGGCACATAGCCAGACAAACAAAAAAAGGCTCCATCCCCAATAGCCTTCAGTACGTAGGGCAATCAGTGTCAGCGGAGAATAGGAGCCTGCTATGTGCCAATAGATGGCGGCATGGTCCCACCGCCGCAGACGCTCCTTCCATTTAGAGCGTCGGGGTAAAGCATGATAGACCGTAGAAGCCACATAAGAACCCAACATGCCGAACAAATAAAGGCACACACCAAGACGCGACCAAGGGTCGTCGCCACGGAACGCCATCCACAGGAAAATCGCCCCGAATACGACACCCATCAAGATGCCGCCAGCATGACTCCAAGAGTTCCATAATTCTTCACGATGTGTATAGCGGATAGCCATTTTTTCGCCTTTTTGCCTTAAAGATGGTGCAAAGGTACGTTTTTTCTTGTAAAAAATAGTGTCTTTATATTTTTTTTTGTATCTTTGCCCCGATTAAAACAACATTTAAAACAAAAAAATGATGAAAAAAATTGCTTATTATCTCGTCGCTGCCACCATCATCGTGATGGCAACATCATGCAACGGAGGCAGTGCCTCTATGAAAGAACAACTCGACTCACTGCAGACAGCTTATGAGCAGCGTAATGCCGACTATAACGAACTGAACGAGTATCTTGGCGTGATTGCCACAGGCTTGGACAGCATTGCACTTCAGGAAGGACAGCTTCTGAAGAATGACGAAGGCCCCACGCTGAACCGCGAACAGATCAAGAAGAATCTGGATGCATTCCAGGAGACGCTGAAGAACCAGCGCGAGCGTATTGATGTCATGGAGAAGAAGCTGAAGACAAACCAGAAGTATTCTGCTCATCTGAGAAGCATTATTGCCACCATGAAGCAGCAGCTGGCTCAGAAGGACGAAGAGATTGCCAACCTGCGCAAGCTTGTAGACGACAAGAATGTGGACATTGCTAGACTGAAGGAGAATGTCCAGATTCTGCAGCAGCGTAGCGAGACTCAAGCAGGTCTGTTAGCAAGTCAGAATGAGACCATTACCATACAGGATGCCATGATCAACACAGCCTATGTGAAGATTGGCACTAAGAAGGAATTGAAGGAAGCAGGACTGCTTACTGGCGGATTCTTGAAGAAGACAAAGGTAGACTTTACAAAGGTAGACAAGTCACTTTTCAAAGCAATTGATATTCGTTCTGCTGAACAGATTGACCTCGGTAATGTTAAGAAGGCCAAGGTGATGACCCCGCAGCCAGAAGGCTCTTATCGTATTGACCAGGCAGGCAAGAGCATGGTTCTCTCTATTACTGACCAGGACAAGTTCTGGGGCGTATCTGATTTCGTTATCATTCAGATAAACGACTAATTATTTAAAATGAAACGACTATTTATTCTCTTCGCTTTCAGTCTGTGCCTCATTTCCAACATGCGGGCACAGATCGACCATGTCGTACAACGTGGTGAAACGCTTGAGAGTATTGCACAGAAATATGGTATCAGCACTGAAGCTCTGAAGAAAGCAAATCCTTCTGTCAATGCCGTCTATGCTGGTAAACGTCTTGTGTTGCCTGAAGGGGCAAAACTAGTCAACACACCAGCTGTCGACGCTGTCCAGCTAGATGCAAGTGCCCAGCCCGTGGTTAATCGTTATCAGGGAACTGGTGTTTCCGACAAGGAACGTTATCGTCGTAGTTCACTGTGTCTTGTCATGTTGACTCATCGAGGGAAGAAATATGCCGAAGAGATGGAACGCGTGTTCAAGAATTTCCCTTTGCCCTTACGCTACAACGAACATAATATCACCGAACTGCGCGTGATAGCCGTAAAGGGTAAGCAGGAAAAAAAGGACATCGACAAGCTGTTGAGTACCAATGATATTGCCCAAAAGATTGTTGGACGCTGGTTTGACCGCAATCCTGAGACGGGCATGATGGACATGGACCTAATTCATGAGCGGGGTGGTTACGGTGCGTCATATTCAGACTATCAGCGTTCGCAGACTACGGTTCGTGGCACATCACTGTTGCGTGATGAAGGTATTGAGTTGCTGCAGAGCACCTTTGTATTGGTATGCGATATGGACTATATTGACCAGTCGAAAGGATCCTCCATCTTTGCAGGTATAATGGCCGTGGCTAGCGCTGCCGCAGGTGTAGCTGGCGAGGTAAACCGTCAGAAAGGTAATAAGGAAGCAGCCAACCAATGGAGTGCTGCCAGCAATTTGGGCATGGCTGGTGCGGAAATTGTTGCCGATATTGGTGGTTTCCGTGTTAAGATGCATGCCTACCTCTATAAATTAAAATGGGACAACAGTATGACACAAACCATGTATAACGACTATTGGAGCGACTCAACAACAGAAGCCTCTGAAGCTGCTGCCCGCAAGAGCAAGTTTGACGGTGCCGGCAAGATTTTCGCTTTGGAATACATTGGTGAGTATAAGGAATCGAGCACCAAGACTATTCTGAAGAGTTGGAGCAATGAAGACGAAGTGATTTTGGATGTCTGTCATCGCTGTGTAGAGAAAGGAATGCGCGAGCTGGCAAAGGCCTTCCCCATTTTCCGTCCGCGTGCCCCATTCTATTTTGAGGGTGGTTTGATGTATTCACACATCGGCCGCAAAGAAGACGTTACTTATGGTAAAGAATATGAGATTTTAGAGCCCTATAAAGACAAGAACGGACAGATTTGTTATAAGCGTGTGGCCAAAGCCAAGGCAGGTTCTCCTTGGGACAACCAGAACATACGCTTCGATGAATATTTTGATTCTGCTGCTAAAGGTACACAGTTTAGTCCAGGCCATTCGTCAATCGACCTGCATAGCCCAGGATTACAGCTGCGCGAATTATAAAACCAAAAAGAAAAAAAAAGATTATGAAGAAAGTATTAGTATCATTTGTGCTCTTGATGTGCTGCATGATTGCTTCTGCACAGGAGTATTATGTCCAGAGTGCCGGACAGGGCCAAGGTGGCCGTTATCTGGTATCTGTAACAGTCAATGTTAAGAAGAAGCTACCCTCCAGTGCAGAGGATTTGGTCATGAAGTATGCAGTTCAGGGCGTGATGTTTCGTGGCTTGATGGCTTCTGAAGGCTATGGTGAGCAGAAGCCACTCATCACCGATCCGAATATCCAACAGACAAAGGCCGACTTCTTTCAGGCTTTTGACAACGAGGCCAAGTATCGTAACTTTGCTTCTATCGTCAATTCATCGCTGTCATCGATGAAGAACAAGAAGACCAAGATGATTGAGACCAGTGCTGTCGTGATGGTCGACAAGGAGGCTCTGCAGCACTATCTGGAAGAAGCTCACATCTTGAAGGGATTCTCGAATCTATGGTAAGCTGGAGAAGTTTAAGAAGATAGAAGGAGATAGAAGAAGATAAAAAGAAGATAAAAGAAGGAAGAAGAGCTATGAAAAAAATATGTATCCTGATGGCAGCTGCAGCACTGGTAGTGCTGACAAGTTGCAGCAGCAAGAAACCTGTGGTTCAGACGGCTTCTTATTTCAATCAGACAACGGAATGCTTGGGTAAGCAGCTTGATGGTACGCAGTTGTTGAAAGTCTATGCTAAGGGTGTAGACCGTGCTGATGCCGTACGTGAGGCTAAGAAGAAGGCTATTGAGGAAGTACTCTTCAAGGGTATTACCGCTGGCGATACAGAGTGCAGCGCTTATCCCATTGTTGATGCACCTAACGCCCGTCAGAAGCACGAGGACTATTTCAACAAGTTCTTTAAGGACAGCGGCAACTTTAAGAAGTATGTTGAAGAGGTTGACAAAGACCTGCGCAACAGTTTCCAAGGTGCCGGCACGCAGACTTGGGGTATCGTGGTACAGATAGACCGCAACGCCCTGAAGAAGCGCATGCAGAAAGATAAGATTATTGAGTAACTAATATAAGAATTTAAGATTATGAAACGTATACTGACTATTGCAATAGCCCTGTTGGCCATCACTGGCAGCATATGGGCACAGAAAGCTATGACACCACCCCATGTGATGGTTGTGCCTGATATGATTTATTGTAAAGCCCATGGTTATGTGTCTAACCAAGAAGGTGTGGAATCTCCTGACTATGAGAAAGCCATGAGTGAGGATCCCACACTGCACAGCGTGCTTATTCAGGTGGCTCAGCTTATCAGCGACCGCAATCCTGACATCGTGATTGTCGATCTTCTGGAAGCAATCAACAGTGCCAAGAACGATGCTGCTATGGCCGCTGCCAATTCTGGCGACCAGTATGAGAGTGTAGAAGAATCCATCATTCGTAATTCAGAGGCTGACATCCTGATTAAGGTACAGTATGACCTGCTGAAGAACGGTCCACAGTATCAGGTGTCATACACTATCACAGGTACTGACGCTTATACAAACCGTATGTTTGCGCCTATCGAGGGTATGGGTGCCCCCAGCACGTCAGCTAACCCCGTTGTACTGCTGCGCGAGGCTGTCTATCAGAACATGGATGCTTTCTTGGCTAAGGTACTCCAGTACTATCAGGGTATGGTGACTAAGGGGCGTATGGTGGCTTTCGACATCAAGACCACAGAGTCGGCAGGTCTTAGCATGAACAGTAAGGTTGGCGATATCACGCTGCACGAGTTCATCGAGGACTTCATGTTCGACAATTCTGTTGATGGCAATGGCACGGAGCGCGTTAAGAGCGGCGCTACCTTCATGCAGTATCAGGGTGTGTATATTCCCCTCATCTCAACAATCCGCGGTCGCCAGCGCAAGCAGGGTGCTAAGGATGTTGCTCAGAAGCTGGTCAACGAACTTGCCAACAAGGGCGTAACTGCCGAGTTTAAGGTTCGCGGTCTGGGCAAGGTGAACTTATATATAAAATAAAAGAGGTAAGAAGTAAAGAGGGAAGAGTATGAAAAAAATGGTATTGACATGGGCGCTATTGGCGCTCTCTGCATTGGGCATTCGTGCACAAGGTCAATGTGAGTTCCCGCTGACAATTGTTATACCAGACCAGGCGGTCGACTTGTCTCCTATGGCTAAGACACAGCTGACATCGAAAATCCGTCAGGCCGTGACACTGAACGGTATGACTGGTGGCGCACGCTACTCTAACTTCTGCATTGTGGCCAATTTGGTTGAGACATCAAAGAATGTGACCAGCGGACTGCGTCCATTGGTCACCGTGACCACAGGCTTGGAACTCTCTGTTACCAATACCCGCACTGGCGACAGCTTTGGAAGCACATATGTTACGCTTAGTGGAGCAGGCCAGAATGCCAGGTTGGCTTATATGGCTTCTATCAGTAGTCTGAATCCGCAAAATACAGCGTTGCAGAGTTTTTTGAAGGCTACGAAAAAGAAGATTGTATCTTACTACGAAGGTCAGTCCAACAATATTATTCGTCAGGCCAAGTCGCTGAGTTCGAAGCAGGATTTTGAGCAGGCTATGTTCCTGCTTTCTTCCATCCCCACCTGCATCAACAATTACGATGCCGTTGAGTCTGCCATGCTCTCTACCTTCCAGACCTATCTGAACCTGGATTGTGCCGACAAGGTCAACAAGGCGCGCCAGGCTTGGAATGCGCTTCAGGATCGTGACGGCGCAAAGATTGCCGGAGGCTATCTGGCAGCCATCAATCCCGCATCCCAATGTCATGACGAAGCCATGGAACTGGCTGACGAGATTCGTGAGCGTATTGGCGAGGAATGGGAGTGGGCCAAGGACTTGAAGGAGTTCGGCAAGGAGATGGCTCGCAGTGAGGTAGAGCTGGAAAAGATGCGCATTGAGGCTGTTCGTGCCATTGGTGAGGCTTATGCCGAGAATCAGCAGGCAATTACTATTAATCAGAATTTTCAAGGCAGTGATTTAAACGAATAATAATTATAGAAGTATGGTTACCACAAAAATTAAGTTTATCATACTGCTGTTGGTTGTTTGTACCGCAGCTTTTGGTCAGAAGGCAGAGATTAATGCCTTCGAGAAACAGAACAAGGATTTGCTGAAACAACTTAAAAAAGATTTCGATGCAAAACCCGAAGTCAACATGACCAAGGACGGCTATTTCTATATTGTGCTGACCAAGAAAGAAAACAAGGTGTCCCGCTATATGTTGCGTGATGAAAGCGGTGCTCCACTCCACGACGGTCTGCTCGACAAGTATCAGTCGATTTCTGGTGGTTATTTCTTCATTGGTATTAAAAATTCGGTTTCTGGTCTCATCAAGTATGGTGTTGTCAATGTGAAGGGCGCTCAGATTCTGCCCATGAGTTACGACTACATCTCGCATCGTCTTGCATGCAGTGCCGGTGCGTATACTAATTCCTCCACTAATTATTGGCGTCCAGCCAGTGAAGAATGTTGGGCTACGACTGTCAATGCCAATAAGGATGTTCCGTCGCATACCGTTTTTTATTCTGCTGACGGTAGAACGGTGATGCATGAGTACGATGGAAAAATTGAAGAGTTTAAAGGCTCTTACTGGAAACTCAAGCCTGACCAGAGTGGCACGAACGCTAACGACAAGGCTTTGCTGACGAACGACGGTAGCATTATTTATCCTCAGCAGTACTACGGTTTCTACATCGAATCGTCTGGCTTGGTTAACTGCATCAAGGCTGAGGCTGACGGCCTGAAACTGTATGGCGGCAAGATGCTGAATTCCAATGTCTCGACAATCTTGGTTCCGCCACTGTTTTCCGACGTGACCTACAACAAGACGGAAAATGTTATTAAGGTGAAAATGCATCGCGACGAAGACTACCAAGTCTACAAGCCCGACTCCACCTATACATTGTCTTTCAAGGACAATGGCGAACGTCTCTTTGACCGAGGACTCTACAAGGAGGTTATTTCGTTCTATGAGGGAGAGGGCTACGGCAAGCCGTGGGGCGACCTTTACATGGGGTTGGCGGCCAAACACCTTGCAGAAAACGAGCAGAACAAGATGGATAAATGCATCAAGACGTTGAAGAGTAATAACGAATACTGGCTTCCCATCAAGAATCCAGACAAATATCAGTTTGATGCAGGAACCATTGCGGGCATGTACACGTCGTCCATGATTTATTTGGAAAAGTACATTAACAATGAGAAGGTGGCTGATGATGATCCGAGCAAGATAAAAGCCAGAAAAATTCGTGGTCAGGTTGCCAAGGCAAAGACCGACTTTAATGGCAAATTGGAGGATTATGGTGTTGCCTTACGTTCCGCTACCACTAGGAATGTGCAGCGTGAGGCACAGATAGCCCAACAGCAAGCTCAACAACAGAAGGCTACTAACGACTTAATTAATGGACTGACGAATCTCCTGACAGGGAAAAAGTAGTAATAGGTTATGAACAAGAAATGTTTCACTATTATCATCGCACTCTTTGCCTTCCAGGTCGTTGTCTCTGGACAAAATAACAACAATCCCTTTGGCTCTGCCCGTGGCGGTTTTGGCGGCAACAATTCGGCTTTTAATCAGAACCGTGTCAACAACTTCAACGAGTATCGTCAGAAAATCAATGCTGAATACATCAGCAAGACGCGTGAGAAGTGGAATGCCTTCCGAGTCTCGCAGCCCCTGCCAGTGCCCGACAAAGACGTGAAACCTGCACCACCCATCAAGATGAACGATGAGGAGGCTCGCAAGAAGAAGGAAGACCGCCTCATTAAGATTCAGGGCGTGATAAAACCCGTCAAACCTGCACCACGTCCTCAACCTGTTGCACCTGTCGAGGAAGTGCCCGAAGAGCCTACTAAGATGTTGACGTTCGAGTATCTTGCTACGACATGGAAGGCACGTATGCCAGAGGCATCAATGGTCCGTTTGGCAGGTGTCAGCGAAAATGCTGTGGCCGATGGTTGGGAGAAACTCTGCCAGCCTGCCTACAACAATCTGGTGGTCGACTGTCTGAAGCTGCGTTCACAAAACAAGCTGTGCGATTGGGAGTACCTGATGATGTTGCAGGCGCTGAGCCAAAAGATTTTTGGCAATGGCACTAACGAGGCGACCCTACTCATGGCTTTCCTCTATTCACAGTCGGGCTACAAAATCCGACTGGGCGAGGCCGGTGGTAAGTTGCAGATGCTCTATGCCAGCCAGCATATCATTTATGGCAAGCGCTACTTTACGCTGGACGGTGACAAGTTCTATCCTTTGAACGATAAAATTAGCGACCTGCGTATCAATGAGGCTAAGTATCCTAAGGAGCAGTCGCTGTCGTTGTGGGTTCCTACATCCCCATACGCCAGTTACCAGGCATCTCCTTTGCGTGAGCTTAAGGCGAGGCGCTATCCGGATATGGCTGTCAAGGTCAGTATCAACAAGAACCAGCTGCCCTTCTACGAGTCCTACCCCACCAGTGAGGTTGGTGGCAACTTCATGACACGCTGGGCGATGTATGCCAATACCCCCGTCTGCGAACAGGCTCAGAAGGAGCTGTATCCGCAGCTGAAAAAGGGGTTGACAGGCGTGTCAGAGCTGATGTGTGTCGAAAAGCTACTCAACTGGGTTCAGACAGCCTTTGTTTATAAATATGACGAAGAGGTGTGGGGTGCTGATCGTGCCTTCTTCCCCGACGAGACGTTGTACTATCCCTACTGCGACTGTGAAGACCGTTCCATTCTGTTTACCCGTTTGGTGCGCGACCTGTTAGGATTCAAGTGTGTCTTGGTTTACTATCCTGGTCATTTAGCATCGGCCGTATCTATACCCGGCGATGTCAAGGGCGACTATATCATGGTCAATGGCAAACGCTTCATGGTGTGTGACCCCACCTATATCGGTGCATCGGTAGGTAACACGATGCCCGATATGGATAACGGACAGGCAAAGGTCATACTGTTGGAGTAATTGAGAAATTGAGACAATGAGAAATTGAGAGGTGAACATTATTGAGATTAAATCGCTCGACCAACCAGGCGTTGAGCTATTCAGTACACTGACAGAAGCCCAGCTGCGCAATCGCATAGATTCGCAGCGGGGCATCTTTATTGCAGAGAGTCCGAAGGTTATCCGCGTAGCACTTCAAGCTGGTTATGAACCTGTGGCACTGCTCTGCGAACAACGCCATATCGAGGGTGATGCCAAGGATATTGTAGTGCAGTGTCCTGATATCCCCATTTACACTGGTTGCCGTGAGTTGCTGGCCCAACTGACGGGCTACACGTTGACACGTGGCGTGCTTTGTGCCATGCGTCGTATGCCGGAGCGCCCAGTGGCTGAAGTCTGTAAAGATGCACGACGGGTTGTGGTCATACAAGGTGTCGTAGATACCACCAATATCGGAGCCATCTTCCGTTCTGCAGCAGCATTGGGCATCGATGCCGTCTTGTTGACGCGCGACTCGTGCGATCCACTGAACCGACGGGCCGTCCGTGTATCAATGGGTACCGTATTCCTCATACCCTGGACGTGGCTTGACGGTCCAGCCTCCAGCTTGCACGAATTGGGTTTCCGCACGGCTGCCATGGCTCTTGCGGATGATAGCATAGCCCTTGACAACCCACAGTTGAAGGCTGAGCAGCGACTGGCTATTATTATGGGAACAGAGGGGGACGGTTTGCCTCATACAACCATTGTCGAATCCGACTATGTCGTCCGTATCCCTATGGCACATAGCGTTGACTCCCTCAACGTTGCCGCTGCGGGAGCCATCGCCTTTTGGGAATTATGTAAATAGGCTTACGGTTTTAATGTCAGACCAAGCACCAGATATGCCTTTTGTGTGCAGGGGTTGGCGACAACCTGTCCAAAGATAGGAACAGAGAATGTGTCTGTAATCTTGATGTCCTTCGTTGCCTTCAAGGCCAGGTTGGTAACGGCAAAGCCAGATGTCCAGCCATTATACGACGTTGTGGCGAAGGGAACTGCACCGGCTGTAGCTGTCCAGTCAACGGAAGCGAGCTTGAAGGGGGCACTAATCTCAAAGTAGCTGCTATAGGCGCGTTTGCCGTCTTTGTTGGTACCATCGTTGCCAGCAAAGTTGGTAAACCACTGCAACGAGGCAAAGCCGAAGTCGTAACCGATATTGGCCTCAAAAACGTGGTTGGTGCCGTGAGCGTCATACTTGAAGTAACGTCCCTCTGGGTCAAGACCGCCCCTGTCGAACCAGTAGTCGGTAATGCCGATGTTAAAACCACCGATAGTATATGCCAGCGTCAGGTCAAACTCTTTTGTGTCATCGGGATTCACGAGACTTGTACTTCCCCAGGCAGTCAGCGACAACCCTTTATAGGACACGCCCAAAGTAGGCTGGAGGGCGGTACTTCCCAAGTCTTGGCCGCGCCAGATATAACTACTTACGATATCTCCACTAATCGTCGTTTCAATCTCATCCTGTGCAAAGGTGGTCATACTCATGGCCATACCCAATGCTAATAAAACAATCTTCTTCATAATTCTTTTCTTTTTTTTAATATTAAGACGAATTGTCTAATTAATTGTAACATGCCTCACCGTGTTCGTAGATGTCGAGACCTTCTTCTTCAATGCGATTGTCGACACGCAGACCATGTAACTTCTTGATGCCGTAGAACAGGGCGAATCCGCAAGCAGCAGCCCAGAGGTCGATGACCAGAATACCGAAGCACTCAGCACCGAAGAAGCCCCAACCACCGCCGTAGAATGCACCGTTGCTAGTAGACAGCAGACCTGTCATAATCGTACCAAGGATACCGCAGACACCGTGTACTGACGAAGCACCTACGGGATCGTCGATGTGCAGTTTGTGGTCGATAAACTCGATGGCGTAAACCAGTACGATACCGCAGACAAGACCGATGATGACAGCACCTGTAGGCGATACGAGGTCACAACCAGCTGTAATACCTACGAGACCAGCCAGTACACCGTTCAATGTCAGTGACAGAGAGGGCTTGCCATACTTGGCCCAAGTCAGGAACATCGTTGCTACACCACCTGCAGCAGCAGCGAGATTAGTGGTCAGGAACACGTGCGAGATAGCGATGCGGTTCACTTCACCACTTGCAGCCAACTGAGAACCGGGGTTGAAACCAAACCATCCAAGCCAGAGGATGAAGACACCCAAGGCAGCCATTGTCAGGTTGTGACCAGGAATAGCACGGCTCTTACCGTCCTTAGCATACTTACCGATACGGGGACCAAGGGCCATAGCACCAATCAGGGCCAGTACACCACCTACAGAGTGAACGATTGCAGAACCAGCAAAGTCGTGGAACACGTCACCAAAAGTACTCATCATAAAGCTGTCAGCTGCATCGTTGCAAAGCCAACCACCGCCCCATGTCCAGTGACCCTCGATGGGGTAGATGAATAGTGAAATCATGGCACTGTAAATCAAATACATAGAGAACTTCGTGCGCTCAGCCATAGCACCACTGACGATGGTGGCACTGGTGGCACAGAACACTGTCTCGAAAATCAAGAAACCCTCAACGGGCAGGTCGCCGCCATAGAAACTGAGATCGCCCCAGTTAGGCATGCCAATGAAACCAGCGCCCTCGCTGCCGAACATGAATCCGAAGCCGAGGAAGAAGAACAATAGTGAGCCGAACATGAAATCGACAAAGTTCTTCATCAAGATGTTTGCTGTGTTTTTGCTACGTGTAAAACCTGCTTCGCACAGCGCAAATCCTGGCTGCATGAAGAAAACCAACATGGCTGCCAATAGCATCCATACGGTATCGAGTGATAATCCTATTTCGTTCATAATCCTGAAAATTTAGTTTCTTAACTCTTAATTACTTTTTGTCTTTCAAAACTGTGTCACCATTCTCGCCTGTGCGAATGCTCCAGGTGTCAATCATGTCGCTCACGAAGATACGACCGTCACCAACCTCACCTGTATGCGCCACTTCGAGAATAACCTTGACCGTAGGTGCTACCAGCGGATCGCGACATACGATGGTCAGAGCCACGCGCTCTATCACGTCCGTCGAGTACTGGACGCCACGGTATATCCTCTCCTGTCGGCTCTGTCCGATGCCGTGAACGTTGTGGTACTCAAACCAGTCGATGTCCGAGTTGAGCAAAGCCTCCTTCACATCCTCGAACTTCGTCTTGCGGATAATTGCTTCAATTCTTTTCATACCTTTTTACCTTATTAAATTAATACTAAACCCTCTTATTGGGTTACACTTTGTTATGTTCACGCTGCAAAGGTACGACATTTTGTCCTATAATGGATGTGAAAACTTTCGTTTTGTTTGTTAAATATACACCTAACTAACAAAATGTAAACATTGGAGTTGATTATTTATTCTTTTTGCTAACATTTTGCCATAAAAACTTATCATTATGTTGCAGAATGTCAGATTGGAAACAATTGTGCACGAACACAAATAGTTTTTTGGTTGACAAATAAAACCGCGAGGCCTGTTGCGGTCTCGCGGAGTGGTAAAAATGATGTTAAAGATTATGATTAACCCTTGCTCCACGCTTCGATGCGGTCGAGGGCTTCTTCCGTTTTTTCATGACTATTGAAGGCCGTGAATCGCACGTAACCTTCACCTGAGGGACCAAAGCCGACGCCAGGGGTACAAACCACATTGGCGCCATAAAGCAGGGCCTCAAAGAATTGCCATGAACCCATGCCGTCAGGTGTTCGCATCCAGATATAAGGTGCGTTCTCGCCGCCATACACCTCGTATCCGAGGGCACGCAGACGTTTCAGCATGCGTTGGGCATTGTCCATATAGTAGTCGATAGTGGCCTTGATTTGCTGTTTGCCTTCAGGCGTATAGATAGCTTCGGCGGCACGTTGCGAGATATAGCTTGTACCATTGAACTTCGTACATTGACGACGCAGCCACAACTGGTTCAGGGGAATGCGTTCGCCCTCGAAGGTCGAGACGGTGACATCCTTTGGCACAATGGTATAACCACAGCGCACACCTGTAAAACCTGCTGTCTTCGAGAATGAATGGAACTCGACAGCACATTTACGTGCACCACGGATTTCGTAAATTGAGTGCGGTATCTCAGGGTCGCGGATGTAAGCCTGATAGGCGGCATCGTAGAGGATGAGCGCGTCGTTCTTCAATGCGTAATTCACCCACTTGCGCAGTTCGGGTTTGGTAATCACTGTACCCGTTGGGTTGTTGGGATAGCACAGGTAGATGACATCGACAGGACGGCCAGAGGGTAGGGGTGGCACAAAACCGTTTTCTGCCGTACAGGGCATGTAGCGCACATTCGTCCAACGTCCGTCACGATAGTTGCCACAACGACCAATCATCACGTTTGAGTCGATATAGACAGGGTAGATTGGGTCGGTCACTCCGATGAAGTTGTCCCAGTGCAGCAGCTCCTGGAAATTACCTGTGTCCGACTTGGCACCGTCATTGATAAAAACTTCGTCGATATCCAAATGGACACCACGCGGTAGGAAGTCGTTCTTCAAGATTGCTTCACGCAAAAAGTCGTAACCCTGTTCAGGACCGTAGCCACGGAATCCCTTGATGGTACCCATCTCGTGGGCGGCTTTGTGCATAGCTTCCACAACGGCAGGTGCCAGTGGCTGCGTGACGTCACCGATGCCTAATGATATGACGTTGGCCTTGGGGTGCATTACCTTGAAAGCGTTCACTTTCTTGGCTATGTCAGCGAACAAATAGTTGTTCTGCAGGTTCAGGAAATGAATATTAACTAATGCCATATTGCGAAAATTTTCAATTTTCTAAATATTAAATATAAAATAATAAATGTCGTATTACTTTTTTATTTATTCTTTTTTATTTAGGGCAAAGCCCGCATCGACCTCGCCATCGAAGACGAAGGCAGCGGGGCCCGTCATATAGATGTGGTTGTCTGATTCACGCCATTCGATGTTGAGTGTACCACCATCCATGACGATGTCACTCCTACGTCCGGACCTCCCAGTCACTGCTGCAACGACGGCCGTTGCACAAGCACCTGTGCCGCAGGCCTGCGTGATACCGCTGCCACGTTCCCATACGCGTGTTCTGATGGTTCCGTCAGCCTCGTTACATGCGAACTCGATGTTGCAGCGTTGAGGAAAGGCTGGATGAAACTCCAGGATGCGTCCTGTTTCGCCCACCTGATCCACATTGTCTGTAAAGATAACATAATGTGGATTGCCCATTGATACGAACTTCCCCTTGTTCACATCGCGATTGGACAAAAACAAACTCTCATCTTCAAAAATGGGTTCGCCCATATCTACCGTCACGCTCTCAACGATACCATCTCTTATGTTTAATATTAGGATTTTGATGCCTGATAATGTCAAAAGTCGTATCTCGGTTTTGTCAGTTATCCCCCGCTCATACAGGTATTTACCAATGCAGCGACTTGCGTTGCCACACATCATAGCCTCGCTACCGTCTGCATTATAGATATGCATAGAATAGTCAGCCTCAGGCACAGGCGATGCACCTATCAGCACCAGTCCGTCAGAGCCGATACCCTTATGGCGGTCGCTCCATTCACGTGCTGCGGTCTGAGGGTTGGACACTTTCTGCTCCATCGTATTGACATAGATGTAGTCATTGCCGCAACCATGCATCTTCGTAAATCTAATCTTTTGTGCCATTTTGCTACTTTTCTTTAGGGTTTGCTATCCTTTTGTCACCAAAACGCTGCAAAGGTAATCAAAAAGGAGAGATTTGCAAAGAAATCCCTCCTTTTTGTTTGTCTAAAAATACAAACAACTATCATTTTGTAAAGTTCACACCCTTTACAACTGGCATTTTGCTATCTATCACGGCAGAAATAACACCTAATTCTTTACACTTTGTCAATTTGCATAAACATTTGCCGATAGGCCTCTACTTTTTTATCGAAGGATAGCGGATAGGCACGCGAGGAAGAGGGAAGGCGATAGAGGAGGAGAGCCTCACCCCCAACCCCTCTCCGAATGGCGAGGGGAGTAGTTACAAAAGTGTTGACTTTGGGAATAGTGGTAATGCCGAGCGAGGCACAGATGGTTTCTGTGGCTTTCTCGCCAGTGGTGACGATGGCGCGGAGATGTGGTAGTTGTTGCAGTAGGGCGCGAATGTCCGTAGGCTCCACTACCTCGAGGAACTTGTCTGAGGCATTGTCTTGCAAGCGTCGAATAGCTGTGGAAGTATCGAAGAAGGCCAACCCTTTTTCTTGGCAGAATGCTACGATTTCGTCCAGTTTGAAACGCTTGGCTTGAAGGTCCACAAAATGGTTCTTGTCGCCAAAGAACACCTCTCCCTCAATGCGCCAGTGATCGTTGATGAAGTTGGGGTAGTAGAATTCCATACACCACCGTTTGCGCTGTGGTGGAAAACTGCCTAAAAACAGCACCTTGGCCGTTTCGGGTAGGAAGGGACGTAGTGGATGATACTCCACGCCATCCTTGCTACGTGCTATATTCTCTTCGTTCAGGTAAGATACTCTATTATTTTCCATTTTTTTCTGTCATGTATTTCCAATAGCGACGAGGCATGTCATTGAGTTGTTTCTTGGGATTCATGCGTTCCTTGATGCAGATGGCCTTGAAATAGGTGCGCCACAGGTCTTGGAACAGTTTGTCATTGTCGCTTAGTACCTCGGCATCGAGTTTCCCATTCGATAAATCGAAGGGCACAGCAGCCTCGTCCTCAAATGTCACGCGTATCGGCACATCACTCCCCTCGCCCCTTGGAGAGGGGCCGGGGGTGAGGCTATAATAATACCCATAATGCCGCTTCGCATCATAGATGAGCCACGGCTGGTCGTTGAAGCGGTCTTGGAAGTGGTCGATAATCAATGGTAGCACGTTGTGGTCGGGGCTGACGACAGCGAGGTAGGTGCCGTCCTTCGCTTTCTGGAAGCGGATGAACTGCTTCATGCGCAGTTGCTCGTGTAGCACACGGCGACAAGTATTGCGCACTTCCAGCACATCTGGATCACTGGCATTGCGTTCGAGGTCCTTTGCCTTTAGGCGGAACACTTTGCAGATGAAGTTGAATAGTGGTTGGTTCAATGTGCGTTCCTCGGAAAGCCAGCTAATAGTAATCATATGCAGTCCATCCTTAGACAATTGTTTTTCCAGCCCCTTCCAAACCCGCTCAGCCTTACCGCTATCCGTATGTACCACATGCGGCTCATCAGCAAACAGCGGCAACTGCTCGCCATCCGCCAACAGCGTCACATCCTGCTGCTTGCTGAAGAAACAGTCGAACACGGCTGTCAACAGTCCATCGAGCGTATTATCGAATGTATAAACTGTCATTCGTCTTTGAAGTCTAATGTCAACTGTTGTTCTTCAGCGGCACGCTTCTGCTGGGTCTTGGAGAGTAGGAGAGGACGCAGACGCTCAGGGCGAAGTTCGTTGATACCGATGATGGGTTGTGAGAAGGCTGAGGTCAGTTCGCCACAGGTAATGAAGTACTTGGCTTTCTTCATGACTACACCCATCTTTTTCAAGTGGTACGACGTGATGCGGTTGAAACGACGCGAGTTGACGATGAGTACTGCCGACTTCACACCGATGCCTGGTACGCGGAGAATCTCTTCATAGGATGCTTTGTTGATGTCGACAGGGAAGAATTCTGGATGGCGCAAGGCCCAACCGAGCTTGGGATCGACGTCGAGGTCGAGGTGAGCGTGCTTGTCGTCCACAATCTCTTCTACCTTGAAATGATAGAAGCGCATGAGCCAGTCGGCCTGATAGAGGCGGTTCTCGCGCACCAAAGGTGGCTGCTTCAATACGGGCAGACGTGGGTCGTAGGTGTTGACACTGACGTAGCCAGAGTAATAAACGCGACGCATGGTAGGTTGCTGATACATCGCGTTGGACATCTTCAGAATGTCCAAGTCACTCTCTTTCGTAGCCCCCACAATCATCTGCGTGCTTTGTCCGGCAGGCACAAAGCGTGGTGCGTAACGGAACTTTTTCCTATCTTCCTTATTCTCTAATACGCCCTGCTGAATATGCGACATCGGCAGAAAAATGCTCTTATGGTCTTTTTCTGGGGCCAGTGCCTTCAGCGACTCCTCTTTGGGAATCTCGATGTTGATGCTCATACGGTCTGCATAGCGACCAGCCTCTTGAAGTAGTTCTTGCGAGGCACCAGGTATGGTCTTCAGGTGGATGTAGCCGTTGAAGCGGTGCATGGTACGGAGGTCGCGTACGATAGCTGTCAGCCGTTCCATGGTATAGTCAGGATTACGCACTACGCCACTCGACAGGAACAAACCCTCAATATAGTTGCGACGATAGAATTCCATCGTAATCTCTTCGAGTTCCGAAACACTGAGAGTAGCCCGCTGGATATCGTTCGTTCGACGGTTGATGCAGTAGGCGCAGTCGTACATGCAGTAGTTGGTCAGCATGACTTTGAGCAGTGAGATACAACGTCCGTCGTCGGCAAACGAGTGGCAGATGCCCACGCCGCCAACCGTCGAGCCCACCATGCCAGCCTTGCCTTTGCGCACAGTGCCGCTCGACGAGCACGAGACATCGTACTTCGCCGACTCTGCGAGTATTCGCAGCTTTTCCATTGTATTCTCCGTCAGCATAGCATTTAGTTTCCGCAAAAGTACAAAAAATCTCGCAGACGACGGGCATCTGCGAGAATAATTTTGCATTATTTGAGAAATGTGACGTTTATGCTTTCAAGAACTTGTCTACTTTCTGGGCTGTCTGCTTACCTGAGGCCATAGCGCGAACGACGAGGCTGGCACCATTAGCCGAGTCACCACAGACAAAGACATTCTTGGGGTACTCAGGATGCTCTGGCTTGAGAAATCCCATAGCCAGCAATACCAACTCGGCCTTGATGATTTCGGGCTCGCCTTTTTCTACCATGATGGGGCGTCCACCTTCTGGGTTAGGCTTCCAGTCGATTTCTTGAACCTTTACACCTGTCAGTTTGCCGTCCTTGCCCAAGAACTCGAGGGTATTAATGTTCCAGCGACGGGTGCAACCTTCCTCATGCGACGAAGTAGTCTTAAGTGTGCGTGGCCAGTTGGGCCAGGGGTTCTGTGGATCCTCAGGGCCTTCAACGGGTTTGGGCATAATCTCAATTTGAGTAACGCTCTTACATCCCTGACGGTGGGCAGTACCAATACAGTCACTACCTGTATCGCCACCACCAATCACGAGTACATCCTTACCCTTGGCAGTTACGCGTTCATCTTTTGAGAACTCCATGCCTGCCAGCACACGATTCTGCTGAGAGAGCATCTCAAGAGCGAAGTGGACGCCCTTCAGTTCTCGACCTGGAGCCTTCAAATCTCTTGCCGTAGGTGTGCCAGTGCTGATGACGACAGCATCGTAAGCCTCCCCAAGCCCCTCCGACGGAGGGGGTGTCTGGTTACCTGAAGTAGTGGGTATTACAGCGGAATTATGTATCTCAACATCCCCTCTTTTGGAGGGGCTTGGGGAGGCTTCTACTCCGTACTTAAACTCGATGCCTTCCTGCTCCAGCAGGGCGATGCGACGATCAATGATAGCCTTATTCAGTTTGAAATTGGGGATACCATAACGTAGCAAGCCACCGGCAGCCTCGTTCTTTTCGAATACCGTAACCTTATAACCCATCAGGTTCAGGTCGTTGGCGGCAGCGAGGCCGGCAGGACCAGCACCGATGACAGCAACCTTCTTGCCGTTGCGTTTGATGTCTGTCTTGGGGAGAATAAAACCCTCCTGGAAGGCCATCTCAATGATAGCGCACTCGTCTTCGCGGTTTGTTGTTGGTTCGTGGTTGAAACGGTTTAGTACACAGGCCTTCTCGCACAAGGCAGGACAGATGCGGCCAGTGAACTCGGGGAAGGGGTTGGTAGATGTCAGGAGCTTATAAGCCAATTCCCAGTCGCCTTTATACAGTGCGTCATTCCATTCAGGGGCTTTGTTGCTCAGCGGACAAGCCCAGTGGCAGAAGGGCACGCCACAGTCCATACAGCGCGAGGCCTGCAGTTTGCGTTCGCGGGTGCTGAGCGTTTGCTCCACCTCGCCAAAGTCATGGATTCTATCGTGAATCGGACGGTATCCTGCCTCTTGGCGGTGTATCTCTAAAAATGCTTTTGGATTTCCCATTGTTTTAAAATTTAAATATTGAAGAATTGAAGTTTTTAATTTTTCAATTTTATATTTTTTTATTTTTCAGTCCTAGTAGTCTCGCTGGATGTCAGCAATCTTCTCATGCAGACGTGCCATCTTCTCTTCTTCCAACACGCGCTTGTACTCGATGGGTACCACTTGGATGAAGTCCTCAATATAACGATGCCAGTCGTCGAGCATACGACCTGCAAGGGCTGAACCCGTGTGCAGATAGTGCTGACGGATGAGTTCGAGCAGCTCCTTGCGAGATACGCTGTCTTCAACCAAACTGAGTTCCACCATATCCATGTTACAGAAATAGTCGAAAGTATGGTCGGGGTCATAGACGTAGGCTACACCACCAGACATACCGGCAGCGAAGTTACGACCTGTCTTGCCGAGCACAACCACACGTCCGCCAGTCATATATTCGCAGCAGTGGTCGCCGGCACCCTCGATGACTGCGATGGCTCCCGAGTTGCGCACGCCGAAACGTTCGCCCACTTTACCATTGATATAGAGCTCGCCTGAAGTGGCACCATAGAGACCAGTGTTACCCGCAATGATATTTTCTTCAGCTTTGAAGTCTTCGTTCGAGCGAGCTGGTGGTAAAATGCTGATACGTCCGCCGGAGAGACCCTTTCCGAAGTAGTCATTACACTCGCCTTCCAGACGGATGTCCAACCCCTTTACGGCAAAGGCACCAAAGCTCTGACCTGCTGAGCCCTTGAACTTAATCTTAATCGTACCTTCGGGCAGTCCTTCCTCGCCGTACTTCTGGGCAATCACACCACTCAGCATCGTACCCACGGCACGGTCGGTGTTCTTGATGGTGTACGAAGCCTCACCCCCGTCCCCTCTCCCAGAGGCGAGGGGAGTAGATAGTAATTCCTCAAAATCTGCAAGTATCTGCTTGTTGAGATGGTTACCAGTAACCTCTGTGTATGCACCACGATCCCAATAGAGTGGTTTGTCAGTCTCAGGACGATAAAGAAGTCGAGAGAAGTCAATAGAAGCCCACTTTTCGGCGGCAGTACTCCCCTCGCCCTTTGGAGAGGGGCTGGGGGTGAGGCTTTCAATCAGTTCGGTATGACCGATAATCTCCTTTAGGCTGTGAACACCAATCTCACTGAGGTACTCGCGTACCTGCTCAGCCAAGAAGGTAAAGAAGTTCACAACGTACTCCGCACGACCTTCGAAATGCTTGCGCAGTTCTGGATTTTGGGTGGCCACACCCATCGGACAGGTATTGGTATTACACTTACGCATCATCACGCAACCCAGCACAATTAGGGGCAGCGTACCAAATGAGAACTCGTCAGCTCCCAACATAGCCATGATGATGACGTCTTTGGCAGTCTTCAGCTGTCCGTCGGTCTGTAGGCGAACCTGATTACGCAAACCGTTGATAACCAATGTCTGCTGCGTCTCGGCCAGTCCGATTTCAGGTGAGATGCCTGCGAAGCGCATGGAACTGGCAGGGCTGGCACCTGTACCACCTTCAGCACCGCTGATGACAATCAGGTCGGCTTTGGCCTTAGCTACACCGGCAGCGATAGTTCCCACACCACTCTCTGCTACCAGCTTTACACTGACGGCAGCTGTCGGGTTGATGTTCTTTAGGTCGAAGATGAGTTGAGCCAAGTCCTCAATCGAGTATATATCGTGATGAGGTGGGGGTGAGATAAGCGAGATGCCAGGAATAGCGTTACGTGTCTTGGCGATAATCTCGTTGACCTTGAAGCCAGGCAGTTGTCCGCCTTCACCAGGCTTGGCACCCTGTGCCACCTTAATTTGTATTTCTTCTGCGTTGACCAGGTACTCGGCTGTGACACCAAAACGTCCACTGGCAATCTGCTTTGTCTTACTTGAGAGTGAAACACCGTCCACCTCAGTATGGTAGCGGGCATTATCCTCACCGCCTTCACCCGTGTTACTGCGTGTACCCAGTTTGTTCATAGCGATTGCCAGTGCCTCATGAGCCTCGATGCTCAATGCACCAAAACTCATAGCACCTGTTACGAAGTGCTTCACAATGCTCTCTACTGGCTCCACTTCGTCGATAGGAGTGGGCTTGGCTGCCTTCCTGAAACCGAAGAAGTCGCGGATGAAGATAGGTGATTCCTTCTCATCGACAATCCTGGCCCATGCCTTGAATTTTTCGTAGTTGCCTTGACGGGTAGCCAACTGCAACTGGGCGATGGTTTCTGGGTTCCAAGCGTGCTTGATACCATCTTTTCTCCATGAGAACTGTCCATGGTTTTTCAGGAAGCCACTCCCCTCGCCCTTTGGAGAGGGGTCGGGGGTGAGGCTTTGTTCGCGTAAGCGAATCGCATCCCTTGCAATCTCCTTCAGACCTACACCACCGATAGTGCTTACCTCTGTGCCGAAATACCTTCTCAGCAAGTCTTCGCTCAAGCCGATGCTCTCGAAAATCTTAGCACCACGATAGGAGCGAATGGTCGAGATACCCATTTTCGACATAATCTTTTTCAACCCCTTATCCACAGCCTTGATATAGTTTTTCTCAGCT
>JAEEGJ010007690.1_pt1 | contig 30562 bp, 17 predicted proteins | sample 8958761 | NCBI WGS metagenome assembly JAEEGJ01 (sample SAMN16246546, study PRJNA631951) | gut metagenome | biome: gut microbiome; feature: rumen; material: RS-attached | host: Bos | place: Iran: Karaj | collected 2018-10
ATCTGTACCGAGCCGCCTGCGGGAGTATAAAGTCCCTCAAGTACGCTGAGAAGCGTGGACTTTCCACAGCCGCTGGCTCCGATAACGCTGACAAACTCTCCCCTGCCCACTCCGAATGATACGTCGTGGAGGGCGTTGAAGCTTCGTTTGTTTTCAATGTAATTGACCGTAAGGTCTTTTATCTCAATTTTATTCGTAGTCATCAAAATGCTCCTTTAATGATGAGTAGATGTCATCTTTGCTCTCAGCTAAAATGCTGTCAAGCGCTTTCTTGTAGATGTCTGTGTTGTAGTGCGGCTCAATGTCGAAGTCCTCAGTGTAGCCAAGCTCTACGATAGTATCTTTAAGAGTCAGAGTACCCTGCTTGTCAGGATCGGGGCTTGATACGCTGAAGCCGCCGTAAACCTCTGTTTCGATGAAATCTTCCTCTATGTCGATGTATTTCTTAACGTCCTTTATTGTTTTTGCGTGGTCGCTCTGTGTAAGGTGGTAAGCCTTTATAAATGCTCTTTCGAGAGCTGTGAATGTGTTGGGGTTATCCTTTACAGCAGAAGTCTTTGCGACCTGACGGCAGCATGGCTGGTTCTCCAGTGCCTTTTCATGTGCGCAGTAGTAAACTACCTTGTAGCCCTGTGACTTTGCAAGTGAAGTGTATGGCGAATATGCCGAAGCTGCGTCGATATTCTTGTTGAGAAGAGCTGCATAAGCGTCCTTCTGGCTGTCAAAGTAAACGATATTTACCTTGTCAGCGCCCTCGCCTATCTCAATGTGTGCATTCTTGAGAAGTATCTGGAGCTCTGCGTCCTGAACGCTGTTCTTTACGGAAGCAACGTTTCTGCCCTTGAGTATCTCAACGCCCTGTTCGTCCTTGTCTGCGAATTCGGACTTGATAACGTAGCCGTGACCGTTTGTCATTGCTCCGCCGATGACCGAGATATCATGTCCCTGACTGAGGAATGTGAGAGTCGGTACCGAGCCTATGAACGCAACGTCAAGCTTGTCTGATTCAAGACCGTTTACCAGCTCTGCTGCGCTTGAGAACTGTGTGAGAGTAACGTTGAGTCCCTCTTCCTTGAAGTAGCCCTCCTCAGCAGCAACGAATGCAAGCAGATGAGCTGTTGAGTTCAGGTAGCCGATGTTGATGTCGGTCTTTTCGGGCTTGCCGATAACTGCCTCAGCGCTGTCTCCGCAGCAGTCCTTCGGTTCCTCCTTGCAGCAGTCCTTTTCCTTGCCCTCACAGCAGTCTGTTGTGGTGTCTGCCGCTGTGGAAGCCTCTGTCTTTGCCTGTGTGCCTGTTTCTGTGCTGTTGGAGCTGCTGTTTAATGCTCCGCAGCCTGTGAGCAGCGAGAATGCTGCAAGTATAGAAATGTATTTAGCCTTGTTATTCATATTTATCACCTTTCAAATCTTAAAAACTATAAAATCATTATTCTTTCGGACGATTCAATCACGACATCGCATTCGCTCCGAATTGGTGATATTTCTGTAATTTCTCATGTTATTCACTCCTGTTTTCCTTTGATGAACTAATCATACCATACCTATAGGCTTTTGTCCAATACGAAAGGACTATCGTTTATTATAGACAGGAGCTATAAGTCCTCATATAGCCGCAAAACGTTACTCAACTTATTTAACATATACAATAATTCTCCATGAAATTCAAAACTTTTTATGATATAATATATAATAGTTAATAATATGTATTCTGAATGATTAATGATAAATCTATGTATTGAGATAAAACACCTGTTAAAGGAAGGGATATGCATGATCGAACACAGAAAAAGAATAGCTTTATTTGTGGGACAGGCAGACGAATCATACCAGAGCCGTTTTATCAGCGGCTTTCTTAAAGAGGCTTTTTCGCAGGGCTATGACGTATGTATCTTTTCAATGTACCGCAAATATCAGGATACACGGGAGCGCGAACAGGGCGAAGCCAATATCTTCTCACTTATGAATCCCGAGAAATTCGACGGCGCTGTCATACTTAAAGACAGTATCCAGACAGAAAACGCCGCAGATAATCTGGAGCTTTATCTAAAGGATTTCTTCGACAACCGCATAGTTGTCATCGAAAAAGAGAGCGACCTGTTCCCAAGCATATGCACAGACTGCTATTCCGCGGTCTTTGACCTTGTAACACATCTTATAGAAGTTCACGGCTGCAAGGATATAGCCTATCTGTCAGGCAAGAAATGGCATAAGCACTCCAAGGAGCGCTTGCAGGCTTACCGTGACGCTATGGCAAAGGCAGGTCTTGAGGTTCCCGAGAGCCGCATAATCTACGGTGATTTCTGGTATCAGAGCGGAGAGATATGCGCAGAGGAGCTCCTTGCTGACGGGAAAAAGCTGCCTGACGCCGTTGCCTGCGCAAATGACCAGATGGCTATCGGACTCTGCAAGGCTTTTGCGAAGAGAGGTATCCGCGTCCCCGAGGACATAGCCGTTATAGGCTATGATTCCACCTTTGAGGGACAGACCAGTCCAAAGCCTATAACCTCGGCTCTTATCCCTGCCGAGGAATTCGGAGAATATGCATTCCATTTTCTCATGGACTGGATAAAGGGCAAGATACCAGATTCCTTCAAGCTGAGATCCAAGATGCTTCTCGGTGAAAGCTGCGGCTGCAGCTGCGAATCCATGCCCCATTATCAGATAAAGCGTGACGACTGGGGTACAGATATCTCCGAGGAGAGATATCACTCGGTTTTCAATACAATGGACGAGAACCTTATTTTACAGTCCTCCGTGCAGGAATACCTCAGCACGGTCTATTCCTATGTGTATCAGATACACGACGCAAAGGAATTCCACCTCTGCATATCAAGCGAATGGAAAAGCGCCTCTCATGGCATACACCATAAAAACAACGGTTATCCCAAGCGCATGATACACGCTATACGCTATTGCAGCGACCGCAAGAACAACATCGCCGGTCTTGATGAGAGCTTTGAAACGGCGGAAATGCTCCCCGACCTTGACGAGGAGCGCGTCTATCCTACGGCTTATTTCTTCACTCCCGTTTTCTACGAGAGCGAGTGCTTCGGATATGCAGTTTTAAGTTACGGAGACAAGCTGCGAAGCTACGACGAGACATACAGACTGTGGATAAGCTCTGTTTGCAGGGGCTTTGAGATTCTGCGCCGCAATCTTATGCTGAAAAATATGCAGGAGCAGCTTGAACGACTCCACAGCAGCAAGTTCGCAGTCACAAGCCACGCCTATGAGAGTCTTGATACAAACGAAAAAGCCCAGTATCAGCTTGTTACAAGGATACTGGACGAAAACCTGCTGGACTACTATTTCCAGCCTATTGTAAGCGCTGTTGACGGAAGCGTCTATGCTTTTGAAGCTCTTATGAGGGCGCGAACCGAGTCAAAGGTCTCTCCCCTTTCTATTTTAAAATATGCGGCTATGCAGGAGCGACTGCCCGATGTTGAACGTGCTACATTCATGAACGTTCTCAGTCTCATAGACCAAAAGACTAAGGAGCTGGGCGATAAAAAGGTGTTCATCAACAGTATCCCCGGCGTCAGCGTAGGCGAAGAAGCGACCTCAGAACTGGACAAGTCGCTTGCCGCTCATGCAGGCAAGGTAGTCGTTGAGCTTACCGAAGAAGCCGAGCTAAAGGACTCAGACCTTGAAATACTCAAGGCAAACTTTGAAAAGATGCATATCAACATCGCTGTTGACGACTATGGCACAGGCTATTCCAACGTCAGCAATCTGCTGCGCTATATGCCCGATTTTGTCAAGATAGACCGCTCTTTGCTCAGCGATATACATGAATACCCTCAGAAGCAGCATTTCGTCCGCGAGATAATCGACTTCTGCCATGACAACGGCATAAAGGCTCTTGCAGAGGGCGTCGAGACCGCAAAGGAGCTCCAGACTGTGATACACCTCGGAGCTGACCTTATTCAGGGCTTCTATACCGCAAAACCGTCCGCTGATATCATCAGTCAGATTGACGAAAAATGCCGCAGCGAGATAAAACAGTATCATCAGGAGCATATCGACGGCAATGTCAAGCATATCTATACCGCAGGCAAGACAAACCGCGTCTCACTTGCAAAGCTTGAGAAGGACGGCTGTACGGATATCGTTATCGGACACGATGAAATGGTCTACAAGGATATCTCTATAATAGGTACTCCACAGATGAAGACCAATATACATATGCGTATCGAGCCTGATTACAGAGGGCGCATAACCTTAGAGGACGTTTATTTTGCCAACGTCAAGAACCGTCCCTGTATCGAGCTTGGCGAGAACTCAAATGTTACTCTCGTCCTTGTTGGCACTAATACTCTGTTTGAATCGGGTATACAGGTGCCCGAATCCTCAAAGCTCATCATCGAGGGCGACGGTGCACTGAATATTGACCTTAACGCCGCAGAATCCTACGGCATAGGCAACGACCACGCTTCACGCCACGGCGAGCTTGTCTTCGAGCAGGACGGTCCCATCAATATCAGCTGCCGCGGAAAAGACGGCATATGTATCGGTTCGGGATACGGCGGAAATATCCATATAAACCGCGGAGAGTACAACCTCAATGTCAATACCGAGACCGAGGTCGGCATAGGCGCTATCAAGGGCGAAGTCAATATCGTGATAAGCACCTGCCACATAGAGACCGATTTCTCAGCAAGTATCGGAACCTTTATAGGCTCACTTGAAAACAGCGCCGATATAACCATAATCAAGAGCGCGATAAACTTCTATGCCCACGGCAAATGCCTGACGGTATTCGGCACTCTCAACGGCGACAAGGCTTCAATAAAAGCCGAACAGGTCAGCCTTGTACTCAATACTATGGCGGATAATTCCACCTGCTTCGGAGCTCTTTATAAAAGCTCGGATATCTCTCTGAGGGATTGTCACCTCCATATTGAGACTATCGGTCAGGAAGCTCTTGCCTTCGGCGGATACAGCGAGGATACTCATATAATGCTTTCAGACTCCGATACAAAGGTGGACGTAAGGTCTGCTCTCGGCAAGGAGACATTTGCTCCAGACGAAAATATCATAATAAAAAACAGCCGTCATAGAGTTATCGTAAACGGCTCGGAAATAAAAAGGCCTGTTACTATAGACTATACGTAAGACTCAATATTTCCCGACATTATACTCAACACAATATATAAGCTTATAGTTGTTATGGGGAAGCCTTTCTGAAAATAGGCTCCCCTGACAAGCGACATCTTACCATACTCCTTCCCAAAGACTTTTTTAGCTGATTTTACAATTTGTCTATTGTTATTTTCACTGGAATATTATATAATATATATAAGTAATCACACTGGTATTTGGGCGGTATAGTTGCGTCAGAACTATTCGTTCCTTATGCGGAAAGGAGTTTTTATGGATTTTCAGAAAGTTGCAGACAGCTACTATCCCATGACAAGTATACTATCCGTTGAAAAAACTCCCGACGGTAAATATGGAGAAATACGTGTGGTTGCAGGCAATAAAAAATATATAGATGTCGTAGAGCACCCGAAATATGAAGTGGTTCCGGGTATGTCCATGAAAGATAATAATAAGTTTGTTCCAAACTCTCTTTATTCCGATTATATCCCGAAGGATACAAACTTTGAAGACCTGTGCTACAGAGCGGCAGTACTGAAAGAGCCTGTTCACACATTAGTTCATCCCAGCAAACTCAATCTCTGGTTCAATGTGTTCGTTATCCCGATAGATTATGAAGACGGCAACCTCTGCTACTGTGCATATTCCACTCAGATGACCGACGCTGCCCATGTATGCCTGACCTCCTCCCATTCGCCGGGAGCTTTAGATGAGGTGCTGCGTACCTGTATAAAGCTGCACGGTGCAAATGATTTCAGTTCGACGCTTTCGGAAGTCGTACATGATATCCGTGAACTTTGTAAGGCGGAGGTATGTACTATCATGCTTCTGAACCCAAGCAACGGAACCTGTTCCATTCTGGCAAAAAGCGTCAGAGAAAAAAGCACACTGAAAACAGCTACGGATTTTATCAATTTCTATGATCTTGCTTTATCATGGCTCGAAACCCTCGGTGAGAGCGACTGCATTATCATCAAGGACGAAAAAGACATGGAGTATATCAGCAGGATCAACCATATGTGGTGGCTGACACTTGATGAGGCAGGGGTAAAGAGCGTTGTTATGTTCCCGCTTCAGTATAACGGCGAGATCATGGGATTTATCTGGGCTACAAATTATGACACGGATATGGTATTTCAGATAAAGGAAATACTGGAACTGACGACCTATTTCATATCCTCTCAGATAGCGAACTACAATATGGTCAAGCGCTTGGAGTTCTTCGGATTCACCGATATGCTGACAGGTGTACAGAACAGAAATGCCATGAACAACCGCATTACTGCTATCGTCAACGGTGAGGAATACATCTCTGTTCCCTTTGGTATCGTGTTTACCGACCTGAACGGCTTGAAGGTCATGAACGATACGCAGGGACACAGTGCAGGAGATATTCTTCTGAAAAAAGCAGGTATCCTGCTACAGGAGATATTCGTAGAAGACGAAGTATACCGCGCAGGCAGTGATGAATTCGTCGTGATAGTAACAAACTGTACAAAAGAAAAGTTCGATAAAAAAATACAGGCACTCAGGGCCCATATGGATATGTCCAATGATGTCAGCCTTGCTGTCGGATATCATTATGTATCATCGGGCTGTGATATACGAACTGCTATGAGATTGGCTGACGAGAATATGTATGTAGACAAGAGAGAATACTACAAGAATCACCCTAAGAACGACAGACGCCTTGAAAACCGCGACTAAACGGAAAGACGTGTTTAAATCATCGTTTCCTGAAACTGCATGAGCAATATGACATAATAGAATAAGCGGCTCCTTGGAAGTTGTTTGGACTTCCTTGGAGCCGCTTTTGTTTTTTAATTGTTAATCAAATACTTTGGCATCAATCTTAGCATTGGTATAGATGATGTGGTCATCTGCATTGGTGCCACTCATTTGAACAGTTTTTGTTTCAGTTTGACCATCATCCTCAACGTCTTTCATTTCATATATAGTACAGACACCTATTATTAGCCATATATTAAAGTTCACATTTGGCCATTTATGTTTTCTAATTAAATATAAAGACATATTATATCAATTAATTGGTAATAAATAACACAATATAATACATTCAGTAATATAATACAGAATGGATTAATCATAAAAACTCAAAATACAAACTCCAACGAAAAGTTTGAACTAGATCGAAACCTCTATCGTTCCATCATGAAAAATGGACAGAGCAGCTCTAGAAGGACTTCTCAACAATATTTTTTAAACGGCCAAAATAAGGCAATGAAGAAGCTGTCGCCAATGTTGATGATAGTGCTATCGATTTTCGAAAGCTTGATCTTTAAATAATAAGGGAAGATATTTCCTCTGTCAAGAGTATAGCTGAAAAAAGTGTGAATGAGATAATGCGAATCGTGAAGCTTGACTAGGTATGAAGTAGTCCACGCTTGCTGCGGATATACATACTATTATAGTTTTAATCACTAAATCGGTAGATATAAAGAAAGAGCGGCTCCTTGGAAGATAGTAATGTCTTCCGGGAGTCGCTCTTTTGAATTGTGTTAGTCGAATACGCTTTCGTCGATTTTTGCGTTTGTGTAGATGAGATGATCATCCACTATAGTACCACTCATTTGAACAGGTTGCTGCGTTGTCTGTCCTTCTACTTCAACGTCCTTCATTTCATATAAGCTTGCGCTCACAATCACCTTATAGTTGGAGTAATAGTGATCAGCGAGATCAGCGCCTGAGAAATCGGTTTTTACTGTGAAGTCGATAGGAATTGTGTATACGCCGCCGTTGTACACACTCGCTAAATTTGCTTTTGCAATTCTGTAGGTGTAAATCTTGCTGTTTCTTGTATCTTCCGTTACCGTGAGTGTTCCAAAGTTAGGATTCGACAGGTACTCAGCAATGTCAAGATCCTGAGTATACTTTCCATTGACATCTTTTCCAACAAGCCTAAATGTAAGCTCCACTCCATCCGAGTCATCTATGATGCTCATCAGCTTTGACACATCGTAAATGGCTACTGTGTTCATGGGACACATGTTATTTGTGACATTCGATGGTAAATCCTTTGCATTGATTCCAAGCTGATCATAGAGATTACCGCTTGAAAACTTACCGTCAAAGTCATCAGAGCTGTAAAGCAAACTTGCTGTGGAAGAAGAACGGCTGTAGTAAAGGTTTCTGCTATTCGTTGGTTCTGCTATATACTCAGTCGTCTTACTTGCGATTGCGGCCGCCTCGGTGGATGCGATACTGGAATTACAGCCTATCCATGTACCGATTGTATTGTCATTTAGCTGTGCTTCCTCACGCTGTGGGTACTGGTTTGTGATGTCACCGGTATTGGAATATGTCAGGTAAAGATTTGCATGAATCGTAATACCTTGTGCGTTCGCATATTCTGAAACACCGGAATTGGAATTGTAAAGCATCTGACGAATATCCTTACCGTTTTCAAGATAGATGTAGTTGGAATCATAATGCGGTGTTGTACTCTGATAGCGTTCGTAATTGCTGTTGGAAGAATCGGTAAGGACATTATATGTGCCCACCGTGTATTCATGCATTTCTACAGCCGGTTTCGCCTCAATACCTCTGCTGGACTCATTAAGTCCCGTCTGCTTATTCATGGAGAGCAGGAAGGTCTGATAGATATGAACCGTAGAATTACCAAGGAACGATTTATTGTCGAACATCTGAGAGGTCATTCCAATTTTATTGGTAATATCCACTGTGATTCGTGATGCGATGTCCACATCATTTGCGTTCTTGGCTGCATAACTTCCGTTGCTACCCTCGTGAATTTCAGTTGTCAACGCATTATCCGTAATTACAAACAAGTCACCAGTTACAATCTGCGTAGACTGCTTTTGTTTCTGTCCGTCCAGTCTAGTATAGAGAGAAGGATACTTACTTTCACCGAGGCTGCTCGGCGCATCAATATTCCAGTGATAAAGATTCCCATCGTTCTTCGTGAATATTGTTACATAATAGTCCTCCTTCAAATATGTTTTGAACCCATTTTGAACCGTGGGCGCAGTGGTCTTGTAAGTCATCGTGCTGATATTATAGAAGCTACCCGTGGTCTCATCTGTTTTGTTTTTTAACCATACTGTTGTGCCATTATATATTCCACAAATAGTTGCATAGGTATGATTCGTTTGATCTGCACAGGCTACAAACTTTCCGTCTGTTGCATTTGATGTCGCAAGCGTAATGTCAAAATAGTCATTGAGTTGTGTCGATGTGAATGTATTGGTACCTGACAGGTCAACAAACTTATTCAAGTACAGCTTAGATACTTCACCGCCAAGCTCCGTCTGATCTGTTACAGCACCATCTCCGTAGACCTGACCGCCCGTTACTGAGCTGTAATAAGCCTTGTTGCCGTTATTGGGATCAATCAGAACCATTTTCGTATCCGCCGGGAATCCATGATGTGTCGCCTGATCCGAGATATCCCATGTTTTCGGGATGCTTCTGAGCAGATTCTCACCGTTTTCGGCGGCTTGCTTCCATTCACTTTCATCACGCTGATAAACATATCTCGCTTCGATTGTAATCGGAGTACCTGCATTTTCAAGTGTGGAATTACCGCGGTCGGATGTGTACTCAGAGAGCTTATAATTTGATCCGGATTTGGAACTAACCTGAAAGTCAAACTTCAGCATCTGACTTACATAAAGTGGTACATAAAGATGATAAGCAACTTCACTTGTGCCAGGATTATAGAACTCCACATCAATTAGAGTAAACTGGATATGACCGCTGTCAACATTGTTAACATCAAATGTAAAGTTACCACCTCTTGTGTAAAGGCTTACACCATCATCTTCAGATGAATCTGTCAGGCTTGACTTATAAGTTACCTCAAACTTCTTGTCATGAGAATTATATTCACATTTTGCGATGCGGAGATTAAAGATGGAAGAAGCCGAGTTAGCTGCAGCTGTACTTGAAGTTGCATTATTTGAGAAATAGTAATTTGTGTTTGTCAAAGTCTGCAGATAACCATTCAAGAATGTATTGAGGTACGAACCGCTTGTGTTATCCACGATCAGAACTGGGAAATCTATGCCGAGTGATTTCAAATCAGCAGGATATTGCGTAGACATAACAGTTTGGAATGTTGAGTATTTCTCGTAAAGAAGATCATCCAAATACTTGGCTCCGGAAACAGTTGCACCATTAACCGTTTGACTTGCAAGAGAAACCTGATTGTAGTAATTCTTGGGTTTATTTGTAGTAAGTTGCAGATGATCAAGTATAGCGTTCGCTGCGGAATATTCGTACCTCAGATGGCTAACGCCGTCGCCCGTCAGAAATTGCATATGATTTCTGCTGTTATCGTTTGCATCAGTTCCAACAGAATTGATGCCGATGTTCATAAACGGACTGGAGGTGACAAACGGGAAGTTCTGTGCTATATCGTAGTAATCTTTATAGGTGATCATATTGCCGTCCTTGTCAGTGATGAATCTCGTTGTGCCGTTGACATCAACTGTCTTAGGAAGGGTCACATAGTCCTGACTGCTGATTGCAACATTTGGTGACGAGCCACTTACAGGATAATATACAGGTGAGAACGTATTGTACTCGTTGAGCTTTTTCTTTGCAACCTCCGAAATCACACCTGTTTCCCCGTCCGCTGTCGGCAGATCGTATTCGTGGACTGACCAGTCGTTTTTCTTTTCAGTCGAACTTGCACCGTTGTAATCAGCAAAGATGACATAACCATTAGTCCCATAAGCATACTTGTCCCATGCGGTATTACTACTATTTACGCTTGTCATATTATCAAGTAATTCGTAGCCATCATCAGCGGAACTAGGATCTTGTCGAGATAGGCCAGCAATTTTAATAGTAGAACCTGCAGTTTTAACTATCAAAAATGCATTGCCCATTCTCAAATATCCCTTGTTACTAAATAACTTCTTAAACTGAAGATTATCCATTTGAATATTATAACCATTTATCGAAATTTTAGCATATCCAAATATTCCGCCGGCATAATGCGATTGAATTTTGATGTTTTTAAGTTTAATATTCTGTAGTCTTGTCTCACCCTTATCTTGAATATTTGCACATAAACCAGCTGTATCGTTATACGATTTTAGTGTGTAGTTTTCTATTGTACAGTGGTCAAAATGAACATATCTGTTCACATCAACAAACTTGATGTATCCAGCAATACCTCCACACCCTCTGTTTTGATAATCCGTTGCAAAAGTCATTCCTTCAATTGTTGAATTGCATGTGCTTTTAAGTTCAACATTTGAGATTTTAATAGTTGAATAACTTCCGCCGCTTGCACCATTTCCGTCATGCGCCAAAATTCCTGCAACTCTATTTCCATAGAAATTAACATTATACACATGACATCTGTCCACGATTAAGGAGTATTCTCCCTTTGGAGATAACGATGCATTGAATGTTGATGAGTTAGTATAACTTTCGCCAATTATTCCAGCAGCCGCAATTTTATTATATTTATCGTTGTTTCCTGTTCCAGTGTCATATAACGGTACCGATTCATCTCGTCCAATAATACAGTTAGCACTTGCTTCCAAGCTTCCGATTGTAACATTGCTAATCGTGATGGGTCGATTATTTGTTGTATTCTTTACACACCCCACAATTCCAGCTGTTCCATTTTCATAATCATTTCCGACGAAATATGTCCGAATATCCGGATTTGTGATTTCCACTTTGTCAATGGTCAATCCAATTTGATTTGCATAGCCGACAATTCCCCCTGCATAGAGCTTAGTTGTAACAGTCAGTTCATCTGTATCAATATTTGTAATTGTTACTAAATGACTACTGCTGTTAGCCATATACAAATAACCAAACAAACCACCGGATGTTTTGAACCCGTTCACTTCAAGACCGTCAATGCCAATATGCTCAACATTTAGATTCTCATTGCCAACGAAGCCAGAAAAGCCAGCTAAGCCACCAACATTCAAATATGTATCCTGCCATACATTTGAACGGCTGTATTCCATACTGCCGGTATTGGAAACAACATCATAATTGATTTTTCCTACAATATCCAAATAACTGATTTTATAATTATCATCAGTGAGGTCATCGTTACGCCCTTCGAGTGTTGCAGGAACTGCGCCCGTCGGAGTTTGATCTGATCTGTTCTGTCTGATTGTATTAAACAATCCGAATCCTGTCGAATAGCGATTGGCTGCGGTACTGTCATTATGATATGCGGGCAGATACTTGTCATAACTTGTGTCATAGTGTTTCAGATTCATATTCAAGTCGATATTTACAATGTTCGAACCAATAAGGCCGCTGAATTTATTTACACTAAGCGTCATATTTTTGATCTGATCACCACTTGTTGAGTTGAACGCAATACTTCCTAAACCTCTGAAACCATCTGGAAGCACCCACGCTGATGATGCATCTGCCTCCTGATCAAAGCCGATATCACACACCGTTTTAGTATTAGTCAGGCGATAGATTCCGCTTTGATTAGTAGCATTTATGTAGTTAGCAACAAGGTATGGCGAAACTGCTTTGAAGTCAGTTAAAGCAATCGAATAATCAGAATAGCCAGGATATTTACTTGTGTTGGTAATGGGGTATACTGATGTGTTATCAGTATCCTTGTTTTCACCAATATGGCTATAATCTGCTAGCCTTGACGGCTTTAACGTCTGTTTTGTAAACTTATAGCTATTGTCATAGGTTATATTCGCCTGCGATGCTTTTGCGTAGCTCTCAATATTGGTATTACTGGAAGAATATACATTGTCGCTATTTGAGGTGACACCGTTTTGAATCAGGCAAGACAGAATGAACATTGACTGCGCACTCGGAAATGTAATCGTAGACTTCAAGGTATTTGTATCACTTGCCCCCGTTACAGCGGAATAGGATCCAAGTTCTAATTTCCCTTCGCTAGGTGAAATATCGGCAATTGAATAGTTCTTTGTGCCGTTTCTCATCGTAACACGAAGCGAACTGTCATAATTGCTTCTGGTGGTGTCCTCGTAAGGGTGATAAGTTGTGCTTTCTGTCACTGCATAACCGTTTATTACTCGGCCAATAATCGGATTAACATACAGATATGTGTCATCAGTTACTTTAGCGCATCTTGCGCTAGTAAGTCCAGTTTTGTTACTTACACTATCCATACGCTTAAAGATAACATCACCAGCAATAATAGCACCGACATAACCACCTATGGGTGTTCTCTGGGATGCAGGAGTAATATTGGTTGTTGATGCATACGAAACACCGACCTGATCAATAATGTTATCGCCGCCGTGAATTTTACCAATCACAGCACCATAAGCGTCAACGCTGTCATCCATTCCAAACGCTCTGTTATTATCAACAGTACTGATGTTTGCATTCTGAACTGTAACAGAAATGTTTCTGATCACACAACCATTGCTGTTGAGGACAAGGGGCTTGTCGCTATAATTTGTTATTGTCGCACCATTGTCACTAACAATCACACCACAGAAAGCAAAGGCTGTATCAGTTGCACTTCCTAGTCCTACAAAGTCTGAAGGCAAATCGATATTGCCGCTGATTTTATAATATGCGCCTGCTAAATGTTGTCTAACTTCATCCAGTGATCTTGTTTTGCCTCCATCAGATCGTTTATATCCACTACTACCAACATAAGTGTGATTAAGACAACCATTTGCCCCATGCCATTTATTTCCGATATCGAAAGAGTCTTTAGGCATATAAATAGAAGTGCCATCATAGGTGCCTTTAATAATACCTGCTATCATAGCAAGCTGATCACCATCGGTTATCAGATATGGATGATTATATGTGCCGCAACCAGTAAGTGTAGCCTTCTGGTGGTTGACTTTTATTTCATGAGTCTTATTCGTATCAGAATAATCAGTAGCTACATATTTTAAGAACTTGCCAAATTCGGAATATAGAGAATTAGTAAGAGGCCAATCATCCGGGCGAGTATAATTAGGATCTCCAGCACCCTCAGTTGACTCCTTCATATATTTCTGTTCTTTACTGCCCCACTCTCCAGTACCATCGGCATATCCAACTTCTCTTCCATAGGTAACACTACGAGAACCGCTTCCGTCTGTTCCCCAGTCCTCACTTTGCATATAATTATATCTACCTTCGGAGCCAGTAAACCATTGGTATTTGTTAAGCAGAGTTGCTTTCGTGAAAAGAGAAAGGCTTGTCCCATATGCAGCAGTAAGAGCGGCATCACCAGTATTACTTGAAATGGCCTCACTTCTACCATCCAGTTTTATTTTACTGAATGTTAAGTTAATGTTTCTTGATGTGTCCTTGCTTGTTCCTGCGTCACCTATTAGGCTTGTCGCAGCAACTGCCCCCGTAGTTCCATAAGCTGAAGTATTGTAGACATCTTCAAGTACAACATTCGTGTAGCTGTCGATACGATTAACCAGCAAGGGAGCATAAGAAAGCGCTCCAGTTCCAGTTCTCGGTCCAATATTATGAATCATGATACCATCAAGAATAATCTTACAATCTGTGGTGACTACTCCACTCTCATTTTTAATATCTTCTGATTTCAGACTTGCATACACAGCTTCATTATTGGAATCGAGATATCCCTGTAATGTTCCGCAGATGAGAGCTCCAGAGCCAGTGTTGTTGTAAGTGTCAGCACCTATCGTTCCTTGTAATTTCAACTCACCGTTAACTACGATTGCGCCCTTTGCATTCAGGAAAATACCGTTCTGCATCAAATGATGCTGGGTATAAGGATTCGACGAAAATGCCGAACTATTATCCTTTAATGTTGTGCGGGCATAGCTATCGCTAGGTGTAAATGCAGTTATTACACCCGAAGAGTTTTTTCCATTTTCTCCGTATTCAATCTCCTGGTTGTGAAGCTTAAATGTTCCCTTGATTGTTCCACCGGAAACATCGACAGGATAATAACTGTAGCCATCCATGTCAAAATCTTCACCAGTTGCCGGAGCAATTGCGTTACTCGCAAATGGATTGTAAGCAAACGGCTTTCCTGTTCCTTTCAAACAGGTATGAGCATATTGATTAAGACTCCACAACATAAGCTTATCACGGCTTGTCAAGGTCGCTGTTGGCGTTTCTTTTGTTGCATTATCTTTTTTGGTCAGCAGCAAATCCAAATCATAGTAATAACGTGTATTAGGATTTCCCATGTTTACCCCTGTTACCTGATTCTGATAGGTGTTGCAGGTATTTGTCTTCATAACATTATTGATCGTTGAAGTATTGCCTCTTGTACGAATAGAAACGATGCCCTGCCCGTTTACAAGAATATTGGAATTCCGATCACTGTCATAAGAAGCACTATATGCTACAAGTTCATCAAATACAGTGTTAGATGTAAAGTTAGGGAAATTAGTTGTTTTAGATAATGCGGTACTTTCTGTTCCGAGCGAATATTTGGTCATATCAGGGAGCACCATGTATATTGCTGCACTTTCATGCCAGCCAACATTCAGAATCATGCCAAAAGAGCGAACAGAAGAAGCCGCTGTCTTGATATACGGAATATCGACGGTATTTACTGTCCACTGTCCTGTACCAGCATAGACCAATCCAGCCATATCCACATTTGTTGCAGTACCACCGGCAGTCAGCAGTGTTTTTTCGGCTGTGGTCTGTTTCACTGTCAAAGCGGTAGCGACAGTAGTACCACCCATTGTGACATTCGTATCATACCATGCATAGCCAAGGAAGCCGCCAATACTTCCTCCGTCTTTGACATTTCCGGTAATTGCCAGATCATCTACAACTACTGTATTCAAGATCAGGGCTCTGGTGCCTGTTCCTGAATTCTTTTCAATATAGGCGATCAATCCGCCAAGCTGCTGTTTATCCTTGTTACTTGTATTAGATATTGTACCCTTTACAGTAACATTAGAAATATTAGCCGTAAAAGAATCTTGAGCTACCAGACCAACAGCTCCGCCAATGCAAGTGCTAGCACCAGAATTTGAACCCGATATATTAGCATTGACTGTGCAGGCTTTTGCAACAGTGGTGTCATCAATATTTCCGGTACCACCGATTGTAATATCTCCGCCTATAGATTTTCCGAGCAGACCGCCCATGCAGAGCTGACTGCCTCCGGAATGGTGCATAGCAGTGCTTACGGTCACACCATATGCTGTGAAACCGCCATCATTTTCACCTGCTGCCGCACCGACATACTGTGCCGCAGCCGAGCTTACATATCCATCACCTGCAAAAGTGACATTTTGAATCGTTGCTCCATTCGTTCGGCCGAATAAGCCAACATTGCTGTGCTTATAGATGATGCCGCTTCCCGCTGCATTGTTCGCAAGCGAGGACCCGCTTCTTTCACCATATGCCTCACCAATTGCAAGAGCGATAGTTTTGCCATTGCCGTCAAATGTTGCAGAGAATGCCTGAGAACCATCATCACGAGTCAACCCCTGCATTCCTGTTCCGGAAAGTGAAAGAGGCGCTTCCAGAGATGAACTGAGTGAAAGATTACTGCCCAGCAATGTGCTGCTGGTATTTGCAGTTGTAAATCGAATTACTGCGTTTGCATCGGTTATGGTTCCATTATTATGCTGAATATTCAGTGCAGTTTTCGCATAGTCAGAAGCTCTTGCCATTGAGGTTACTGCATCCAGAAGTGTTACATAATGATCCCCTTCTGTGTGAGTCAGAACACTCGATTTGGTAAACCCACTGCTTTGAAATCTTACAACTTCGCCCCATGAGCCGATATCATCCGCTTCAGCACCGCTTCTTTTCAGTTTAAAAAGCCCAGAATCGTCAGTTGACGGCTCAGCAAACACCAATCCGCAATCACGCTCTTTGACTATCTGACCGCCTGTTGTCTTAGCATTCGTCAGATCTACCGTTCCATCAAGTCGAAGAACACCATTGCCAAGATTTTTCACTAAGCCGCTGCAGTTTGGTGCAGCACTGCTTGCAAATGAGCTGACAGTAATAGTCACAGCATTGACATCTAAGAAAGCCTCTGTTGCACTGCCCACTATACCGCCATAGTTATTAGCGTTAAATGAATCAGTGCTAAAAGAATTGAATCTTACATACGCTTTACCTGTAACTGCGCCGATTGCGCCGCCATAATATGTTGATTTTGCGCTTTCACTTTGACTCGGCTTTGAAGTACAGCCGTTTGAAATTGTGAGCGTATTATCCAAAGATGCGGCAGAATACGAACCGATCAAGCCACCATAGTTGGTGGTTGCTCCTGCATTATTCACTGTGATATGATCAGCATTACCAGTTGCATCTGAAATCGTAATGCTTCCATTGTTGTTATGCAGAACACCGAACAAACCACCAGAACTACCTGCTCCATTTAATGTGCAAGCAACATTGATGTCATCATAAGAAATCATAGTTGGGGTGTTTAGCAACGCTGGACAATAGTATCCAAAAATACCGCCTGAGCCACTCTTACCGCTAATCTCCTGAGAGGTTGCATATTTCGTAGTATCTGTCTCGCCCTCTTCAGGCTCAGTAAAGGCGATAGATCCCCCATTATTATACCCAACGATACCGCCGGCATAGCCATTTGAGGCACTAACAGTCGAAACAGGGAAACTTGCCATATCATACGGGAGTTTCAGTGTTGCGCCACTGCCCATTTCACCGATGATAGCACCCGCGTGTTTTCCGGAACCGGTTGTGGAAACCGAGACACCGCTTGAAGTAACACTACCAATTTCCAGTGTTGCGCCGGTTCCTAACTTGCCGCAGATGTAGCCTGCGCTCTCCGTAGAGACGACATTCATGCAACGTTCATCTGTAAAAGAAACATTGACAGTACAGTTATCCTCAATTTCGCCTATCAAGCTGTCAACATTTGAATTCACCTGATTGCCGTTATCTAGATATTCCTTAGCATTGATATTCCAGCCGATAGTTGCTCCGGATGTAGTAGCACTAGATTCAGCCACTACGACCTTCTTAGCAAAAATAGGATCGGACGATACTGCGCTACGGCTGATGATAAGTGCATTAGAGCCTGATGAGTCGGCTTTAATAACCGCCTCTTCACCAATCTGAGCAAAAAATGCCTTATCAATGTTAATGTAGTTAAAAGAGTTATCATTGATCGTGATTGTACCGCGAAACGGCATATCTCCTGAAAGAGTTTCACCAATACTATAGAATGGAGAAATGGAATCATCGAGAAGAGTCACTGTTCTGGTTGAAAAGTTTATCTCAAGTGTGTCGTGAGTGTGATCCGATTCTCCGAGATGGTATGCTACAGAATATTTTGATAAATCTTCAGGGCTATTTATCGGATAGATACCTGAAGAAATAATCCAATCTTCTTCTGCTGCTTTTGCAGTGATTGAGAAATTGCTAATCCACCCGCTGAATGTTTCGTACAGCGGACTAATCGGTGTGCTGGAAAGCAACATCATAGTAGCAGTTGCAACCGCCGCTGCCCGCTTGCGCCATTTAGAGGGCATAGGGAGATTTTTATTTTGTTTTTTCATTGATATTATCCCCCTTTCGTCAGGTAGTCACATTCGGATTGAATGTGACAGCGCCAATCACTGTATTCCACGTACTAAGCTCTGTTCCCTTCATATAGAACTGTACATCATAACGCGGACATTCTTCAGAATCGACCATGAATACAATCGTAGTGTAGTTTCCGTCTATCGATGGCTCTACCAATAATGTTGAATCAATCCTATTACTTACTGTTTTCAATTCTTCAATAGAGAACGGATTCAGCTCAAGTTTAGTGTGATCCCATTTCAGAGACACCTTTCTTTCGCCATTACCCTGAATGATATAATTGAAACCATCGTAGGTAGATGCTTCTACAACATGGATACTGTCTGCTGCGCCTTCATCACTGAATGTGCCGCTCCAAGTCTTAACAATCTCTGTGGCCTGTCTGGAGATACCAATAATTCCTTGAAGCGAACCTACATCAGCAAGAATTGAATCATCACCAGTGGGCGTAGCCGCTATTTTCACAAACACATTATCTGAGGCATCCAGCAAATCTTTGTGGAAATAGAAGGTATAGGTTATATCATGCGTACCGTTCTGGTCTTTACTCAAAGTTCCAGTTGCGGTTACAACATATTTTCCACCACTTGGAGTGAACTCAGTATTAGTAGTTCCGTAGCGAACCAACGTAGCTTTCGCTTGAGCAGTGATTGCTGTACCGGCAACATTTACAAGCTCAGCGGTAAATGTGTAATTAATATCCTTATCATAAAAATGAAGCGTATCAGTCGGAGTATAGTTGCGGACAATTACCTGCATTCTATAATAGTCGCCTTCCAACGCACTGTTCGACACAGGATATGTCTTAGGACTCGGAGATTCAGTTCGTGTAAGCAGATTTGAAGTAAAACGCTTTTCATCAGTCTCAGCCAACGAAACGATGGTACGCTTCATGGAGTTATTTGCATCAACATAGCGTGCCCATACAATCATTCCAACTGAGGAAAGAAACAGTATTACAAGGCCAATTATGAGCCAATGCTTCTTCAAAACTGATTTGATCTTCATATTCTTCATAAGTGGCCTCCTTTCAGTAGAATTAATAACACAGTTACGGTGCTAATGTTGTTCTTGCATACAGATAGATTATATCTGTCTCCTTTGTTTTCTTATCGAGGGTAGCTCCTGTCCAATCGATTCGAATAATATAGTTATGAACGAATGCATCCGCATTGCCTGTTAACGTCGTTGATTTCCAATAAAGCGGTTCCGCATTTTTCTGAACCAAGTCAACATGTCCTGTTGTATTGTTATATGTTATATCATGCTGTGTTCCGGAAGAATTGGCTAAAAAAGGTGAATCGGATGCTTTGTTCAGAAATCTTCCTGAAATTGCACCACCATTGATTGTGTAGTAGTAGGTTGTTCCTGTTGTTACATCTCCGATATTTGTGATTGTACTTGGAGAACCAGCCGTATTATCAGCTGGAGCGACAAAAGATACATAATCCACGCCGTCCGTTCCGGCGGGCTGTGTGGCTGAAAATGTAGCAGGGTAGATTGTATAGGTAAAAGGATTATTTGTGGTATGTGCAAGCTCCAGTAAGTAATACGGAACACCTGCACCAGATACGCTGAAAACATAATCCTTATGTGATGCTGTTGCGCTTGTATTCACTTCGCCTAGCTGGAAGTTAATTTCAGCTTTTCTATGCGCCGCACTGAGAAAGATTGTATTCGGAGGCACAACTTCCTGCATTCGTGCTATTTTATGCTGTCTGTTGAACCACGCATAAGTTACGCTGGAGGAGAGAATCAGGAATGCAGCTGCACAAGTAGAAAAACGGAATATCAATCGTTTCTTATTCTTATCCATGAAATCTCCTCCTTTCTGTAAAGATTTAATTTAGGGTGATGTTATTTCGTGTTCAGCGATAGGCTCAGCAGCCAGCTCTATAAGTGCGCCCTGAAAAGCACTACCAATGACTGTATCAGCTGTGTTATATGCGCTATCAAGAACTGTAATTGAATCCGCCATCTGTTCAGGAGTCGCTGTTCCACAGCAATTTGCAACGTTTGTTGCAAGATCAGATGTTCCGGAAGGGAACAATCGTGCGCTGTTATTGCTAACATACTGCTTAATCGCATTGAGTGTCGCAGTATCATTAGCGCGAGCAATACCATTTAAACCTCCAAGCGCCGTATCGCCATCACAATACATCATCTGCTTGAATGTATTAGGCCATACCCAGTAAATTGTAACTGGATCATCTTCTGTTAAAGTGAATTTTATGAAATCCGGACTGATAAGACCACTATAGCTATATAGCGTTTTCCCATTTACTGTTTTAGGATAACGGTTTGTAAAATAAAGAATATGCGTGTCCAGATATCCAAGAGCCGTAGCATTTGAGCTCTCCGACCAAGTATCATTCTGATATGTAAACCCCCGCATAGACGCTGAGAACTTCATATCGAGGCTTGTGTCAGCTTTATCTGGAACTACCCAAAACGTCAATTCTCCGCATTCCCCCGGCTGTAACTGTTCACCCGAAGACAATTCCATTCGCCATTTCACATCTTCATTATTGTCACCAGTGTAGTAGTATTCTGGAGTGTTGTCATCGTCAGGAACACCGTCTTTGTATTCGGATGCTGCAGTGTATGCAGCATCCATTGGTATCGTCCCCTTGGATTTCAGTTTAAAACTATAAGCCTGAGTCGATACCCCCATACCGCTTGCGGAATTCTGCTTGTTCGCAGTAAACCACGCGATAGTCGCAAACAGCCAGACGACGAAGGCGAGGACGGCGAGGGAGCCGAAGCGAATTAGGTTTTTGCGTGCAGCGACGATCTTTTCATTATTCTCTTTGTCGGACTTCTCCTGACTATGTGCAGTCTGTGGAGAAAGCTCTGACTCCAAGGACTTTGACAATGCTTCAAAAGCTTTAGCGCTCACCGTGATCACCACCTTTTTATTGAACTGCTAAAGGGCATAGTTAGCCTATTAGCGCATAGTATCTCTACTTTATTATATCATTTTCATATATCCTATTTCAATGGACATAATTGCTAATAATATCCTTTACTATTTGTAATGTTTGTGCAAAAAAAGGGCGTCACGAGGGTCTGATGATTACATTTCGTATATTCTGATGTATCTATACTAACAATAAAATTTTTGCGGCATATAGAAAACATATCCCACAAATACAATGTCCCCCTCCTTGAAAACTCGGAGAGGGACATCATGTTATAGAGGCTTTAGGAACCTACGATGACTTAAAGTAATTTTTTATGCAAACCCGCCGACTATTGCCGACGGGCTTTAAGCTGATCGAATAGGTCTATAAAACCCGTTTATGGAGGAATTACAATGAGAGGGAATTATCTTTATTATGTGCCTGTTTTTAAAGTGATTAGTTGTTAATAAATCGCAAACACAAAACTTGCAGAAACGCCTGACGAATTAGTAGCAAGATCAGTATATCGACCTAAAGTCAAATCAGTTATCGTTGCTTATCAGGCTATTCTACGCGGTTTATAAGTATTATATTCTAGATTTTCATCTGAACCACCTACTTATGATTATTATGGTATATATCAAATAAAAATCCAGAATTGCTTGTGACGCAATCTGTCTTTTTATAGTTTATACCTTTTGTTTACAACTAAATTATACTACACAAGCTCTAAATTGTCAATATATTTCGTTAATATTCATATTTAGTCAAAATAATTCAGCGTTTTGCACAATTATCATGTAAAAATCTGCATTTTCACAGCAGTTCATATTTACACACAGTATATTTAGACGATTATATTCAAACCATTACTAATATGCCTACAGTCAATTTCTTTTTATTCTTATTATAATAAGTACTTCAGTCTTTTACCTTTATCATTTAAACAAAAAGTCACAAAATATTAATGAACCCACTCCAGAAATGTGCTATAATAATTCTAGAAAAAACAGGAAGGAATAATCATGGATACAAATACTAATGAAAAGCTTGAACTCGACCGTACCCTCTACCGTTCTATCAAGAAGATGGACAGAGCAGCTTTGGAAGGGCTTCTCAACAACATATTTGAAAACGGCCGTAAGAAAGGAAATGAAGAAGCTGTCGCCAATGTTGATGATAGCGCCATTGATCTTCGTGAACTTGAGAAGGACATAAAAACAATTAAATGTATCGGCGAGAAACGAGCTGAAGAGATTATGAACCTTATTGAGAAACACCTCGGTATATCGGATTTATAACGCTAAAGGAAATAAAGGCTCTGTGTTAAGTAAGTGTCAAACCTTTCTTAAACACAGAGCCTCGTCTTATTTCATACCATAAGATTTAATTATATAATTCAATCTATCAATGATTTTCACATATGCTCTTCTTTAATAGCAGTAAATGCAGTTACTATATCATTTGTCAAATCTACCTGCTCCTTATCTGATAATTTATATGATGTTCTGATCACCATAGTACCAACCAAAACGTAAGAACCAGAGTAAAGCAGTGTATTATCGAAGCCTGATAGGTATTCACACCTCGCCTTTGCGGACTCAAGATCAGGATAAACTTCAATAGCACCGCCTGCATCGGTTCCCTTGGCAACAATGCTATTACCTGCTATCTTCGATGAGTCTATGTTTTTAACGGTAAAATAAATACAGCTTGAATATCCGCCCTCTATTCCAAGAAGTTTATTGGGATCATTATTATTGCTAACAGCTTCTTGTCCAGTCAAATTTTTTACACCTTTTATCCTATCAATAACCCATTGTTGAGAAGGAGCAGTTATTTGCTTAACTACAATATAGCTTGAGGAAAGGTTGTCCAATTTTTCAGTAATACCATCAAGTTCTTTTATAAATTGATCTTCTGAGAAATTATTTTCTAAAACTTCAAAACGTTTCATGTCTACAGATTCAGCTTTTGAAGGTAAATCCTTTATAAAATCTATAGAGGACTTTTTAAGTAAGTCATTGTATTCATTTGCAATAAGATTATACCGATCCACCACTCCTATGGCTGCTATTCTACATATTTCACCATATTGTTTTTCCAGAATCTCTACTTTATTTTCTGTTTCATTTGATTTTCCATTAATATCAATAATCTCACTCTCTGAAATAGGAAGGCTATTAAAATCCTTATCCATTTTTTGTTTTAATTCAAGCTTGGGCTCGCCGTTCAGCACATTATACTTTGACAGCTTGCCTACAAGGGCGTTGATACGTTCTGCTTCATAATTATAATTATCTACAGCAATATTGTAATTTGCACTAGCAAAGTAGTATTCCTTAAAGTTTTCTTCAAAATCCTGCTTTACTTTGGCTTCCTGCATTAAATTGAGTTCTTGCTGTATTTTATTAGCCTTATTTCTCTGCTCTGTTATGAATAAACTTGCACAAACAGTAACAAGTATCATAAAAAATGCGATAATGAATATAACTATTTGCTTAGCATTTACGTTTTCATTATTCTCATTTTTCTGTGATATATCCTTCAAGTGATTTTTTAATTTCATAAGCTACACCCTCACTGGTATGCTGATTAATTAGTCCCTCATTTGCTGATATAGCGATTTGTAAAACATCATTTTCAAGTTGAAATGCAGTTATGGCAGGATTCTTTTTTAGACCCCCTCCAAATATCCTTACTATATAGATCTGCGTGTCCAGATTTTCATAATATATCTTACCTAAACCGATAAGTATATCTCTAAGCTTCATAAAAGTTAACCCTATAACATTAAGTTCAATATTTTTCACTTTTGCTAAATCAACTTTCACTATATTAGCTAACAAAGAATTCAATTCAAGTTTGTCCATATATTGCCCCCTTCTTAATGGATGAAAACAACTCCTTCCAACTGCTCAAGCAAAGCAGCTCTGAGTTCTTCTTCAGTTGGTTCTTCCATTTTTTCACGTTTGGCAATCTCTTGCTCAAATAGTGGTGTAAGGAACTGCTCTGCGAAAGCTTCTCTATCATCACTTTGATACATATCCTTAAATGCATCTTCTGTCAGTTTTGAATTAAGTTCCTCGACAATATTACTAGCTTCTGCTTCATTAACGATATAATCATCACATAGCTGAACAAATGTATCTTCCATGATTTCATACATCTCCTCAGCATCATCATTTGTAACATGATCAGCAATTTTATCAGCTGCCCAGCCAGTTCCAAATCCTACTGCTGTTCCGCCAATAACACTTCCTATTGCTGTGCCAACTCCTGGTGCAACGGCGCTGCCAGCAGCGCCTCCTATAACACCACCAACCACGCCACCTGCAACAGTAGCTGCTGTTACAGCAAAATTTTTTATAAACTGTGTTTTTGAAATTCTTCCTCTAAATAAATCAATAGCATCAGGAACTGTAAATACAATTATTTCTACAGCTGCTACCACAGCATGTGATCTAAGTACCTGTTCCAGATATTGGATACGGTATTCTTTATTGCATTCATGACGTTGGATATCGTATTTTTAATACCGTTCCAGACATTGGAGATCATAGATGATATAGTATTGACTATTCCCGAAATGAAGCCGCTTATAGCATTCCATACTGTTGTAACAACAGCCTTTATCGTATCGAGAGCGTTCTTTATATGGTCTACAATGAAGTTCCATGCACTTGATATGACATTAGAGATCGCATCTACTACAGTAGAAATAACTGTAGATATCGCGTTCCATACTGTTTCAACCGTATTTTTTATAGTTTCAAATACTATGGTAAAAACGGCTTTTATCATTTCAAGCTTCTCAGATATATTATCATGGATCCATTGCATGACACTGCTGATAACAGAATGGATAGCGTCAAATACAGATCCTACAGTGTTCTTTATGGCATCAAAGACAATTGTAAAAACAGCTTTGATTATCTCCAGTTTCTCGGTTATGTTTTTATGAACCCAGTCCATAACACTGCTTATAACCGAATGAATAGCGTTGAATACGGTTTCAACAACAGTTTTTATTGCATTAAGGATCGGGGATGCAACGCTGTAAATAGCATTCCATGCCTTGCTTATGACATTCTTTATTGCATTGAGAACAGTACTGATTACAGTATGAATTGCATTCCAGACTGTCGTGATAATAAGCTTTATGAGCTCGATTTTCTCCTTGACCTTATTACTGATAGCAGTCCAGATATTTCCAAAGAAATTCTTTATAGCTGTAAGGACATTTACAACAACGTCCTTTATCTTGCTGAGTGCTCCACCGAATATCTTATCAAGGGTATTGAAGACGTTCTTTATGGTAGATACGATAAAATTCCAGATGCCAGTGAATATGCCCTTAATACCTTCCCATACTCTGCTCCAGTCTCCGGTAAAGATACCGACAAATACATCAAGTATGCTGAGAATGGTATCCGTAATGAATTTGAACACATCAGCTATCTCTTTAAACACGCCTTCAAACAGAGGTTTAAGAAACTTACACAGCCCATCCCAGATTGCTTTAATTACTTCGGATATGTTTTTGAAGTCAAAGCCCAGTGCATTAATCCTGTCAACTATTCCCTGTGTGAAGTTATGGAATGTATCCTTTATCTGGTTCCATATCGCAGTTAAATTGTTCCTGAATTCCTCATTTGTTTTCCAGAGGTGAGTAAATGCGGCTACTAAGGTACCTATTACCACAACAACAGCTATTACAGGAGCGCTTATACCGCCTATGGCAGCAACAAATGTAGAGAAGGCTATTTTAGCCCCTGCTATAATAGTGGGGATATTTGATACAAATTGCATCAGCTTACCGACTGTGCCTATTGTTTTACCTACTACTATGAGAAGCGGACCAAGTGCAGCTGCAATCAGTGCGATTTTGACAATGGTTTCCTTTGTGGCGGGATCCATGGCGTTCAGTTTGTCAATGAAGCCCTGAATCTTCGTCACGATTGCACGGATTGCAGGCATCAGGATTTCGCCAAAGGAAATGGCAAACTCCTGAAGCTGTGATTTCAGAATGGTGAGCTGACCGCCGAGATTATCCTGCATGACGGCAGCCATCTTTGCGGTCACTCCGTTATAACCGTCAATCTCATCGGAACAGGTGCTGATTGCTCCCTCCAGCTTCTGGATATCCGCAGGCGCGGCATTCATCAGCGCAAGGAAGCCGGACATTGCATTCTTGCCGACCAGCGACTGCGCCGCCGATGCCTGTTCTGATTCGTACATCTGTGCAAAAGCCATACGACAGTCCGTCAGAATGTCATTCAGCTCACGCATCGAACCGTCTGTGTTGGTCGTTGCAATTTCGATTTCGCCGAAGGACTCTCCGCAGAACTTCACATCACCCGCAAGGGCTGTCATGATAGCACGGAGCGCCGTACCGGACTGTGAACCCTTGATACCGCTGTTTGCCATCAGACCGATAGCCTGCGCTGTATCTTCACAGGAGAATCCGAGAGAGCCTGCAACAGGCGCACAGTATTTGAAGGTTTCACCCATCATGCTGACATTCGTATTTGCATTGGACGATGCCGCCGCCAGAACATCAGCAAAATGACCGCTGTCGGCAGCAGATAAGCCGAAAGCGGTCAATGCGTCTGTTACAATATCCGAGGTTGTCGCCAAATCCTCACCGGAAGCGGCAGCGAGGTTCATAATGCCCTCGATACCCTCCAGCATATCTCCGGTTTTCCAGCCCGCCATCGCCATGTAGTTCATAGCATCGGCAGCCTCGGAAGCAGAGAATTTAGTCTTTGCACCCATCTCACGCGCCTTGTCCCGGAGAGCGTCCAGTTCATCACCAGCCGCACCGGATACAGCAGCGACCTTGCTCATGGCAGAGTCAAAGTCGGCTGCGGTCTTGACAGCAGCAGTTCCGGCAGCCATGACGGGAACGGTCACATGAGTGGTCAGTGTCGTTCCGACATCGGCGATCTTGTCACCGGCTTTTTCAAGCATTTCTCCCGCCTGACCGAGCTTGGCAAGCGCCGTGCTGGAAACCTCTGCCTCACGCTGGAGGTTCTGCAGTTCCTGTTCCGTTTCGATGATCTCACGCTGCAGGGCATCGTACTGCTCCTGCGAGATGTCGCCGTTGGCAAGCGCCTGATTCGCTTGCTCTGCTGCCGTTTTCAGGGTTTCCAGCTTTTCTTTGGTAGCCTTCACCGCATCGGCGAGGAGCTTATGCTTCTGCGAGAGCAGTTCCGTATTGGAAGGATCGAGCTTCAGCAGCTTTTGTACATCCTTGAGCTGCGACTGCGTGTTTTTGATGTTCTTATCGACACCTTGCAGCGCTTTCGAAAGCTTAGTGGTGTCGCCGCCAATCTCGACGGTGATGCCTTTGATGCGGTTTGCCATGTGGTTTCACCTCCTCCGTGAGGGCATGAAAAAAGCACCTGCCGTAACAAGTGCTTTGTGTATATTCAGTTAATGAACTAAATCAGAAGTTAGTTGGCGAGTCCATCAATGAATTCTTTTATGATCCTGCTGCATTCATCAGGCTTGTCAAGAAATATGACATGATCGCCCGGAAGCTCGACTACTTTGCAGTTACCGAGCTTTTCGTAATAAGGCTCCGCCCATTCCGTGCGGCGCTGTTCCATCAGCCGCAATGCTTCTTCATAGATCGCATCTTCACCGGCATCTTTCATTTCGGGTGCGACCCAGATGTTCAGCAGCGATTCAGCGGAGATACCGTCGTTTATGAAGTCCTCTTTTGTATGATAAGCGGTCGATGCCGAAATATAAACTTTTGGGATATCGGTCGTTGTTGTTTCCTTCCACACAAGATCAAAACACCGGTCGTTTTTGTTCAGTTCATCTTTCATTACCGAAGAACCGATGGTTTTGCTCATCATGTAGATCGCTTGTTCTTTCTGCTCTTCCGTCATGATATCAAAAAATCTTCCGTAATCACTGCGTACAACAAAAGGTGCAAGACCGAGCTTTTCTATGACGGGCATCAAAACTGCTCCGTCAACCTGTTCCTCCTCCGGAATCTCATAACAGATCGAGCCGTCAACATATGCGATGCCCTCGATCTCATTAGGATACTTGCTTTCCCAATACGTTGCGTACAAGCCGCCCAGAGAATGCCCCATCAGCAGATACGGCGCTTCTATGCCGGCATTCTGCAAGGCAGTCCTGTATTCCTCAACGACATATTCAGGGGTCATTTCCTGTTTGGTATCGTCACTGAGCCCATATCCTGCACGGTCAATGAAGATCAGACGATCATCCTTTTCGAGCTCTGCGGTCATCTGCCGCCAGCCAAGAAACATTTCCCCATCACCCAAGCCTGCCAGAGCAACGATGGTATGCCGACCGTTTTCATTGCCGCAGGCATATACATTGAGGGAATGATCGCCGACCGATACGGGATTATAATACCCGGCGTCCTTTAGCTGCTTTTCGACCTTGTTCAGTTTGATATGATAAACGATAGTTGTCGTCAAAAGAAATAAGACGATGATCAGAAATAAGATCAATATAACTTTACCTGCTATACGGAATACTTTTTTTATATTCATATATCATACCTCTAAATTTCGCTTTGGCGAAGGAAGCCCCATACTTCTCCCATACCAGAATTATAGCACATCAGGGAGCAAAAGTCAATCAGAATGCATCAAAATCCGCCTGTCCAGCGACCTCATGCCAGCCGTCATATTCGTCATTTTCTTTTTCGGTGAACATATCATTCACGACTCCGATCGTGAGCAGATCAAGCTCCGAGAGGGACAGCCCAATCTGCACACATCGGAGAAGGAAGAGGGGCGTTGTCATCGGGCGGTCAGTTTTTCGATGTTTTTTTTAGATTCCACCTGTGTCTCTACGTTGAGTCCCCACAGTTCAATGAGCTGCGGTAGCACCTCGTATATTGAGAATGTGTTGAATTCCTCCAACCAGTCATCGGGATTGTCCGGTACGTTCTCCGGATCAGCGTGTTTTGCCATGATGTATGCGATATTCTCGAACACCTCAAGGCTCTCGATGTCGAGGGTAGAACCTTCCTCGTTGCCTTCCTGCACAGAGGTCTGAAGGGCAGCGAAGTCCTTGTAAATATCCCTGCGGAACTTGATGCGGTAAAGGCGAGGCACAGCGGCACTCGCCTTGAACGGAACCTCGATACCGTCAACGGTTATAGTTTTCTTTATAGCCATACTTCAACTCCTTACTCAGCCGTCGCAGCTGCTGTATTTCCAGATCTGGTATTTGCGTTACGGTTTCCAGTACTGTTATTTGCAGCAGGATCTGACGGTACATATACAGAATTGTACCAGTTATCATAGGTAGTCTGATCTGTAGATTCACATGTCTTGGCCTTTACTACACCAGATGGTAATGCAGCTGCCTTCAGAGAAAGCTTATCTGTCTTTACAGACTTGCTCTCCTCTGTAGTCTCGCCTTCATTTGCAGGACGTGATGCAGAACAGCAGTATAGGGCATGACGTATATGATTCTTGTCTCCGTCAAACTCAAATAAAAGAGCAAACTGCGCTGATTCTGCATCATTTCGCTCTACAAGTACCCCCTTCGCATCAAGCTGCTCTCCCAGGATTTCAGTAGCAAAGTCCGTAGTTATAAGTGCTACCTCAAGATCTCCGTTATATCCTGCATTGTTATTTATTACGTAATATACACTGTTATCGGCATAAAAATTCTCGTTTTCGCCGTTGGCATCAATTGAAAGCGATACTGCGCCGGGCAAACGTACCGGAGTTGCGAATGTAGGTACTCCCTCATCTGACCATGCCGTGATCTTTGCCCAGTGAACCTTGTTAAGGCCAAATTTGACCTTGTTTTTACTTAAAGCCATTTTCAGACCTCCATTTCGTAAAGAACCTCATAGAGCTGTTCGCTCAGTATGTAGGCTTCGGATTTAGTATAGAATATGTTATGATGTGACAGGACTTCCTCTATACGCCTTTCTGCTTCAGGAGACTTCTCATCTGTGTACAGCTCAATATTCAGCATCTTAAAGCTGTGATACATGAGGTTATCTGCGCCGAAGGTATCTTCACCTGGAGACAGGAATATCAGGAAGGGTGGTCTGGGAGACTCAC
>JAEEGJ010007691.1_pt1 | contig 30557 bp, 25 predicted proteins | sample 8958761 | NCBI WGS metagenome assembly JAEEGJ01 (sample SAMN16246546, study PRJNA631951) | gut metagenome | biome: gut microbiome; feature: rumen; material: RS-attached | host: Bos | place: Iran: Karaj | collected 2018-10
TTCGGCCTGCCACAGGCTCGACCTCGACTACGAGAGCAAGTGTACGCGCGTACACGGCCACAACTGGATCATCATCGTCTACTGCCGCTCCGAGCAGCTCGACCGCAACGGCATGGTCATCGACTTCAGTGAGATTAAGCGGCTCGTCAAGAAGCCGCTCGACCACCAGATTCTTAACGATGTGCTCGACTTCAACCCCACGGCCGAGAATCTTGCCCGCTGGGTGGTGGAGCGCGTGCCCTACTGCTACAAGGCCTCCGTCCAGGAGAGCGAGGGCAACATCGCCATCTACGAGAAGGACTAAGGGCCTATGTACAGAGTCAACGACATCTTCTACTCTCTGCAGGGCGAGGGGTACAATACGGGACGGGCGGCGGTGTTCGTCCGCTTTGCGGGCTGCAACCTGCGCTGCGGGTTCTGCGACACGGAGTTCGACACGTTCCGCGAGATGACCGGCGAGGACATCGTGGCCGAAATGACGCAATACCCAGCCCGCTTCGCCGTGCTTACCGGCGGCGAGCCAACGCTTCAGGTCGATGAGGCTTTCATCGACCTACTCCATCGACACGGCTTCGAGGTGGCGATGGAGAGCAACGGCACGCGCCCCGCCCCCCAGAACCTCGACTGGCTGACGGTGTCGCCAAAAAGCCTCCCCCCAACCCCCTCCCGGAGGAGGGGGAGAACTCCCGATGAACTAAAAGTGATTTTCACTTCACCTGAAGACGTGGAGCAGCAGTCCGTTTGGCTCCCCCTCCTTCGGGAGGGGGAAGGGGGGAGGCTCTACCTCCAGCCCTGCGACACGGGCGACGCGGAGCATAGCACGCGTATCATACAACAATGTATAGACTATATCAAGGAGCATCCACAGTGGCGGCTCTCCCTCCAGACCCACAAACTCGCCAATTTCAAATAAAGCGATGCATGCACTGAACCTCATACTGGCCATCATCTACTACATCATCGTCGTGCTGACGGTGATTCATGTCGTGATGGACAACCGCCAGCCTGCCAAGACGATGGCGTGGGCGCTGGTGATATGGTTCGTGCCCGTCGTCGGTATCATCCTCTACCTTTTCTTCGGGCTGAACACCCGCAAGGAGCGGCTCGTCAACCAGCGCCAGCTCGACGAACTGTCGAAACGGTCGATGCTGGGGTTTGTCGAACAGCAGAACCTGCAGCTGCCCGAGGAGCATAAGCCTGTCATCGACCTGTTCACGGGTCAGAGCCTGTCGCTGCCCTTCCAGACCGACGAGGTCGAGGTCTACACCGATGGTTACCAGTTCTTCCCGGCCATGCTCAAGGCCATTGCCTCCGCCCGCAGTCACATCCACATCGACGTCTACATCATCGAGGAAGACCCGTTGGGCCGTCTCGTGGCCGATGCCCTGATAGCCAAGTCGCGCGAGGGTGTTGAGGTGCGGCTCATCTACGACGACGTGGGCTGCTGGAAGGTGCCTCATCGTTTCTTCGAACGTATGCGCGAGGAGGGCATCGAGGCTGTGCCGTTCCTGCCCGTGCGCTTCCCCTCGTTCACGAGCAAGGTGAACTACCGCAACCACCGCAAAATGATAGTCGTCGACGGGCAGACGGGCTTCATTGGCGGCATGAATATCGCCCTGCGCTATGTCTCCGACAGCTGGCGCGACACGATGGTTCGTGTGACGGGTCCCGGTGTCTACGCCCTGCAGCGCGCCTTCCTCATCGACTGGTACTTCGTCGACCGAAGCCTGCTCAATGACCGCAAGTATTATCCTAACGTAAACCCTTCACCCTTCACCCTTCACCCTTCACCCTTCACCCTTCACCCTTCACCAAGACCCCTGCTTCAAGTCGTCACCAGCAGTCCCGTAGTGCCCTACCCGGAGATTATGCAGGGCTTCGTGCGCATTATTATGGGTGCCAGGAAGTATGTGTTTATCGAAACCCCCTATTTCCTGCCCACCGACCCGGTGCTGTTTGCCCTGAAGACGGTGGCCGTGGCAGGTACCGACGTGCGTGTCCTGGTGCCCGAGAAGAACGATTCGCGGTTTGTCGACTGGGCCTGCCGCAGCTATCTGCGCGAGGCCGTGGAGGCTGGCGTGAAGGTAAGCCTCTATAAGGGCGGGTTCCTGCACTCGAAGCTGATGGTTTGCGACGACAGCATCTGCACCTGCGGCTCGACGAACGTCGACTTCCGCTCGTTCGAGAACAACTTCGAAGCCAACGCCTTCTTCTACGGCGAGACCACCTGCCGCCAGCTGAAGCAGGTGTTCCTCAACGACGAACGGCAGTCGGTGCTGCTGTCGTCGCACCCCGACCGCATGAATCCCAAGTTCGTGGTCCGCCTGTTCGAAGGCGTGGTGCGGCTGCTGGCCCCGCTGATGTAATGCTTACCTACTAATGATTAACGCGTTTCGTTAGCCTGCCTTTGTTGCCCACTGTTGAAAAAACCTTAGTTTTAGGTATTGCACGACCGTCAAAATCATTGTACCTTTGCACCGTCAAAACAACGTAACAAAACAACAAAGGAAAATGAAAAAGATTGTAATGATGATGTTTGCCGCACTGTTCGCCATGAACGTGCTGGCAGAGAATGTGAATTTCAAGGTAGCCAACATGCACTGCCAGAACTGCGCCAACCGCGTGGAGAAGACCCTGAAGGCCAACGAGGCTGTCAGCGAGGTGAAGGTGGACTTAGAGAGCCACGCCGTCAGCGTGAGCTTCGATGCCGAGAAGACCAGCGTTGAGGCTCTGCAGAAGGCTCTGGCCGATGCCAAGTTCGAGGCCGAGGTGGCCAAGTCGTGCTGCGAGAAGAAGCAGGAAGGCCAGGAAGAGAAACATGAATGCGGCGGCAAGTGCGGCGGCAAGAAAGAGAAGAAGACCCAGGAGTAACACTTAATTAACACATAGAATGAAGCAATTCCTTAGAATTGCACTGGCAGCGCTTGTCTGCCCAGTGCTGCTGGCTTCGTGCTCCGACGACGAGGCCGAGAAGAACATCAACGTGACGTTCAATGCCATCCCGAAGGTGGCTGGTGCGCTCGATGTGGCCACGCTGGCCGGAACGCCCGTACTGTTCACCGAAGTACGTAACCAGGACACTCGTTCGTTTGTCCTCGATGCCAATGGTTCGGTGACGGCCTCACTGCCGATGGGCGTCTACAATGTGGCTATCGAGAAGAGCTTGAAGAACGCCCAGAACGAGGACGTCGTCATCTCGCTCCGTATGGAGAATGTGAACGTGAATACCGATGGCCAGCTCATTGAGGGCTGCGTCAACTCACTGCCAGCAAGTGCCTTAGGTCGCGACTTTATCTTCAGCGAGGTATTCTTCAACGGCGAGACCAACTCGGGCCGCATGATGCACCCCGACCAGTACATCGTGCTGTTCAACCCCACCGAGGACGTGCTCTATGCCGACGGCGTGAGCATCGGCGTGACGATGCACCTCTCCTGGCAGAACAAGCAGCTGTGGTACGACAGCTACTATCCCACGCAGGTGCCCATCGGCGGCTTCATCACCATTCCCGGTTCGGGCAAGGAGCACGCCGTGAAACCCGGCGAGAAGCTGGTGATAGCCTTCACCGCCATCAACCACTCTGAGGTGGTGAATGGCGAGATAGCCTACGACCACGCCGTCGACCTGAGCGGTGCCGACTTCGAGGTGTACTACGGTCCCGATGCCAACGATGTCGACAACCCCGACGTGCCCAACGTGCTCATCAGCGAGAATGGCGACTCCTACGGCTTCTTCTTCCAGCCCCGTGGCTATGTGTCGCCCGTGATGTTCCGCCTGGAGAATGGCCAGCAGTCGACCATCGATGCCTTCGTCAACAGCCACACCACGCTGTCGAAGACCCACGTGGAGGCCACCGAGACCACTCCCGAGGGTGACATCGACATCCACATCCTGGCCGTTGAGACCGACAACATCATCGACGGTATCCAGACCAGTGATGTGCCTCAGGACGTGAAGACCCGCGTGGTGCCCGAGACCGTGGACCGCGGCAAGTTCCTCGTCAACGGCTGCCACCGCCAGGAACTCTGCATCCGCAAGGAAATCAAGGTAGGCAACAAGACCTTCTATAAGGACACCAACAACAGTGCCGAGGACATGCAGGACGTCAACGAGCGCAAGGCTGCCGGACTCATCCAGACCGCATTCCCCAAGGGCTGGCGCAACAAGTAAACGCTAATGTTCATTGTACTTAGAAAGAAAACACACACTCTGACTCTTCTCCTGCTGTGCATGGCTGCCGCGACCTTCGGACAGACCTGCACAGTGAGGGGCAAGGTCACAACCGACCACGATGGCGAGGCCGCAAGCTTCGCCATCGTCAGTATCCAGAACCAGGAACTGCGCACGCTGTGCGACATCAACGGGCGCTTCGAGCTGCGCGGCGTCCCCGCCGGCCGTCATACGCTCGAGGTGGAGTGCTTAGGCTATGCCAAGCTGAAGCGCCCGCTGACGCTGACCGCCGACGTAAACCTCTCGCTGCGCCTCGTGAGCAGCAGCTTTGCCCTGCCTGAGTTTGAGGTGATGGCCAAGAAGAGCCGCAAGGGCAAGGTCGTCGTCGACGAGGCCGCTCTGGAGTATATCCAGCCGACGTCGCTGGCCGATGTCATGCTGCTACTGCCGGGCAGCGTCTACAAGGAGAACAACCTGACGCAGTTCTCGCAAATCAGCAGCCGCTAGGTGGGTAGCGATGCCAACACGTCGCTCGGCGTGGGCATCGTCACCGACGGCGCCCCCCTCACCAACGACGGCATCCGCTCGCAGCTGGTGGGCATCACCGAGGGCAGCGGCAGCTACGACGGCGAGGTGCGCAGCCGGACGGGCATCAACCAGGGTGCCGACATGCGCATGATATCGACCGACCACATCCAAAGCGTGGAGTTCACCCGTGGCATCTCGTCGGCCCGCTACGGCAACCTGTCGAGCGGCATGATAAGCATCTCGTCGAAGCACGGCGTCACCCCGCTGCGCGTCCGGCTGAAGAGCGACCTGAAGAACAAGCTCGTCTATGCCGGCAAGGGCTTCCGTCTGGGCGAGAAGACCGGTACGCTGCACGTCGGCGCCGACTTCCTGCACGCCATCGACGACATCCGTGAGGAGATGGACAAATTCTCGCGGCTCACCGGTCAGCTCTATTATAATAATAAGGTAAAGCTGGGCACGTACAGCCTTAGCCTCGACGGCCGGCTGAGCCAGACTGTCACCGTCAGCAAGATGAAGAAGGACGAGCTGACCTACGAATACGACGAGACCTACAAAGCCGACTACAGCCGCACGGCCCTGATGATGAAGGGCGGGCTGACACTCGGCAAGACCTGGCTCGACCAGCTGGAGCTGACCCTGCAGGCCGACTACACCCGCGACCGCATCACCCGTCACCGGCTGGTGCTCTCAGGCTCCGGCCCGATGAACATGCCGCTGGCCTACGAGGAGGGCGAGCACGAGGGCATCTACCTGCCGCGCAAGTACTACAGCGACTTCTACATAGACAACCAGCCTCTTAACATCTACGCCCAGCTGAATGCCACCTCGCGCCTGCCCCTGTTCAAGAACACGATGCTCAACCTACAGTATGGCGCCGAATACACCAACGTGAAGAACCACGGCGACGGCGCCGTCATCGATGACGAGACGCGCCCTCCCTTCCCCTACGACAACAGCTATATGCGCCCACGCCCCAACTGGGCCATACCGGCCTTAGGCAACGGCGCCTTCTACGCCCAGGCCGACTTCATCTACGACGACAGCCGGCAGCACATCGTACAGCTCTCCGTCGGCGGGCGTGCCTCTATGCTACTGAACCTGCCCTCGGACTACTACCTGCACAACCACGTGCTGGCCGACCCGCGCATCAACCTCTCCTATACCGTAGGCAAGACGCTCAGAAACACCTTCCGCATCGGCTTCGGCACCGAGAGCAAGACGCCCACGCTCGACTACCTCTACCCCGAGAAGCTCTACAAGGACTTCTATATGCTCAATGCCTATACCAACGACCCGCAGTACCGCCACCTCATCACCTACACCAGCATCTACGACGTTGCCAACCGCGACCTGCGGGCCAACAAGAACCGCAAGATGGAGGCGGGCTGGGACCTCGACTTCCACGGGCTGAGTCTCTCGCTGACCGCCTTCTACGAGCAGTCGGACCATGGCTTCGAGTACTTCACCGAGTACTATCCGCTGACCTACGACCTCTACACCACACTACGCCCAGGCGTCAGCATCGACGGGCGCACACCACAGAAGAGCGACTACATGAAGGAGTCGTACAGCATCTTCACCACATCGCAGCAGGTACGCAACTCCAGCAAGGTGACCAAGCGGGGCATTGAGTACCGCCTCATACTGCCCAAAATCAAGCCCCTGCTGACCACGGTCGAGGTGAACGGCGCCTACTACCAGACCGACTACGCCTCGTCGCTGCCGCTCTACTACTATCCCGCCGTGAAGATTGGCGGCCGCGAGTACCCCTACGTCTGCATCTACGACAACGGTGCCCGCAACCAGTACAGGCGGCTCAACTCCAACATCTGGCTCAACACGCACATCCCCCGGTTCAGACTCTTCCTGACGAACTTCTTCCAGGTGGTGTGGCTCAACACGTCGCAGTATAAGGACAATCACGACTACCTGCCCACGGAGTACATCGACATGCAGGGCAACCGCCTCGCCGTCGGCGACGACATCCGCAGCCAGATAGCTGCCGACGACGGCACCTTCCGTTACTTCCGCCGCACCATCCTGCCCGTCAGCTACGCACGCAACGAGAAACCCGTCTCGCTGCTGTGGAACCTGAAGGCCACCAAGGAATTCAAGAAGGGCACCAAGCTCTCGTTCTTCGTCAACGGTCTGCTCGACATCAGCCCCAAGTACCTTTCGGGCAGCAAGGTGACGCAGCGCGAATGGCACGACCCCTACTTCGGACTGGAACTCTATTTTAACTTCGACCTGTAAATGCACAAGACATATCTGTTTCCCACAATCCTGCTCCTGGCCTGCTACTGCCCGCTGTCGGCGCAGTCGCTGCCCGGCCGCGCCGGCTGCACGCTGTCGCCGTCGGAAGGCCGCCACCAGGCGCTCCGTGCCGACATCGCGGCGGAGAGCGACAAAACGCTGTATGCCAACCCCGCCTTCACGGAGTGGGTGGCCCGCCACGACACGCTGCTGCGCCGCCACACGGCCATCGTCTATGCCGGACTGAGCGGTGCCGACAGCGAGGGCGACTTCATACCCTACGAGGGCCGTGGCTCCACCGACTACCGCGTAGGTGCCTACGGCGAGTACAGCACGCCCCGCAGTGGCACGCTCTCGGGCTGCATCCAGTATGCCCAGGGCAAGCACCGCGGCATCGGCTGGAGTACCACGCGGCTGCCGGAGCTTTACTTTCCCTACGTCTCCACCGACTCCTGCGGCGGCGACTTTAAGTTCGACAGCTACTATGCCGAGGGTAACTACGGGCTGACGCTCGGTGAGTGGACGCTCGGTGTGAAAGGCTCGTTCTACGGCGAACAGGCCTACCGTCTGACCGACCCCCGGGCGCTGAACAACACCACGTGGCTGCGCTTCGGCACCGGTGCCACCCGGCAGGTGGGCAGCCACCTGCTGATGCTCGACCTGGGCTACGGGCGCAACAAGCAGCACATGCAGCTGCGCTACTGGCGTCCCGGTCAGCAGGATCGCTTCTTCGTCTGCTACGGCTTCGGACTCTACGACACGCGCCAGAGCGGCGTATCCTTCGGCAAGTCGCGCATGTACTATATCGACGAGTTCAACGGCTGCCTGCAATACCTCTCGCCACGGCAGGGCAAGCTGCGGCTGCACCTCTCAGCCGACTACGACTACGACCACATGGAGACAGAGGAGAGCGACATCTACAACCTCTACGAGTCGCGGTCGCACACGGTCAGTCCGCTGCTGCGCCTGACCTACGAACCACTGCAGGCATGGCGCTTCGAACTGATGGGGACGGGGCGTTTCCAGTTCCGCAAGGGCTACGAGAACATCATCGAGGAATACCTCATCGACAAGGAGAACAACATCTACGACTTCCGCACCATCGACACCCGCCAGAACTACAGCCGCGACGTCAGCCGGCTGACGGGTTCCCTGCGTGCCACCCGACGGCAGGGTCGTGTGCAAGTGAGCCTGCAGGGCGGCGTCACCGCCGACACGTATGAGGAGTGCTATGCCTCGGCGGGCTACCGCATCAAGTTGCAGACGCTGACGCCCTACGTCGCGGCAGCCTTCGACTGGCAGGGCCGTCGCGATGCCGTCAGTCTCAGCCTGCTCTATGGCCGTCAGACCGTCGGCACCCACCAGTATGATGTTGAGATGCAGAACCAGCAGATAGCCCACCTCGACTTCCAGCACGCCTTTGCGCCTTACGCCTTCCGCTGTGCCGACCTCGACCGGCTGTCGGTCGATGTCACCTGGCAGCACCAGTTCAGCCGGATGGCCGTAGGGCTGAATGCCAAAGCCTATCTTGCCGACGGCCACCGCTCTGACGACGTCGTCTACAAGGGCACCATCGGCTTCCCGTCTACCGCGCCGATGCCGTCGGCCCAGTCCGACACCCATCGGGAGCGCTGGGCCGGACTAACGGCTTTCGTCACATTCTGATGTAAAGATACTGAAGTTTACGCTGCCATAGGCACGGTGCTCGCGGAAGCAGCGGTGACTGGAGAAGTCGTGGTCTTTGCCGTGTTCGAAGACGAAGACGCCGCCCTCCTTCAGCAGTCCTTTCTCAAGGATGAGGTCGGGGATGGTCGGCAGTTCCTTCAACGCATAGGGCGGGTCGGCAAAGATAAAGTCGAACTGCTGTTTGCAGCTCCTGACAAAACGGAACACATCGCCACGGATAGGAAGAACTGTGGCCTGGCTGGGGTTGAGGCTTTCAACGCATTGCTTGATAAAGCGGTGGTGGTCGCGGTCCTGCTCGACGCTGACTACGCGGCTGCAGCCGCGCGACAGCAGTTCGAGCGTGATGCTGCCCGTACCCGAGAAGAGGTCGAGGGCCGTGGCGCCGTCGAAGTCCAAATAGGCATTCAGCACGTTGAAGATGTTCTCCTTGGCAAAGTCCGTCGTCGGACGGGCCTTGAACGAACGCGGTATGTCGAAGTGGCGCCCCTTGTATTTGCCTGTGATAATTCTCATTGTCCTTTTGTGAATAGCGCCATCAGGTCGAAGGGCATGCCTTTGATTTTCGTGACTGGGGCGCGGTTGAACTCTGCCGAGGGGTTGATGGTGTAGACATTCTGCAGATAGCGGTGCAGCTCGTCGGTCAGCCATTTCTGCTTGTCGCGGTCGGCCTGTGTGTCATAGCCGAAGAAGCTGCCTAACAAGTGCAGCTCGTCGTGCTCGTTGTTCAGTGCCAGCTGCTTCCACACGTAGAGCAGGAAGTAGAGGGCATCGCGCTCATGGTGGGTCTCAAAGCGGTTATAGAACTTGAATCTGTTCTGGTGGAACGAGAATATGTCGAGTTCCTGTTCGTGGAAGTAGCCGTAGAGCTTGTTTCTTGCCCCGAAGAACGAGCGGCGGTGCAGGTGCCGCCACACGGGTTGCATGGCGACCGTTATCTTCACGTCGGCGAAGTTGTCGTCGAGCACCAGCTTCAAGTCTTTGTTCACGGAGAAAACGGCAACGGTGTTCAGGTCGGGCAGCACGTTGTATAGCACCTGTTCCTGTTTCCTGTTCGGGAAGGAGTGCCTGAACATCTCGTCCATATTCTGCTCCTCGAATGCTTCCACGGGAATCAGCAGTATCGGCGCGTCAATCAGTACTACAGCCTTGACGATGCCCATCTGTTTCAGTCCGGCACCCTTCAGCGCCTCGCGCAGGTTGGCTGCTATCGACATGTTGCTCTTCACCACGTAAGGCTCGTAGCTGATGGGGTTTTCAGTGTCTTCCGTGTCGATGGTCGAGAACGACAGATGGTACTCCCCGATGCGGATATACATGCGCCGGCTGCTATTTATCATACGGTTTGTTTCTTCCATTCAATTATTTTTCGTAACTTTGCGCCGCAAAGGTACGAAAAAAATCTGAATAATGGTCAATGATGAAATAAAATATCGCATCAGGCAGTCGCTTGGATTCCCCCCTACCGCGGAGCAAGAACGGGCTATCGGCGTTTTTGCCGACTTCCTGGTCGATGCTGACAGCCGGGCGGTAATGATTCTCCGTGGGTCGGCGGGAACGGGAAAGACGACACTGGCAGCTGCCATCGTGCGGGCCTTGACGGCTCTCGGCCAGAAACTGGTGCTGCTGGCACCGACAGGCCGCGCTGCAAAGGTATTTTCGCTCTATGCCGGCAGTGCCGCCTACACCATCCACCGCCGCATCTACCGCCAGAAGTCGTTGGAGGGCGGTTTCAGCTTGAACTTCAATACCGCGCGCGATACGCTCTTCATCGTCGACGAGGCGTCGATGATTGCCAACCAGGGACTGGGCGAGTCGGTTTTTGGCTCAGGATGCTTGCTTGACGATCTCGTGGAGTTCGTCTATGGCTTAGACAATAATTGCCGCATGCTGCTCATTGGCGATCCCGCCCAGCTGCCGCCGGTGGGCGAGACAGAGAGCCCGGCACTGTCGGCGTCGGTGCTTAGGGGCTATGGCATGACGGTTAGCGAGGCTAATCTCAGCGAGGTGCTCCGCCAGTCGCAGGAGTCGGGCATTCTTTTTAATGCGACGCGAATCAGAACCCTTTTCCATCGTGAGGAAGCGTCCCCAGCGGGGGGAGGCTGGGTGGGAGTTCCTCGAATCAGCCTTGCCGGCTTCTCCGACGTCAAGGTGGTGCCCGGCGACGAGCTGATAGAGTCGCTTGCCACCAGCTATAGCCGGACGGGCATCGACGACACCATCGTCATCACCCGCTCGAACAAGCGTGCCAACATCTACAATCAGGGCATCCGCTCGACCGTCCTCGACCGCGATGAGGAACTCTGCCGGGGCGACCGCCTGATGATTGTGAAGAATAACTATAGCCTCCCCCTGGCCCCCTCCCGTAGAGGTGAAAGCCTCCCCCTGGCCCCCTCCCGTAGAGGGGGAAATGAAGCCTCCCCTTCGGGGGGAGGTTTGGAGGGATGGGGTGGAAAGAAAGCCTCCCCTTCGGGGGGAGGTTTGGAGGGATGGGGTGGAAAGAAAGCCTCCCCTTCGGGGGGAGGTTTGGAGGGGGCTTTCATTGCCAACGGCGACATCGCTGTCGTCCAGCGCATCCGAAATGTTCACGAGCAGCACGGTTTTCGTTTTGCCGAGGTGACGCTGTCGTTCCCCGACTACGATGACTACGAGCTCACGGCGATGGTCCTGCTTGATACGCTCACCTCCGAATCGCCGTCGCTCACCCGCGAGCAGCAACAGCAGTTCTACAACCGCGTGATGGAGGATTATGCCGACGTGCCATTCAAGACCGACCGCCTGAAAAAGCTGAAAGAGGACCGCTACTACAACGCCCTGCAGGTGAAGTTCGCCTACGCCGTCACCTGCCACAAGGCACAGGGCGGCCAGTGGAGCCACGTCTACATCGACCAGGGCTACATGACCGACGACATGCTCGGCCCCGACTATCTGCACTGGCTCTACACCGCCTTCACCCGTGCCACTGACCGGCTGTTCCTCGTTAACTGGCCTGCCACGCAAGTGCAGAGTGAATGATTATTTTGTATTTTGTTTTGCTGTTTGCTGGATATTTCGTACCTTTGCAGCTTGAAAAAAGAAACAAGAGAAATGAAGGCCAAATCACTTATTGCTTTTTATATGTTGACAGCCGCACTCCCCGGAGTCAACGGACTTTTAGGCGCCACGGACTCAACGGACTTTACGGACTTTTAGGTGCCGAAAACAAGTCCGTGGCTGTCCGTAAAGTCCGATGCAGGAAAAAGTCCGTTGAGTCCGTTGAGTCCGTGGCGTAAGAAGTCCGTGGCTGTCCGTAAAGTCCGATGCAGGAAAAAGTCCGTATCGTCCGTTGCCTAAGAAGTCCGTGGCCGTCCGTTGAGTCCGATGCAGGTAAAAGTCCGTTCCATTCCGTAGCGTCCGTGGCCGAAACAAGTCCGTAAAGTCCGATGCTGCAAATGCCCGTGTCGCTGCGGCACTAACCGATCAGCTGGGGCAGGAAGCTGGAGATGATGAGGACGATGATGCCGCAGACGAGCACGGCGATGGTCTTCTGCGAGCAGCCCTTCCACTCCTTGAGGATGATGCCCCAGACGTTGGAGAATACCACGTTCAAGGCCATCAGGATGCAGAACGACAGAGTGTCCATCGTGCCGCCGGTCTCGAAGAACGAGCGGCCCAGCGACAGTCCGAAGAACTGCGAGTACCACAGCGCACCGGCCAGCAGGCAGAACAGCAGGTTGTTGCCCCACACCGACTTCTTGGCGTAGTCGCCCCACGTCTTGTTCTTCTGGTTCTGGTAGAAGCAGTAGACGGCGTTGGTCAGGAATCCGCCGAAGGTGACGAGCAGCGTGGCCGGCAGCGTGCGGAACATCGGGTCGGTCAGCTCGCCGAAGTTGATGTCCTTGCCAAACTCTAAGCCTACGTTGAAGCAGCCGCTCATGAAGCCCGCCAGCAGGGCGATGGCCAGGCCCTTGGGGAAGTTGAAGTCCTTGACGGCCGCCTTCTTCTCCTCTTCGCTCAGCGAGGCAGCCTTCATCGAGCCGGCCACGCCGATGATGGCGATGCCGACCAGCGTGACCACCACGCCGAGGATGACGGCAAACGTCAGCGACTCCAGCGCGTTCAGCTCAGGGAAGAAGATGTTCAGCAGCACCGGGCCCATGATGGTGCCCAGGCCGGCACAGGTGCCGAGGGCTATCGACTGTCCCAAGGCCACGCCAAGGTAGCGCATGGACAGGCCGAAGGTCAGGCCGCCCACGCCCCAGAGCACGCCGAAGAAGATGGTCATCCACAGGTTGAACGACGGTGCCTGTGCAAACAGTCCGAACAGCGACTGTCCGGCAGGGACGGCCAGCAGTGCGCCGAGGAACGGCAGCACCAGCCAGGCGAAGACGCCCTGCACAATCCAGTACGACTCCCACGACCAGTCCTTGATTTTGTTGATGGGCACGTAGCATGACGACTGGCAGAACGCGCCGATGGCGATGATGATAAGTCCGATAATGATTTCCATAAGTTTTTTAGTTTTTAATTAGTATTTTGTTTTTTTACTCTCCCGTCAGCGGTGCCTGTTTCAGCTGTTCGAGGGCGCGGCACAGCTGGTCGGGGCACGACGTGCCCTTCGTGCCGCAGCGGATGCCGTCGAGGCGGTGGATCACGTCGTCGATCTTCTGTCCTCTGACTAACTGGCCGATGCCCTGCAGGTTGCCGTTGCAGCCCCCTAAGAAGAACACCTGCTGGATAATGTCATGCTCGTCGGCAGTCACGTCAATCAGCTTCGAGCACGTGCCGCGAGTCTCATACTGTACATGTTTCGTTTTCATATCTTCTTTGTTTACTATTTGTCAACACTCATTCATATTTGTGTGCAAAGTTAACGATTTCTTGTCGAAACAACAAACTCTCACCCCGATTTTTCTTCCTTCATGCCGATTTCTCTTGTTTTCTTCTTGTTTTCTTGATTATATGAAGGTAAAGCCGGAAATATCCTGCACTTCCTGCACTTAATGCTTAACAGGCTGACAGACAGACGGTTGAAAACCGCTTTCCGTTTATTACCTGCACTTGAACCTGCACCTGAACCTACACTTGAGTCGGTACGGGGCAGCTAACCCCATAGATTGGCGGCGCCAAAGGAGCGTTCCAACGGCCTTGGAAAAACGTTCCAAAGCCGTTGGAACGTCCGAAAGGCGCCGCCTTTTGCGCATAACCCGCCACCTTTTGACCGAAACCCGCCGCCTTTTGACAAAGAAGTGCGGGATATCATCAAGTGCAGGTTCCAGTGCAGGTTCCAGTGCAGGTTGTGTAGCCATAACCTGCTGATAATGAGGCTAAGTGTAGGAAGTGCAGGTTCTTTTCTGTCTTTGCCTATATATAGACAGTTGTCCTTACGAATCAAATGAGTGGTAGCCTTTTCTGGAAACGAATTTCTATAATTATTATAATTTGTTCCACGAATTGATATGATTATTATTACAATTATGGGACAATTATGGTTAATTATATAAATTCGTTTCAAATAAGAAGAGGCATCCCCTTGTTTTCTTTTGGGGGCAAAAGATATTCCTGCTTTGGTAAGCGTAAGCTCACTCCCAGCAATCCAGCTCGCTCTCCAGCTCAGGTATCTGGCTGCGGTGGAAGGTCGGGCTGCTGATGCCCTGCCGCTTCTGCCGGCGGTAGTCGTCGAGCAGTCGGAAGGCGTACTTGCCCAGCAGGATGATGGCTATGAGGTTGCAGGCCGTGAGCAGACCCATGCACAGGTCGATGATGCTCCACACGGTGTCGAGCGACACCAGTGCGCCGAACATCACCATGGCGCCGCCCGACAGCACGCGGAACAGGGTGACGGCCTTCGGGTTGCTGGTCATGAAGCGCACGTTGGCCTCGCCGTAGTAGTAGTTGCCGATGATGCTGGAGTAGGCAAACAGAAAGATGGCCATGGCTATGAACACCGGCCCCCACGCACCCACCTCGCTCTCCAGCGCCCGCTGCGTCAGCACGATGCCGTTGAGCTCCGGGGTGTCGTAGATGCCGCTGATGAGGATGATGAACGCCGTACACGAGCAGACCAGCAGCGTGTCGGTGAAGACGCCGAGCGACTGGATGAGGCCCTGCTTCACGGGGTGGCTGACGTTGGCCGTGGCCGCTGCGTTGGGCGCGCTGCCCTCGCCGGCCTCGTTGCTGAAGAGACCGCGCTTCACGCCGTTCATGATGGCGGCGCCCAGCGTGCCGCCCACGGCCTGGTTCAGTCCCAGGGCATTCTCGACGATGACGCGCATGACGTGGGGAACGAGCGGCAGGTTCATCACGATGATGGCCATCGCCAGCACGAAGTAGCTCACCGCCATGAAGGGCACCAGCACCGAACTGACGCGGGCTATGCGCTGGATGCCGCCAAAGACGATGAACAGCGTCAGCAGCGTCAGTACGGCACCCACCACCGGGGGACTCCACCCGAAGGCGCCCTCCATGGCACCGCAGATGGTGTTGGCCTGTAACGAGTTGTTGGCCAGGCCGAATGTTGCCGAGATGAGCACTGCGAAGAGCACGGCCATCCAGCGGCAGTGCAGTCCGCGCTCGATATAGTAGGCCGGACCGCCGATGAACGAGTCGCTGTGGTGGCGCTTGAAGAGCTGGCCAAGCGTCGACTCCACAAAGGCAGTGGCTGCCCCGACGAGCGCCATGACCCACATCCAGAACACGGCTCCGGGGCCGCCTACGACGATGGCCGTGGCCACACCGGCCAGATTGCCTGTGCCCACCCGTGAGGCCAGCGACACGGTGAAGGCCTGGAACGACGAGATGTGGCGCTCGTGCCCCTTTGGCCGTCCCGGTGCGTCGACCAGCAGGCGCAGCATCTCGCCTATCATGCGGAACTGAACGAACCGCATGCGCCACGTAAACCACAGTCCGCAGCCCACAAGGGCCGCAATGATGATGTAGCCCCAAAGGAAATCGTTTGCTTGGTTGATGATGTCTATCATTTTTGGTTGGTCGTTAGTGTTGTTATTGCTACTCCACCTTGCGGCAGTAGCTGACGTGGAGGCGGTCGTAGAGCTGCATCATGCGGGGCAGACGGCGCTTGAAGTCGTCGAAGTCCTTCTGCCCGGGCTGGCACCACTGCACCTCGCTGATGGCATCGAGGCGCGGCAGGAGCATGAAAAAGAGGTGCTCGGGAGCGGCGATGTACTCCGTCCACAGGTTCACCTGCGGGCCGAGGATGTACTGCTGCTCCTCTTCAGTGAGCTTGCCGGGCACGAGCGGCTCGAACGAGTAGACCTTGCTGGCAGGCACGTAGCCGCCAATGCCGAGGGGCAGGTTCCACGTGTCCTTCAGCTGGTAGTAGTCGATGTAGCAGTAGTCGGTGGGCGCCATGATGACGCGGTGATGCTGGCGGGCGGCCTCGATGCCGCCGTTGACACCCCGCCACGACATGACGACGGCACCCTCAGTGAGTCCGCCCTCCAAGGTCTCGTCCCAGCCGATGAGGTTGCGGCCCCGACTGGTGAGGAACTTCTCCACCTCGTGGTTGATGTAGCTCTGCAGCTGGTTCTCCAGACTGTGCTTGCCGTCGTCCTTCAGTTGCAGTTCACGGATCTTGGCCTGGCACTTCGGGCAGTTCTTCCAGCGCACCTTGGGGCACTCGTCGCCGCCGATGTGGATAAGCCGGGAGGGGAAGACGTCGCAGAGCTCGCCGAGGACGGTCTTGATGAACGTCAGCACGTCGGGATTGCCGGCACAGAGTACGTCTTCGCTGACGCCCCACACCTGCCAGACGGGGTAGGGTCCGCCCGTGCAGCCGAGGTTCGGATAGACGTGGAGGGCAGCCTGCATGTGGCCGGGCAGGTCGATTTCGGGGATGACGTTGATATAGCGCTCGGCAGCGTAACGCACAATCTCGCGGCACTCGTCCTGCGTGTAGTAGCCGCCGTAGGGCTGTCCGTCGTAGAGTCCCGTGTTACGGCCTATGACGGTCTGCTGGCGAATGCTGCCCTTGGCAGCGAGGTCGGGTAGCGCCTTCACTTCGAAGCGCCATCCCTGGTCGTCGGTGATGTGCCAGTGGAGCTGGTTGCAGCCGTGCAGGGCCAGCTGGTCGAGATATTGCTTGACGACGGCGACGGGGAAGTAGTGGCGGGCGCAGTCGAGGTGGACGCCGCGATAGCCGAAGCGCGGCTCGTCGGCGATGGTGACGAAGGGCAGCTCGACGGGGCCTCCTGCCGATGGCAGACTCTTGCGCAGGGTCTGCACACCACGGAATATGCCGATGGGCTCGGCGGCGGTGATGGTGATGCCGGTCTTGCCGACGGTCAGCGAGTAGCTGTCGGCGGGTGAAGTGCTGACGCCTTTCTTGGCAGGGCTGACGGCAAGGCGGACGGCGGCTTTCTTGGCAGAGGGAGCCAGTTGCAACTGGAGCCCGGTCTGTTGCTCTACCCACTGGCAGAGCATCTGTGCCGTGCGGGCTATTTCCGGGTTACTGGCATCGTAGGCGATGGTCATGCCCGACTGCAGGGTGAACACCTTGGTGGTGTCCGTCTGTATGCTTTTGGGCAGCGGTATAACACGATAGTCAGCACGCCCCGCCATGGTGGAGAGGGGCATGCTGACTATCATTAGGGCTGACCAGAGAATGACTGACAGCAGTTTTCTCATGGCAGACATGTGCTTATCGCTTCGACGTGACGTCCTTCTCGTACTGCTGGATGCAGGCGATGAACTCCTCGCCGACGGGGACGTTGTTCTTCAGGTTGAAGTAGTCGTAGACGGCGCCGAACGGCATCGACTTGGCCTCCTCCATCAGGGCGAGGCGCTCGAAGTACTGGCCGTTGTCCTCATACTCGCGCAGCTTCTGCTTCGGCTCGAGCATGGCCTGCAGGATGCACTTCTGCGTGGCGCGGCTGCCGATGATGTAGGCACCGATGCGGTTGATGCTGGCATCGAAGTAGTCGAGTCCGACGTGAGCACGGTCGAGGGCGTCGCTGCGGACGAGCTCCTTGAAGAGGTCGAGCGTCTGGTCGTTCATGATGGTGACGTGGTCGGAGTCCCAGCGTACGGGGCGGCTGACGTGGAGCATCAGCTCGGGCACGTACATCAGCAGGGTTGATACGAAGTCAGAGACGTTCTCGGTGGGCTCGTAGTGGCCGGTGTCGAGGGTGTAGATGCACTTGCGAGTAGCGCAGTAGGCGGTGTAGAAGTCGTGCGAGCCAACGGTGTAGCTCTCCAGTCCGATGCCGAAGAGCTTGGCCTCGAAGCAGTTCTTCACGCCGTCGAGCTTCTCCTCCATAATCTCGTCGAGCGAGGCGGCGAGCAGCTCGCGGTACTTCTTGCGCTGTACGGGGATGTCCTTCATGCCGTCGTGTACCCAGATGTTCATGATACAGGGGTCGCCCTGAGCCTTACCCATGGCGTCGGCAATGCGGCGGCAGCGCTTGGTGTGCTCAATCCAGAAGTCGCGAATCGACTTGTCGGGGTTGGCCAGCGAGAGGTCGCCGCTCTTCGGGTGCGAGAACGACGTGCTGTTGAAGTCGAGCTTCATGTTGTTCTCCTTGGCCCAGTCAATCCAGCTCTGGAAGTGCTCGACGCCGCACTGGTCGCGGTCGACGAACTTGCCGCCGAAGTCGCCGTAGATTTCGTGGAGGTTCAGACGGTGGTTGCCGCCGAGGAGGGTCTTGACGAACTCAATGTCCTGGCGCACCTCGTCGATGGTGCGGGCGCGGCCGGGGTAGTTACCCGTGGTCTGGATACCGCCCGAGAGGGCCTCGTTGCGCTCGAAGCCGACGACGTCGTCGGTCTGCCAGCAGTGGAGTGAGAGCTGCTGCTTCTGGAGCTGGTCAAGTACTGCGTCGGTGTCGACGCCAATGGCTGCGTAGCGCTCTTTGGCTACGGCGTAAGCCTGTTCAATGAGATTTGCTTTCATCGTGGAAATTTGTTATAGGTGTAATAAATGTTTCTTTGTTTTGGGGAAACCAATTGGCACTAATTGGGATAAATTTATCTTAATTGGTGCCAATTCGTTTCTTTTATTGCTTGCTTGTGATGGAAATGTATTTGTCGTATGCCTTATCCCAGATTTCCTTCTCCTGCGGCTCGTACTTCACAAGGTCGAGGGTGTCGGCGATGATCTGGCGCATCTGCCAGATGTCGCTGACCATACCGGCGGCCTTGGCCTGCAGCATGATGTTGCCGAGAGCGGTGCACTCCTGCGGGCCGGCGAGGACGGTGGCACCGGTAGAGTTGGCCGTGAACTGGTTGAGATACTTGTTGAGCGAGCCACCGCCGATGATGTGGAGCACGTCGAGCTGGAACGGGGCAAACTCCTGCAGCCAGGTGAAGACCTGGCGATAGCGCAGGGCCAGCGAGTCGAAGATGCAGCGGCAGATCTCGGCAGGCGTCTCGGGGACGGGCTGACCGGTCTGGCGGCAGTACTGCTGGATAGCCTGAATCATCGACGTCGGGGCGGCGAACATCTGGTCGTCGGGATTGATGAGCGAGCGGAAGGGCTCTACCGTCATAGCCGAGGACTGCAATACAGCGTGGGAGAGAGCCCCCCCTACTGCCCCCGAGGGGGCTTCATTACCCTGTTGGACATTTGTGTCCCCCTCGGGGGACGACAGGGGGGCTTTCTGCCACTCCAGTCGGCAGCGCTCGTAGAGCCACATGCCGCAGATGTTCTTCAGGAAGCGGGTGGTGCCCTCGATGCCGCCTTCGTTGGTGAAGTTGCGCTCGTAGGAGAGGTCGCTGATGATGGCATCCTTCGTCTCGATGCCCATTAATGACCACGTGCCGCTCGACAAGTAGGCAAACTGCTCGTCCTTGGCAGGAACGGCAGCAACGGCAGCACCCGTGTCATGTCCGGCGACGGCAACAACAGGTACAGCGCCGAGGCCCGTCAGCCGCTGCACCTCGTCGGTGAGCACGCCGATGACCGTTCCCGGCTGCACCATGCGGCCGAACTTGCTGCGCGTCAGCCCTAACGAGGCAAGCAGGCGCTCGTCGAGCTGTTTGGTGCGCGGGTCGAGCAGCTGGCTGGTCGAGGCGATGGTATATTCGCACACCTCGTTGCCGGTGAGCATCCACGAGAGAGCGTCGGGGACGAAAAGGATTTTCGTCGCACAAGAAAGGGCGCTGTTGCCCTCGCGCTTCATGGCGTAGAGCTGGAAGATGCTGTTGAAGTTGAGGAACTGAATGCCCGTGATGTCGTAGACCTCCTTGGGTGACACGACGTGGCGCAGGTAGTCGTCCATCGCGTCGAATGTAATAGGATCGCGATATGCGCGCGGATTCCTTAATATAGCGCCGTCGTCGCCGATAAGGACGAAGTCGACGCCCCATGTGTCGATGCCGATGGAGGTAATCTCCAGGCCGCGGCGGGCTACTTCCTTCAGTCCCTTGATGATTTCAAAGTAGAGGGCGTAGATGTCCCAGTAGTAGTGGCCCCCCTGCTCAATGAGGTTGTTGGGGAATCGCGTCACCTCCTCTAACGAGAAGCGTCCGTCGGTGATGTTGCCGATGATGGTGCGGCCGCTGGTGGCCCCCAGGTCTACGGCAAAGAAATACTTCTTCTGTTCCATATTTGTTTTGTTGTGATTAGCTGTTTTAAGTTTACGTTTGCAAAGGTAGTAATAAAAAGGCGGGGGCGATATGATAATTTGATTTTCTTACCTTTATTTTTGATTTATCGGAAAGAAAGTGTTACCTTTGCGGCGAAATTCAATTACTTTATACAATATGGCAACATTAACAATCCTGATTGTCACCGTCTTCTGTATCGGCTATCTGTGCATAGCCTTGGAGAGCGTGACGAAAATCAACAAGGCGGCCATCGCCCTGCTGATGTGTGTGCTCTGCTGGACGCTCCTGATGATGGGGCCTGGCGCGTATTATCCTGACGTGGCCGCCGGCGGCGTGGTTCACCACATTGCCGAGGTCATCGAACATCATCTGGGCGATGCCGCCGGGACGCTGTTCTTCCTGATGGGCGCTATGACCATCGTCGAGATTGTCGACTCAAACGGCGGCTTCAACTTCGTGCGCGACACGCTGAAGACGCGCTCGAAGCGCAAGCTGATGTGGCGCATGGCCTTCATGACGTTCTTCCTGTCGGCCATTCTCGACAACCTGACCACCTCCATCGTGATGATCATGGTGCTGCGCAAGCTGGTGCAGGCCCGCGAGGACCGGCTCATCTATGCTGCCCTCGTCGTCATCTCGGCCAACTCGGGCGGTGCCTTCTCGCCCATCGGCGACGTGACGACCATCATGCTGTGGATTAAGGGTGTCATTACGACCCAGGGCGTGCTGACCGAGATTTTCATACCGTCGCTCGTGTCGATGCTCGTGCCGGCGTTCATCCTGCAGTACTCGCTGAAGGGGAAGTTCGACAAGGAGCAGAACCTGCCGAAGGCCGACGTCAGCCAGTTTACGAAGACGCAGCGCGACATCATCTTCTGGCTCGGTGTGGGCGGCCTCTGCTTCGTACCTATCTTTAAGACGCTGACCCACCTGCCGCCGTTCATGGGCATCCTGCTGGTGCTTGGCATCCTGTGGACCGTGACAGAGATTTTCCATTACAACACATCGGAAGAGGACACGATGGCCAAGCGCGTGAGCGACATCATGACCAAGATTGACCTGTCGACCATCATGTTCTTCCTCGGCATCCTGATGGCGGTGGCCGTGCTGCAGGAGGTGGGCGTGCTGACAGCTCTCGGCGAGGGCCTGAACGAGACCTTCTCGGGCAACTACTACGTCATCAACGGCATCATCGGCGTGCTCTCGTCGATTGTCGACAACGTGCCCCTCGTGGCAGGCTGTATGGGCATGTACCCCGTGGCTGCCGAGGGAGCGATGGCCGTCGATGGCATCTTCTGGCAGCTGCTGGCCTACTGCGCCGGTGTGGGCGGCTCGATGCTCATCATCGGCTCTGCCGCCGGCGTAGTGGTCATGGGATTGGAGAAGATTACCTTCGGCTGGTATATGAAGCGCATCACGTGGATAGCCTTTGTGGGCTATCTCGCCGGCATCCTCATCTACTGGCTGGAACGTTCTCTGCTGTTCTGAGCTCGCTTGGCCGGCGTCCGGTCTTGATCTTGAACTTGGCCGAGAAATAGTCGGGCGACTCGAAGTTGAGTCGGTAGGCAATCTCCTTGATACTCATGGCGGTGGTCGAGAGCAGCTCCTTGGCGCGCTGCAGGCGCAGGTCCTGCTGGTAGATAGCCGGCGAAATGCCGGTGTGCTCCTTGAAGAGCTTGCGGAAGTTGGAGTAACTGACGCCCATCTCGTCGGCCACCTGCTGGATGGTGAGGTTGCTCTCGAGGGCTTCGCGTATGCGCAGGCGAGCCTTACTAATCATATCAACGTGCGTCTGGTTGCGGCTCAGCTGGATGTTGCGCTCCAGTGAGTACATCAGTCCGATGAGGTGGTTGACGATGCCGGCCATCAGCTGCTGCGAGTAGGCGGCCTCGATGACGGCGGTGTCGTATGCCTGCTTGTAGAGTCGCACAATCTCATCGCTGAAGCCGACGTGGTAAACGGGCTTCTGCGGCGAGAGGAAGCCGGCGCGCACGCGGTCGTCCATGTTGCGCCCCTTGAAACCTATCCAGTAGCTCTTCCACCCGGTCTTAGGGTTGGGGCGATAGGAGTGCCACTCGCCGGGGAAGAGCAGCCAGAGGTCGCCCTCGCGCAGCTTCGCCTCGCGGACGGTGGCGCTGTGGAATATGCCTTCACCTTCGGTGAGGTAAAGCAGCTGGTACTCGTTGAGTTCGCGCCCGCGCTCCACTTCGAAGTAGTATCCGTCGGCGTGGCCGCGGGTGGGGTAGGAGTCTCCCGATTTGATGTCCTCATAGCCAACGGTGCTGACGGTTAGGCCCCATAGAGAGTCGCGCTCATTGGCCAATAGGTATTTGCTGATTTGCATACGCTCTTAGGTTTTTGTCGCTGTTTTTCTGCGCACAAAGATAGGCAAATTCGTTGGAATAGCAAAATAAAGAAATAAAAAAAATGTAAAACGCTTGGCAGTTTCAGGGAAAAGCGTTACTTTTGGGGGCAGAAAACTTAAAACGCAGAAATATGATAGACGTAAAAGAGACTTTGAAGAAGAGTGAGGAGAGAATGGAGATGGCCGCCATGTTCCTGGAAGAGGAGCTGAACCGCATCCGCGCCGGCCGTGCCAACGTAGCCATTCTCGACGGTGTCAGGGTGATGTCTTACGGCAGTAAGGTGCCCCTGAACCAAGTAGCAACCGTGATGACGCCCGACGCCCGCACCATTGCCATCAAGCCGTGGGACCGCAAGCAGATTCGCGACATTGAGAAGGCCATCATGGACAGCGACGTGGGCATCACGCCCGAGAACAACGGCGAGGTCATCCGTCTCGGCATTCCGCAGCCCACCGAGGAGCGCCGCCGCGACCTGGTGAAGCAGTGCAACAAGATTGCTGAGAAGGCCAAGGTCGAGGTTCGCAACGTGCGTAGTGACATCAAGGACAAGCTGAAGAAGGCCATCAAGGACGGACTCTCTGAGGACAACGAGAAGGACGCCGAGCTGGAGCTCCAGAAGATTCACGACAAGTACATCAAGAAGCTCGACGAACTGATTGAGGCCAAGAACAAGGAAATCATGACCGTGTAGCGCTTCGCTCGTGAAAAGTGAAGAGTGAAAAGTGAAAGGTCTTGTTGTCAAGAATACAGGCAGCTGGTACACCGTCCGCACCGACGATGGCCAGTTGCTTGATTGTAAAGTAAAGGGGAACTTCCGTATCAAAGGCATACGGAGCACTAACCCCGTGGCCGTCGGCGACCGCGTGACGGTGAACGACGAGGGCTGGATTACCGGCATCGACGACCGCCGCAACTACATTATCCGCAAGAGCATCAACCTCTCGAAGCAGAGCCACATCCTGGCGGCTAACGTCGACCAGGCACTGCTCATCGTCACCGTTGTCCGTCCCGAAACCTCCACCACGTTCATCGACCGTTTCCTGGCTTCGGCCGAAGCTTACAGCGTGCCCGTCGTCCTGGTGTTCAACAAGACCGACACGCTCAGCGCCGACGAACAGCACTACCAGCAGATGATGGTCACGCTCTACGAGACCATCGGCTACGAGTGCCGCCAGGTTTCCGCCGTCACGGGGCAGGGCGTCGACGAACTGCGTCCGCTCTTGTGTGGCAAGGTGACGCTGCTCAGCGGCAACAGTGGGGTGGGGAAGTCGACGCTCATCAACCGCCTCGTCCCCGGTGCCAACCTGCGCACCGCCGAAATCAGCGACGCCCACCAGGCGGGGCAGCACACCACCACGTTCTCGGAGATGATAAGTCTCCCCCTAACCCCCTCCCGTAGAGGGGGAACTGCTGCGCCGGAAGCCTCCCCTACGGGGGGAGGTTTGGAGGGGGCGTCTTACCTCATCGACACGCCGGGCATCAAGGGCTTTGGCACGTTCGACATGGAGCGCGAGGAGATTTCCAGCTACTTCCGCGAAATCTTCCGCTTCTCGAAGGACTGCCGCTTCAGCAACTGCACACATACCCACGAGCCCGGCTGCGCCGTGCTCCGGGCCGTCGACGACCACCTCATAGCCCAGAGCCGCTACCAGTCGTACCTCTCGATGCTCGACGACAAGGACGAGAGTAAATACCGCGAAGCTTACTGATTTGATTATGAAGAGATTAGCAATACTAGCACCATTGTCGGCGCTCGTCATGACAGCGTCGGCACAAGTCAAAACCACCGTAACAGAATTCCTGCAGGCAGGGCCGTATGCCGTGGCTGCGCCGTTTGCTGCCGACAGCGTCGACGTGCAGGGCAAGAAGTTCGACGTAAAGTCGTCGCTCTCAGCATTGCCGCTGCAGGCTGAGGCGCAGGGCGTGTTCAGCGGCAGCGTGCTGCCCTCGCTGAAGGACGCTAAGTCGGTGGGCGTGCTGACGTTCTACGTGAACAACGCCGACTACGTGAAGGGGAAGATCAGCGTGAAGGGCCCCAAGAACTACAAGCTCTACATCGACGACAAGGAGGCCGGCGCCGACCTGAGCCTGGCCCCCGAGCACCATACATTCGCCATCCGCTATCTGGCCGAGCCCAAAGACACCGACAGCATCAGCGTCAGCTTCGATACGCAGATTGCCGTCAGTCCGACCACCGACAAGCACCATCCCTACATGGTCCACGACCTGCTGGACGGGCGGCGCGTGCGTGGCATAGCCATCTCGGCCGACGGTTCGCTGGTCAGCATGAGCTATCAGACCACCGAGGCGACGGGTAACAGCCGCTGGGACTACGAGCTGCGCGAGGCGAAGAACGGCCGGCTGCTGCAGCGCCCCACAAGAAGCGTGAACTGGATGCCTACGAGCACAGCCTGGCTCGAGGAGGAGAAGGAGCAGGGCCAGCGCGTATTATATAAGGTGGACGCCTTGACGGGCGAGCGCACCCGCTGGGCCGCCGGACTGCCCGAGGGCAGCTACACCGTCAGTCCGACCGAGGACTACCTCATCATCACCGCCACCGAGGACGGCCCGAAGGAGGACGCCGGCGTCTTCGAGGTGACCGAGATGGACGACCGCCAGCCCGGCTGGCGCAAGCGCAGGTATCTTGTGCGCTTCGATGTCAGGACGGGCGTCAGCCAGCGCATCACCTTCGGTTCCAAGGGCCAGTACCTGGCCGACATCAGTGCCGACGGGCAGAAGCTGCTCATCGGCGCCAGCTACTCCTGGCTGGCCCAGCGCCCGACGGAGGTTGGCGACTACTACTTGATGGACGCCCGTACGCTGAAGGTCGACACCGTGCTGCAGTGCATGGGCTTCCTTGGCGGTGCCCTGCTGTCGCCCGATGCCAGGCAGATTCTGTTCACCGGCACGCCCGAGGCCTTCAACCGCATCGGCTGTCAGCTGCCACTCGACGTGACCCCGAGCATGACCGAGAACGAGCTCTTCCTCTACGACATTGCTTCAAAGAAGGTGACGCCGCTGACTAAGGACTTCGACCCGAGCATCAACAGCGTCGTCTGGTCGAAGGTCAGCGGACAGATATTCTTCAATGCCGAGAACCGCGACTACGTACACATCTATCAGCTCAATCCTGCCGACGGAAAGATCGTCAGGCTTGAACTCGTCGGCGACAATGCCTACCGCTTCAGTCTGTCGGAGCACGCCAATGTGATGGGCTATCTCAGCGACAAGACGATGGAGCCCACCTCTGCCTTCATAGCCTTTACGGCCAAGGGCAAGAGTGCCGTCAAGCAGTTCTCCCTCTTCGAAGGCAAGACCGCCCTCGGCGACGCTGAGCTTGGCACCTGCCGCGACTGGAACTTCACCAACAGCAACGGCGACACCGTCTATGGGCGCTTGTATCTGCCTGCTGACTTCGACGCCGCGAAGAAGTACCCGATGATAGTCTATTACTACGGCGGCTGCTCGCCCGTCACGCGCACCTTCGAGTCGCGCTATCCCGCCCAGTATTACGCCTCGTTGGGCTACGTGGTCTACATCCTGCAGCCCAGCGGAGCCACCGGCTTCGGCCAGGAGTGGGCCTCGCGCCACGTCAACACCGCCGGCGGCGCGCCCGCCGCCGATGGTTCCGTGCCTGCTGGTACGCCGGCAGGTGACATCATCGAGGGCACGAAGCGCATCTGCGCCGAGCACCCCTTCATCGACGCCTCGAAGATAGGCTGCATGGGTGCCAGCTACGGCGGCTTCATGACCATGTACCTGCAGACCGTCACCGACATCTTTGCCGCTGCCGTCAGCCACGCCGGCATCGCCAACCACACCAGCTACTGGGGCGAGGGCTACTGGGGCTACAACTACAGCGAGGTGTCGATGGCCAACAGCTACCCCTGGAGCCACCGCCAGCTCTACGTCGACCAGTCGCCGCTCTTCCGTGCCGACAAGGTTCACACGCCGCTGCTGCTGCTCCACGGCAATGCTGACACCAACGTGCCGCTCATCGAGAGCCTGCAGATGTTCACAGCCCTGAAGCTACTGGGCCGCGAGGTGGCCTTGGTCGAGGTGGCAGGCGAGAACCACCACATTCTCGACTACACGAAGCGCACCCGCTGGATGCAGACCCAGATGGCCTGGTTCCAGAAATGGCTGAAGGGCGACTCCACGTGGTGGGACGCTCTCTATCCGAAGAAGCATCTGTAAGAGTCGTCTGCGGCCTTGACAGACAGAGAAATAAAGACTGTAATTACTTGTAGTTCTCGTCGGCACTGACGTCGCCGTGGAGCGCGTCCTGAAACGAGTCCCAGTCCTGGAAACCGACCAGCAGCGACAGCCGGTCGAGTGTCTTGCGGTCGGGCTTGTGTAGCAGTTCCTTTTCCACGGCTCCCAACAGTTTCTTCAGTGCCAAGCGTTTCTTTTCCATAAATTCTGAATTTTGCTGCAAAATTACAAAATTATTTCGTACCTTTGCACACAAATCGACAAAAAACGCAAAAGCACAATGAAAGAATTAGCACTGAAGTACGGATGCAATCCGAACCAGAAGCCTTCGCGCATCTTCATGCAGGAGGGCGAGTTACCCATCGAAGTAATCAACGGCCGTCCGGGCTACATCAATTTCCTCGACGCCTTCAACGCCTGGCAGCTGGTCAAAGAGCTGAAGGAGGCTACCGGCCTGCCTGCCGCCGCGTCGTTCAAGCACGTCAGCCCCGCCGGTGCCGCCGTGGGACTGCCGCTGACCGACACGCTGAAGAAGATTTACTTCGTCGACGATATCGAGGGACTCGATGAGTCGCCTATTGCCTGTGCCTACGCCCGTGCCCGCGGTGCCGACCGTATGTCGTCGTATGGCGACTTCGTGGCCCTGAGCGACACCTGCGACAAGACGACGGCCCTGCTGCTGAAGCGCGAGGTCAGCGACGGCGTGATTGCCCCCGGCTATACCGACGAGGCCATCGAGATTCTGAAGGACAAGCGCAAGGGCACGTACAACGTCATCAAGATGGATCCGGCGTACCGTCCTGCTCCCGTGGAGACGAAGCAGTGCTTCGGCATCACCTTCGAGCAGGGACGCAACGAAATCCGCCTGGACGACCCCGCCCTGTTTGAGAACATACCGACGCAGAACAAAACCTTTACGCCGGAGGCTAAGCGCGACCTCATCATCGCCCTCATCACGCTGAAGTACACGCAGTCGAACTCCGTCTGCTACGTCAAGGACGGCCAGGCCATCGGCATCGGTGCCGGTCAGCAGAGCCGCATCCACTGTACACGCCTGGCCGGCAACAAGGCCGACATCTGGTGGCTGCGCCAGCACCCGAAGGTAATGGCCCTGCCCTTCAAGGAGGGCATCCGCCGTGCCGACCGCGACAATACCATCGACGTCTACATCTCGGAGGACGAGCACGACGACGTGCTGCGCGACGGTGCCTGGCAGCAGTTCTTCACCGAGCAGCCTGCTGTGCTGACCTTGGAAGAGAAGAAAGCCTGGATAGCCCAGAACACGAAGGTGGCCCTCGGTAGCGACGCCTTCTTCCCCTTCGGCGACAACATCGAGCGCGCCCACAAGAGCGGCGTGGAGTTCATTGCCCAGGCCGGCGGTTCGGTGCGCGACGACCATGTCATCATGACCTGCGACAAGTACGGCATCGCCATGGCGTTTACCGGCGTCAGACTGTTCCACCATTAAAAGACCCACCCCCGGCCCCTCCCTGCGAGGGAGGGGAGTAATAATGACCATCAGCAGTATGACAGGAGAAGAGGACTTCCAGAAAATCTTGGAGAACGGCATCTCGTTCGGTCGGGGCGGCGACCGCCGCGACCCGAATGAGGGCAAGGTGAAGACCAAGGCCAAGAAAAAGCAGTACATCACCGGGGCGCACGGCTCGGGGTCGGCCCGCCAGAAGGCCAAGTATCGCGAACAGCGTGCCAACCGCAAGCATCGCTAAATTATCCGTCACATCCGTCATTTTGTCGTAACGTTCTCATTATCAATATGTTTGGATGGTGACGGATGGGTGACGGATATGACGGATAGACCATACCGAAACAGCAGCCACCACCACTGCAGAAAAGCTTCACGGCCAATGAACAAACATTCACTGGCCGTGAAGTTTTTTGTTGGAAGCCAAGCATGATAGCGAGCTGGCCTATCCGTCACATCCGTCACCCATCCGTCACCAACTAAACGCGCTGGTTATCAGGCGATTGTCAGAGAGTGACGGATGTGACGGATAATTATTAACTAAAATCCAGTTTCTCATTCCACGCGCAGCACCTGGTCGCAATAGTCGACGACGGCTGGGCGGTGGGTGATGAAGATGACGGTCTTCTGCTTGTCCGACAGGATGTTCTGCAGCAGTTGCCGCTCCGTGTCGGGGTCGAGGGCCGACGTGGCCTCATCGAACAGCATGATGCTGCGGCCTCGGAGCAGGGCGCGGCCGATGGCGATGCGCTGGGCCTGGCCCTCGCTGAGTCCGCCGCCAGCCTCTGTGCAGACGGTGTCAAGGCCCTGCGGGAGGTCGGCGACAAAGTCGCCGCAGACGAGGTGGAGGACGCGCCAGAGGTCGTCGTCGGTGGCACCGGGGCGGGCAATGAGCAGGTTCTCGCGGATGGTGCCGCTGAGCAGGGTGTTGCCCTGAGGTACGTAGACGAAGTTGCAGCGGTGGAGGGGTGAGATTTCCTCAGCCTTATGCTGATCATAGATGCTGACCTGTCCCGACTTCGGCCGGATGAGGGCCAGGATCAGGCGGACGAGCGTTGTCTTGCCGGCACCCGTCTCGCCGAGGATGGCCGTACACGTGCCGGGACGGAAGTCGAACGACAGGTGGTCGATGACGGGCACCGGGGAGTCCTCGTAGCCGTAGCTGACGTCGTTGAACTTCACGCCGCAGGGCGCTGCCATCTCAACACCTTCGCCCTGCTGCTCCTGCGGGGCCTCCTCCAGCTCCATCAGTCGCTCGGCAGAGGTAAAGACGCTCACGAAGGCGGGAGCCAGTCGGGTCAGATCGCGGGCCGGTCCCTGGATGCGGTAGACCAGCTGCAGGAAGGCCGTCATCTGTCCAAAGGTGATGGTGCGCGCACTCAGTCGGACGGCCCCCCAGAGGAAGGCGATGAGATAGCCCAACGAGAAACCGCCGTTGACGAAGAGGTTGCTGGCAATCGAGAACTTGGTACGCTGGCGCACATGATAGCGCAGTTCCGACTGCGTGTCGCCGAGGCGGTCGACCATCTGGTCGCCAGCCTCCAGCGTCTTGATGAGCATGCGGTGCTGTACGGTCTCGGTCAGCAAGCTCTGCACCTGACTGTCGCTGTTTCGCACCCGGCGGGTGTACTTTCGCATCTGAGCCACATAGATACGGCTGACGAGGATGAACAGCGGCAGGATGCCCACGGTGATGAGGGCCAGCCATACATCCATCTGGAACAGGTAGAAGAAGGCACCCAGGAAGAGGGCCATGGTTGAGAGCGTGTTGGGCAGCGTCTCAGTGATAAACGTCACCACCGTCTGCACGTCCTGTTCCAGGCGGTTGATGACGTCGCCGCTGTGGTGGGTGTCCTTGCTCTGCCATTCGGCCCGCAGCAGGCGGTCGAGCATCTGCTGCTGCATCAAGTTCTGAGCTTTGACACCAAGGATATTCTTTATCCACACCCGAGAGATTCCTAATGCGAACTCGGCCAGGATAACGGTTCCCATCAGGGCAACACCCCAATAGATGGACCCGGGGACGACACCCGTCGCCATGTCGATGGTGCGCTGCATGGCCCACACCATCAGCAGACTGCACGCCACGCCCAACATACCGATGGAGGCGTTGAACAAAGCCTGTGTGCGGTTGCCGCGCAGCACGCGCCACAGCCACCTGACGATTTGCCGGATGGTGTACTTGCTTTCCGGGTTATGAAGTTTCTCTATCAGTTTCATCTTCACTTTTCACTCTTCACCTTTCACCCTTCACCTGACATCCGCTCCCCACATCATTTTCTCGCGCAGCGTCGTAAAGTACTGGTTGTTGCTG
>JAEEGJ010007694.1_pt1 | contig 30553 bp, 32 predicted proteins | sample 8958761 | NCBI WGS metagenome assembly JAEEGJ01 (sample SAMN16246546, study PRJNA631951) | gut metagenome | biome: gut microbiome; feature: rumen; material: RS-attached | host: Bos | place: Iran: Karaj | collected 2018-10
AAAGCTGAAGGCTTTTCTAAAAAAGAATGTGGTTCTGATGCTGAGGCTAAACATTATGCTTCAGAGATGGATTATGATTCAGATATTTATCCCGTTGTATATTTCGGTAGCGACACCACTGGTGAAAAGGCATATGAGGAATTCTATGTATCTGGTGAGAAGATAGATATGCAGCGATTCCAGTCTTTGGGTGTAGTGGAGCAGACTACACGTCATAATATGGACGAAGTAAACGAATTCTTCAATAATTTGGAATCTTTATTCCAGAAAGATGATTTTACTAAAGCTCAGGTCGTTGAAGCTATTAAAACGTTTATACCTAATTTTGAACACGAAGAAAAAGGTAAGAATTTAGATCAAAAGATGTAGAGCGGTGAGAGCAATACCAAGCTAGCTTGAGTATTGCCGAGTCGCGAATACATCTCGATAAAATCAAGATGTAATTATGGCTGATTTTTCAAAAACAATTGATTTTATAAAGTCGGTATATGGCAATCAGGAGTTTACGCCTCTAGCTGTTCCTGTTTTCGCTGGCAACGAAAAAAAGTACCTCGAAGAGTGTATTGATACCACATTCGTAAGCAGTGTTGGCAAATTCGTTGACCGCTTTGAGGAGGACATGGCAAAATACACAAGCGCTAAACGTGCTGTGGTATGTGTGAGCGGCACCAATGCACTCCATATGGCAATGTTACTTTCCGGTGTAAAGCGTGATGATGAAGTGTTGACGCAGGCTTTGACTTTTATTGCTACGTGTAATGCTTTGAGTTATATTGGCGCTCATCCGGTATTCATCGATGTTGACCGTTCTACGATGGGACTGTCTCCTGATGCGATGAAAGAATGGCTCCAAAAGAATGCTGAAGTTCGTAAGAACACCCGCATCCATGAAGTTGACCGGAGCCACGATTTTGCTTATCAGGAAGACGAGTTAGCTTGTTACAACAAGCATACTGGCCGTAGAGTCAAAGCATGTATTCCTATGCATACTTTTGGGCATCCTGTCCGTATAGAGGAGATTGCTGCTCTTTGTCAGGAATATCATATGGAGCTTGTTGAGGATGCAGCTGAAAGTATTGGATCTCTCTACAAAGGCAAACATACCGGTACTTTTGGTAAGATAGGCGCTATCAGTTTCAATGGTAATAAGACTATTACTACTGGTGGAGGTGGAATGATGCTATTCAATGATGAAGAATTAGGTAAATATGCCAAGCATATTACTACTCAGGCTAAGATCCCACATCGTTGGGAATTCCGTCATGACCATATTGGTTACAACTATCGTATGCCAAATATCAATGCAGCTTTAGGTTGTGCACAGTTGGAGAATCTTGATAAGTATGTTGAAAGCAAACGTAAAGTTGCAGCTGAATATGAATCATATTTCAAGAATGTACCAGATACTGAGTTCTTTGTCGATTCACCTGATACTTACTCTAATTATTGGCTTAATGCTGTAATATTGAAGGATAAAGAGGCACAACTCGAATTCCTTGAGCAGACAAACGATAATGGCGTAATGACCCGCCCTATCTGGGAACTGATGAATCGCCTGCCTATGTTCGAGAAATGTGAGAATGATGGTTTGAAGAATACTATCTGGTTCGCAGATAGAGTGGTGAACATTCCTAGTTCAGTACGTCCTTCTGATTTACCTAAAGAATAATGAAAAAAACTTTAATTCTTGTTGGAGGAGGCGGGCACTGTAAGTCGGTAATAGAGGCGGCTGAGAGTGCTGGTTATAGCATTCTTGGCGTGCTGGATATGCCAGAAGAAGTTGGTAAAGATATCCTTTCAACTAAGGTGATAGGTACGGATGACGATATACCATCTTATGTAGATAAGGCAGAGTTCGTTATTACCGTTGGGTTTATTAAGAATCCAGCTATCCGTATTAAACTATATAATAAGGTAAAAGAGGCTGGTGGCAAGTTTGCTACAATAGTGGCTAGTACAGCTCATGTCTCCAAATATGCAACATTAGGCGAGGGTACAGTGGTAATGCATCAGGCTTTTGTTAATGCAGGAGCTAAGGTCGGCCATAATGTTATCTTGAATACTTTCTCCAATATCGAACATGATGCAGTAATAGGCAATCAGTGTCATATATCTACAGGAACCATGGTAAATGGCGATTGTAAGGTTGGTGATAATTGCTTTATTGGCAGCCAGTCTGTTCTTGCCAATGGCATTTCTGTTGGTGATGATATAGTTGTAGGTGCAGGTTCTTTGGTTAGAAAGTCAATAAAAGAAAAGGGCATCTACTCAGGTAACCCTGCTGTTCTGAAAATCAAAGCACAGTGATGCAGCATACAATTATAATAGCAGAGGCTGGTGTGAACCATAACGGTTCTATAGAACTGGCAAAACAACTGGTTAACAAAGCCGTTGAGGCTGGTGTGGACTATATCAAGTTCCAGACCTTTAAGGCTTCAAAACTTGTCACCAAGGCTGCTAAGCAGGCTGAATACCAGCAGAAGAACATTGGTAAAGAAGGGGATAGCCAATACCAGATGTTGAAGAAGTTGGAGCTTTCACCAGAAGACCATGAAGTTTTGATTGCATACTGCAAAGAGAAAGGCATCAAGTTCTTCTCTACGGCCTTTGACTTTGATAGCATAGATTACTTGCACTCATTGAATCTTGGTTTGTGGAAAGTACCATCAGGAGAAGTAACCAACTATCCCTTCTTGAAACGAGTGGCAACTTATAACGAGAAGACCATCCTCAGCACTGGTATGTGCGATATGGTTGATGTTCGTGCTGCCGTTGAGGCTTTATATAAGAATGGATTATCCAAGGAGAATCTGATTCTGCTTCATTGCAACACCGAATATCCTACACCCTTTGAGGATGTGAACCTCAAAGCGATGGATGCTCTCCGTAATGAATTTGGTGTTGAGGTTGGTTATAGTGATCATACCAAGGGGATTGAAGTTCCCATTGCCGCAGTAGCACTTGGTGCAATGGTGATAGAGAAGCACTTTACTCTTGACCGAAATATGGAAGGTCCCGATCACAAGGCCAGTCTTGAACCAGACGAGTTAAAGGCAATGGTAAGTGCCATCCGTCATATTGAAAAAGCTGTAGGCGGTGATGGAACAAAGCATGTTAGTGAAAGTGAACGCAAGAACATTACCATTGCCCGCAAGAGTATTGTAGCAGCCCGAGATATTAAGAAAGGCGAAATTCTTTCGGAAGATAATCTTACTGTTAAACGTCCTGGAACAGGTATTACTCCTATGCGTTGGGAGGAGGTTGTTGGAACCAAGGCCGTCCGTGATTTCAACGAAGAAGAGTTGATAGAGTTATGAGAAAGATTTGTGTAGTTACTGGTAGTCGTGCAGAATATGGAATCCTTAGAGGCTTGATGAAAGCCATTAAGGATGATCCTGAATTGACATTACAGGTCATTGCAACCAATCAGCATCTGTCAAAACTCCAAGGCGAGACCTATAAGGAGATTGAGCGTGACGGCTTCACTATTGACTACAAAGTATATATGGCAGATGATGAGGCTCCGGATAATGCTAACACCACGGCCAAAGCTATTAGTAGGGGAGTAAGCGGATTTGCAGATGCCTTTGATGCTTTGCAGCCAGACTTACTGTTGATACTTGGTGACCGCTATGAAATGTTGGCTGTCGCTTCTACAGCATTGATCTATAAGATACCCATTGCTCACTTACATGGTGGCGAGATTACAGAGGGTGCATTTGATGATGCCATCCGTCATGCTATCACCAAGATGAGCCACTTGCATTTCACTTCCACAGAGGCTTACCGCAAGAGAGTGATTCAGTTGGGAGAACAGCCAGAAAGAGTATTCAATGTAGGTGCCCTTGGTGTGGAGAATGTGATGAAGAATGACTTTATGAGTAAGGAGGAGATAGAGCAGAGCCTTAACTTCCAGTTGACTGATAAATGCTTCCTCTGCACCTACCATCCTGTTACTCTCTCAAATATGTCATCTGAAACACAGGTATTAAACCTGCTTGAAGCTATGGATGATTACAAGGATTATCATATCATCTTCACCTATTCTAACTCAGACACCAATTCGCAGATTATTATCAAACGTATTCAGGAATATGTGGATAAGAACGAGGGTAGATGTATGTTTATCCCATCGTTGGGGCAAAGACGCTATTTCTCAGCTTTGAAGTATATGACGGCTGTGATTGGTAATTCTTCTAGTGGTATTATTGAGGTACCCAGTTTTGGAATATCCACATTGGATATTGGTGACCGTCAGAAAGGACGTATTGCTGCTGATAGTGTGGTACACTGCGGATATTCCATCGATGAAATTAAGGAGGGACTTAAAAAGGTTGTTGATTGTGAATCAAAGCAGTCAGAGAATCCATACTATAAGGAAGGTACTTGTGATGCCATTTTGAATGTCATCAAGACCTATCCTCTGGATAATATAATTCAGAAACATTTCTACGATTTATGAAGATAATAGTCATTGGACTTGGCTCAATGGGCAAACGCAGAATTCGTCTGCTTAGTGAGCATAGAGATATAGAACTCTTTGGCATTGACAGTCAGGAGAGCCGTTGTAATGAGGTAAAGGAGAAGTTTGGCCTAAAATGCTATGCCAGCATAGCTGAGGTGGTAGAAGCTGAGCATCCCGATGCGGCTGTTATCAGTACCTCTCCACTTTCTCATGCTGCAATCATAAAAGAATGCTTGACCCATAATCTCCACGTCTTTACCGAGATTAATCTGGTGGCCGACGGTTATGCTGAGAATATGGCGTTAGCAAAGGAAAAGGGAAAAGTATTATTCCTTTCATCTACTTTCCTGTATCGTAAGGAGACGCAAACCATCATAGAGAAAGCCAACAAGGCTACCTGTCCTCTCAACTATATCTATCATATTGGACAGTACCTGCCTGATTGGCATCCATGGGAGAGTTATAACAGCTACTTTATTGGTAATCCACGAACCAATGGCTGTCGTGAGATTATGGCTATCGACCTGCCCTGGATTGTTACAGCGTTTGGCCCCATCAAGAATGTAAGTGCAGTAAAGAGCAAGAACACAGAGTTGAATATCAGTTATAACGATAACTACCTTATTACCATTGAACATGAGAATGGCAACAAAGGTGTGTTGGCTGTTGATGTTGTTACCCGCAAATCCATCCGACATATTGATGTGTATGGCGAAGCATTCCAGATGTCATGGAATGGTACAGCAGACTCTTTACAGGAATATAACCTCGAAACCAAGGAAATGCGGACTATTCATTTTGATGATGCTTCAGAGCATGTAGATGGATATGCTGCTTTTATCACAGAGAATCCTTATCGCGAGGAGCTGAATGCATTTCTGGCTCAGATTGCAGCTACAACTGCTGTGCCTGCATGGACATTTGAGAAGGACTTTGAACTGCTTAAGATAATCGATCAGATCGAGGCGTAATGAATAATTATAAGATAGCTTTCGTTGGTTTAGGTTCTATTGCCACCCGTCACCTTAAGAATGTGCATGCTTACCTGGCATCACAGGGTGATAGTTGTACAGTGGACTTATACCGGAGCTCTCTGGGCCGACCTCTTGCAGATGAGTTACAGCCATTGGTAAGTAACACTTATCTGTTTGCTGATGAGATTCCTGCAGACCGCCAGTATGATGTGGTGTTTGTTACTAATCCTACTTCGATGCACTATGAGACGGTTGAACGATTCTCCGGTCATACCAGGTCTTTCTTCATAGAGAAACCGGTGTTTTATAGCACTGAAGTTGATGAGAAGATATTTGACACCATCAAGGGTATTCCTTCATACGTAGCATGTCCGTTGCATTACAATGCCGTTCTGCAATATGTGAAGCAGCATGTAAACCCAGACGATGTCATTTGCGCAAGGGCTATGTCCTCCAGCTACCTTCCTGACTGGCGACCAGGGCAAGACTATCGCAAAACCTATAGCGCACATAAAGATTTGGGTGGTGGTGTCAGCATTGATCTCATTCACGAATGGGATTATCTTACTTGGCTCTTTGGTATGCCTACAGAGTGCAAGCAGCTGATTAAAAAAGTTTCCAATCTGGAGATTGATAGTGATGACCTCGCTATCTATATTGGTAAGAACGAGAAGACCAGCTTTGAACTTCATTTGGATTACTTTGGCCGTCAGACTCAACGAACTCTAGATCTCTTTACCGCTGATGATACTATCCATTGTGATTTGATTGCTGGTATTGTCAGCTACCTAAAGAAAGGCGAAACTATTAAGTTAAATAGCGAGCGCAATGCCTTTCAGATGGCAGAGATAGTGCATTTCTTTGAGATAATAAACAATAAAACTATAAACGACAGCACTCCGGAACATGCATACCAGGTGCTGAAAATAGCAAAAGGAGAATTCTGATATGAACATTCTGTTTACATTATGTGGCCGAGCTGGTTCCAAGGGCGTTAAGGGCAAGAATGCCCGTGATTTCCTTGATGTGCCACTGGTTTGGTATTCAATGGCAAACATTTTCCTGTATATGGAAAAGTATGCAGGCAATGATGATATTAAGATTGTGTTGAATACAGATAGTGAACCGCTGAAGGATTTGGTTAGCCGTGTGAAGGAAGTACCTGTTACTATCATTCACCGAGAGGAAAGTCTGGCTGGTGACAAAGTTCCCAAGGTTGCTGTTATCTTGGATAACTTAAACAAGGCTGAAGAATCGTTTGCTCAGAAGTTTGATATGGTAGTTGATTTAGATATAACATCACCGTTGCGTACCGTTCAAGATGTTAAGAATGCTATTGATCGCAAGAAACAGCGTAATGATGTGGATGTGGTTTATAGCGTTGCACCATCACGCCGTAACCCATATTTCAATATGGTAAAAGAGGAGAACGGCTTCTTCTGTAAAGCCATCCCTTCAAACTTCACAACCCGACAGGAGGCACCTGTTTTCTATGATATGAATGCTTCTATTTATGCTTATTCACCCGATGCCTTGCGTAATAAGGAACATTCCACATTCTTTAATTCTGGATGTGATGCTGTTGTAATGGCTGATACAGGAATCCTTGACATTGACTCAGAGGAAGATTATGAGTTGATGCAGGTGATAGCCAAATATCTGTTCGAGAATAATGAAGCATTTAAAGAATCGTTCATTAAAGCAAATAGTTGGAAATAATGAATAAACCATTCGTATATATATGCCTTTCTATAGATACTGAAGGGCCGCTTTATGAGGATATAGTTGCAACTTTCCAACGTCTGGAAAGTATTCTGGAAGTTAAAATTCCACTGAAGCCATCCAAAGCAAATCTTGAAAAACTTCGTGCAGGAGAAGTTGATTTTCTCACCCCTGAACAAGTTGAAAAGGTAAGAATCATTACAGACCCACATCTGTTACAATATAAGAGCACTTGGTCTGAGATCGATGACATGCTTTATCGCATTATGTCAAAGGAATACCGTGCCAAGTATGTTGGTCGTAACGGAGAAGGTGGTCTCGTTTTTAACTGGCATGTGATGGATCATGTGGGATATGACACTAACCCAAGACATCGTGATATTGGTTATTTAAATGTTTTTGACCATTACCAGCGTATCATGGATGAAACGGATTCAACGGATATTGATGACATCCAATGGCATGTTCATGCTATGCATTTCAAGAAGCAGGCAAATCTGACAGCGTATTGTTATGAAAATTGTTATGACTTGATTCATCAGATGCTATGTCGTCGAATTATTGACCGAAATTTCTTTCCGTTGGTAAACAGACCAGGATTCCATACAGAACGACCTGATATTAACTGGTTCCTTGAGCAGTGGATGCCATTCGATGTTGCTAACCAGTCTGTTGATAATGACGACTATACAGGCAATGGCGTTGCCGGTGATTGGCGTGGTGCTCCAAAGGATTGGACTATCTACCATCCTGATATATATGATTGGCGAAAAGAGGGGCAGTGCAACCGCTATATTGCAAGAGTGTTGAACCTTAAAACGCGTTTCCGTAATATCACAGAATTTGAGATTGAGAAAGCTTTCAAGAAGGCTGTAGCTGATAATGCTCCCGTTTACATGGGTGTTGATACTCACGACTGGCGTGAAATATCAATAGAATTAGAGGAATTCTGGGAGAAATTCGTGAAGGTGGCAGCAAAATACCCAGAGATTGATTATGGTTTTTCTAAAACGACAGATGCTTTCAAAGATGTCTTGAATCTGAAAACTGACAATCCTATAAAATTAGATACAAAAATTGAAGGCAATCTTCTTACCATAGATGTGGTGTCCGGCGAGCCTTTTGGATCACAGCCTTATTTGGCAATAAAACTGAAGTCGGGCCAATATATGCATGACAATCTTGACTTTGGTGAGTTCAGGAAACGTTATTATTACACCTTCAATGACAGTTGTACGATGGATCTCAAAGAAGTTGATACCATCAGTTTAGCCTGCAATGATAAGTATGGCAATCAAGATATAGTTAGAATCAAGTTATAATCCTATGGTTGAAAAAAAATACATAATTCCCCAAAACCAGACACTATTGGCGGCATTGAAACAGATTAATGCACTCTGGACTGGGCCGCTGGTGCTTTTCGTTGTGGATGATGAGGGGAGGATGGTTGGAACTCTTACAGATGGAGATGCCAGACGTGCGCTAACATCTGGTGCCAGTGTTCAAGATAAGATAGGTGTTATAATGAACACAAATTTCAAATTCATCCGAGAAGGAGAAGGAGAAATCGTTTCAGAATTGCGCAAGCAGCGAGAAATGAAAATGAAGTTGGTTCCTATCCTCAAAAAGGATAATTCAATTTCTGAAATTATCAATTTGGAGGATTATATTACCAAGCTGCCAATCGATGCCGTGATGATGGCTGGAGGAAAGGGTGAGCGTCTTCGTCCATTGACAGAGAAGACCCCTAAACCTCTACTACCAGTTGGTGGTAAAGCTATTATTGATCATAATATTGACCGTTTGATATCATACGGGGTGCAACACATTTCCGTGACGGTTAATTATCTGAGAGAGCAGGTAGAAGAGCACTTTGCGGAACCTCACAATGGCGTGCAGATTCAAACTGTCCGTGAGCCAAGATTTCTTGGGACAATCGGTAGTATCAAGTTTGTCCCAAAGTTCTATAATGACACTGTACTTCTGATGAACAGTGACATCTTTACGAATATCGATTATGAGGATTTCTTCCTTCATTTCCAGCAGCATGATGCTGAGATGTCTGTAGCTGCTATTCCCTACAATGTTAGTATCCCTTATGGTATTCTCGATCTGGAAGGAAGAAATATCCAAGGGCTTGTTGAAAAGCCAAAATATACATATTATGCAAATGCTGGCATTTATTTGATAAAGCGAAGAGCTTTGAATCAAATCCCCAATGATGTATTTTTTAATGCAACAGATTTAGTTGAGAAGCTGATATCTGATGGGAAGAACGTGATCCGCTATCCTTTAAATGGTACGTGGATAGATATTGGTAATCCTCAGGAGTACCAGAATGCCATCGAATTAGCAAAACATTTGAGATAGACATGAAAAAAAATCTCCAAAGTTCTAATCCTTTTGGTTTATGGACTCCATCTGTATTCGCAGTGTCTTCTCCATTGCAGGTTTTATGTGCAGCGGCGGTCATCCGGCAATTGGAGATAAAAGACTATAAAATTGTGGTTTGTTATCAGAAAGGTGATCCAAGGAATGAACAATTATGGTCTATATTGGATCATTTTGAGATGTACAATAGGACCTTAATGCAACTAAATCGAACCAATGTGTTTTTTTACAAGTTCCGCTCTAAATTTCATCATAAGAATAAATATAAACGTCTTTTTATAGGTGATTTCCGAGGCTATTATGATTTTATCTTAGGGAGTAGTTTTGTTTCCGATAGTGCGGATATTGTGTACTTGGATGACGGAAATGTTACTTTGTCATTATTTAACAATGTTTTTACGGAGCCAATGCCTCAAGTATGGAAAACCTTTTTGGCTAATGTTGCAAGCAGGCGCAATTTTGTATTAAATAAAAATTTTTTAACAATATATGGAGATGTACATAACCCAAAGTATAATATACTCCCCCTTCATCTTGAATACGTTACATGTAATAATGAAAAAAGCGATGCACAGTTGAGTGGCGTTTATATTGTTGGATCTAATATAGATCGTTATTGTGATCCATTGGGAATTTCAAAAGAGACGTTTGTTAATAAGTTGGATGAACTGATGTCATGTTTGAGAAAAGAATATAGAAATGAGACGATAACTTATATTCCACACGGATGTGATAGAAGCGAATATGCAAGAAAACTCTGCCAAAGAACTGGATGCGAATTCCGAAGACCGGAAATGATGGTTGAGATGGAGCTATTGGGCAATAAAAGCCAACCATTGGCTATATATGGCTTTACTTCATCAGCATTGTTCAACTTGAAGAAGATGTACCCTCAAACGCGAGTCGTAAACGTCCTTTATCATTCAGAAGACAATCAATTCTTTGAAGAATATCGTTTGATATCAAATTATTATTCCCTGAATGGCATAGAATTGGTTGAACAAGAATTATAGTATTTTGATGATATGCTTAAAGAATTATTTAAGGGAAGTGCAATATATGGCGTTGCTCCATTTGTTCCTAAGATCCTGACAGTTCTTTTATTGCCGATTCTGACTTTGTATCTTACAAGTACCGATTATGGCATTATTGGAACTATAACTTCAGTTGTTTTTGCTGTTCAAGCTCTTCAAGATTTAGGATTAAGATCACTATTGCCGAATTATTTCTATAAATGTCAATCTCAATATAAGCTCATGTGGCGAGAGGTCTATGGTTTCTTGTCGCTTTGGATGATCTTCTTTGCGATTGTTCAGGCAGTATTGCTCTACTTTTTCATACCTAAAGAAGCTGAAGATAATAGATGGCTGATTATTTTACTAAGCAATTTCTCTAGTGTTTTTTTTGGACCGACAGCCACTATAGGTCAGCTGTATTATCAGTTGAACCTGAAGCCTACACCTGTTGCATGGCGAATTGTTTTGTCTGGTGCTATCACCATCATTGTGAATTTCTTGTGTGTGGTTGTGTTTAGGTGGGGCTACATGGGAGCTTATGTCGGTGGCTTTGCTGGGACTTTTGTAACAAACTTGACATACTGGCCAGCTGTAAACAGGCACTTAGGTTTGTCGCCTATTTACAATTTTAAGTGGCGTACGATTATTCGATTACTAAAAGTAAGTATCCCAACAATACCTCATTATTATTCTGCTTATTTGATGAATTCTTCGAATGTGCTGGCCATGAATTATCATCATAAGCCACAAACCGAAATTGGACATCTAACGATGGCTCAAAGCATCTTTAGTATGTTTGATACAGTAATGGGGGCTATAAACCAGGTCTGGTCTCCCATGTCCTATCAATTTATTCGTGATAAGAATACGTCAGAGATGAAGCGTATCTTGTATGTTTATGTCATGATGGCTTACACTCTGACTTTTTTGTTTTCACTATGGTCTCGTGAGATTTATGATATACTAATAAGTAATGACGAAATAGCTGCTACATATAAGTATTCCATTATTTTGGTGATGGCTCTGAATTATCGGCCTTTGTATGTCTATTGTATTAACTATTTCTTTTATCATGAGCATACGGTTCAGATGTTGGGGATCACATTCATGGCAGGCATTATAAGCTTTTTGTTTTATTTTACAATGATTCCATATATGGGAATATATGCAGCATTGATAGGATTCTATATGGGATGCTTATATATGGGATACTGTGGTTATTTCTATCCCTTTTATCATCAGATGACTATTTATGATGTTAAGTGGTATCTGTTCCTGTTGTTACAATTGTTGATGACAGTTTTAGCTTTTTATTTGGTTGATTATTCCATTATCTTCAAAATATTGATTTCTACAATTTTTTTATCTGTTATAGGATATCTGTTTTTATCAAGGATTAAAAGTGATGCTATTAAAATTTATTAGAAAAACTTTTTGCGTATTTCAGCAAATGCGAATGGATTTTTTTCGCAGGAAATGCACTAAACGAGCTAAAAACTCTATGGGATCTTTTGGCGTTGGACTTCGTGTTAATTCCCCTTCCATATTTACCAAGAATGTTACCGTAGGTGACTATTGCAATTTTAATGGTATGGAAATCGGAGGGAGAGGGAATGTCTCATTTGGTGATTATTTTCATTCTGGATCTGGGTGTCAGATTATAACAGAAAACCACAATTATGAGGGATCAATGATCCCGTATGATGACACTTTTGTAGTAAAAAATGTGACAATAGGAGATTGTGTGTGGTTTGGTGATAAAGTGCTTGTAGTTGGCAATGTGAATATCGGTGAGGGTGCCATTATTGCAGCGGGTTCTGTTGTCTGTAAAGATGTTCCCCCATTGGCTATAGTTGGTGGAAATCCTGCTACCATCATTAAATACCGTGACAAGGATCATTATTATCGATTAAAGTTAGAGGGGCGTTTCAATTAGTATATTATATCAATGTTATAGCATGAAATATCAAGAGAACAAAAGATTTATCTTTGATGGTGAAAAGAAATATGGTATAGGATTCATCGTCAATTATCTGAGAGCTTTTTTTTATAATGTCTTCTTTAGGATTTTGTTTTATTTCAGACCTCCTATTGTATATGATAAGAAATATAGATTTAGTATATTGTCAATATTTAAGAATGAAGCTCCATATTTGAAAGAGTTTATTGAATATCATATGTTAATAGGCTTTGAACATTTTTATCTATATAATAATAACTCGGATGATAATTACAAAGAGGTGCTTCAACCTTATGTGGATAGTGGTGTTGTAACTTTGGTAGAATGGCCTGTAGTACCAGGGCAGGGGCCAATGTATGACCATTGGTATGTTACTTATCGGCATGAATCTAGCTGGGTGTCATTCCTTGACTTGGATGAGTTTATATGTCCGTTAAAAGTTGACAGTATTGCAGAGTGGATAAAACCTTTCGAGAAGTATCCGGTCATCATGATGTATTGGAAAATGTTTGGAACTAACGGACATTATGAGCACGATAATAATATACTGGTGACAGAGCAATATATCAATTCGTGGGATAAAATTTCGGAAATTGGTAAGGTTATTTATAACACTGATTATGATATTGCTTACTTCTCAAAGGGTATGATGCATGGTTTTAAAGTGAAACTCGGAAAGTTGAATGTCCCGCCCATCAATTCCTTTGGCTATTTTGTTGTTGCGGGTATTCATCGATATAAGATGAATCTTACGATTCAAGTGAATCATTACTGGAGTAAGGCCTTCGGTTGCTATCTAAAGAAACATCAGAGAGGCTCCGCGGTATTTGGTAAATCCTGGAAAACATTCGACCAATTTTTATGGCATGAACATTTTAACGTGTCGTCAGATTATTCGATATTTCGATTTTTGATGCAACTTAAATTGAAAATGGATGGTAGATATCCTCAAAACGAAAAATAAAATGAACAATTCTGATTGTAAGATATTATCTCTGCCAAAGATAGGAGATGAGCGGGGTAATCTGTCTATTATAGAACAGACTAAACAGATTCCTTTTGAGATAAAAAGGGTACATTGGATATATGATGTCCCAGGTGGTATTGATCGTGGTGGACATGCGTATAAAGAGACGGAGGAATTTATTGTAGCATTATCTGGTAGTTTCGACGTGGTTGTGGATGATGGGAATGACAGAAAAACCTATCCATTAAACAGATCCTATTTTGGATTGTATGTTCCAAAAGGTATGTGGCGCACAATGACTAATTTCTCAACTAATTCATTAGCTTTGGTACTGTCCTCGACAGAATACAATGAACATGACTATGTGTCTGATTACGAAGAATATAAGATTTGGCGAAAGGATAAGTCTAAGATACCAATGAAATCAGATGCAAAGACTTCTGTAATGGTCAATAATCCTATGCCAGCACAGGTGCTTAGTGGAGGTAAAAGCGTGTTTGATTGCTCGTTATGTGAATTAAATAAAATGCACGATAAGGAAGGAAATCTGACGTTCATGTATGAGAATGTGCATGTCCCATTCCCAATTAATCGAGTGTTTTATAGTTATGATATTCCTGGTGGAGAGGATAGAGGGGCTCATGCTCATAAACATTGCCATCAGTTTCTGATAGCAGCAAGTGGTAGTTTTGAGGTTGCCCTTGATGATGGAACAAATAAACGAACTGTATTATTGAATCGTCCTTTCTGGGGATTACATGTTCCTCCTGGCATATGGGCTTCTGAACAGGGCTTCTCTTCAGGAAGTATCTGCTTAGTATTAGCCTCTGAAGGATATTCGGAAGATGATTATATTCGCAATTATGATGATTATTTAAAATATTTAAAGGCGCAGAAAAATGGTTAAACTTTTGGATTTGCAGGCTATTACAGCCATGCATGGTGATGAAATAAAGGCAGCTGTCAATCGTGTGATTGATTCTGGTTGGTTCCTACAAGGAAAAGAAAATAAGCAGTTTGAAACTGATTATTCCGAATACATAGGTACAGAGCATTGCATTGCTGTTGCCAACGGTCTTGATGCTTTGTATTTGTTGATGCGTGGCTATAAGGAAATGGGATTAATGCAGGATGGAGACGAGATTATCGTGCCAGCTAATACCTATATAGCCACAATTATTGCGATAACACGTAATAATCTTGTGCCTGTGTTGGTAGAACCAACTTGGGAACATTTAGAGATTGATATTGAAAAGATAGAAGCAGCAATTACTCCTAAAACTAAAGGTGTAATGATTGTTCATTTGTATGGACGTATCGCTTATAATGATAAGTTAGGTAAGATATGTAAGAAACATGGGCTGAAACTAATGGAGGATTGTGCCCAAAGTCACGGTTGTGCTTGGAAGGGCATAAAAACTGGTGCATTAGGAGATGCTGCTGCTCATAGTTTCTATCCCGGAAAGAATCTTGGTGCTTTAGGCGATGCCGGTGCTGTAACTACTAATGATCAGGAATTGGCAGAAGTGATTCGTGCATTGGCAAACTATGGCAGTCAGAAAAAATATGTGTTTAAGTATATTGGTATGAACAGTCGTATGGCTGAGACAGATGCAGCAGCATTGGATGTGAAGTTGAAGTATTTGGATGAGGATAATCATTTACGCCAGCAGTTGGCTGCCTACTACTATGCCAATATCAATAATCCGTTGATAACACTCCCCAAGCGTATTAATGATGAAAACAATGTATATCATCAATTCCCCATCTTCTGTGAGAAGCGTGATGAGTTGCAGGAGTATTTGAAAGAGAATGGTATACAAACATTGATTCATTATCCGATACCTCCTCATATGCAGGAATGCTATAAGGAATGGAATAATCGTAGCTACCCAATCACAGAGAAGATTCATGCTCAGGAATTAAGTATTCCTATGAATCAGGTGGTTTCTATGGATGAGGCTGCGGAAGTAGTAAAGGTTATAAATAGTTATCATGGATAAACAACCGATATTGTCGCTTTGTATCCCAACGAATGGGGCTGTAGAGTGGATACTCCCAGTTATTGAAAGCATATATTCTCAGGGATATGATACAGATAAGTTTGAGGTAGTCATTACTGACAATGGTAAGGATTCGCAGCTTCCTGTACATATTGCGAGAATAGATTATCCTAATCTTCGCTATAAACAGACCACAGATGAGGGATTTCTGAATCTTGTGAGCTGCTTGAAAGAAGGCAACGGGTTGTTCTGCAAGATGATAAACCATCGTAGTGTGATGTTGCCTGGTAGTATTGCAGATATGGTGTTGTTAGTAGAAAAGTATAAGGACGCTCAGCCTATTATCTATTGTTCAGATGGTAATATAAAAAGTAAAAACGTATATGTTGACTGCTCAAATACTGACGTTTTCGTTCGTTGTCTATCGTATTGGTGTAGTTGGAGTGCTGGTATAGGCTTCTGGCAAAAAGACATTCCTCAGATTTCCAATGTCAAGCTTAATGAAATGTTTCCGAACACCTCATTATTATTTGAAATCCGTAAAGAGTCTGAATATGTGATTTGGAATAAAAAATATCAAATGATGTCAGATGATGCTGGTAAGGGGGGATATGATTTGTTTAGGACATTCGGAGTGACATTCCTCGATTTGGTGAATGGCTTGCGTACCCGGAATAGAATATCTATTGGTTCTTTTCTTAAAGTAAAGAAAGATTTGTATTGTTTTCTTCGAGAACAGTATCTCAATGAGGTTTTGTTGCCCACGAAACATACTTTTATTATTCATAATATTGAACAGAGCATGAAGGTCTATTATGGAAGTCTATATTTTATAAAAATGGTAATTGGGGCATTATTACGGTATCCGATGGGGCTAATTAGGATAACCATGTATAAAGTATTGAATAATCGATGAAAAAAGTAATTAAGGCCTTTCTAGCAAATATAATGTTGATAGTTAGTAAGGTTTATTCGTATAATTTGAGTACTCGTTTCTCTATATGGCGAGACTTCTTCTATACAGAATGGCTAAAGCCTTTTCTTGGATGTTTGGGGGATCATTCTTCAATTCAATATCCTTGCTCGCTTCAAGGAGGAGGGGCGCGACATATTTCTATTGGGCATCATACATGTTTACAAAGACATGGAATATTAGGATGTTGGGAAAAGTACAAAGCTCGTGCAGCAGATGGGAGCGAAATTGAACAAAAATTTCATCCTAAATTAATTATTGGTAGTTATTGTAATATTGGTGAATATACTCAAATCACAGCTTGTAAAAAGATTATTATAGGTGATGGTTTGTTAACAGGACGCTATGTATATATAGGCGATAATAGTCATGGAAGATTAAGCATGTCTGGGAATCAAATATCTCCTTCAGACAGAGAACTGATTTCGAAGGGTGAGATTATTATAGGAAATAACGTATGGATTGGTGATAAAGCAACGATTTTAGGAAATGTGCATATAGGAGATAATGTGATTATTGCTGCAAATGCGGTTGTTACAAAAGATGTACCATCAAATACTCTTGTAGGAGGAGTGCCTGCAAAAGTAATAAAAAACGTAGAATTATAATGAAAAAAGCAAGAGTTATAGCATTTTATCTTCCACAATTTCATCCGTTCAAGGAAAATGATGAATGGTGGGGGAAAGGTTTTACAGAATGGACAAATGTAGGAAAAGCGGTGAAATTATTCCGTAACCATTATCAACCAAGAGTTCCGGCCGATTTAGGCTATTATGATTTGCGTCTTCCTATAGTTCGAGAAGAACAGGCTTGTATGGCACGTGAAGCAGGTATTGAGGGCTTCTGTTATTGGCACTATTGGTTTGGAAATGGCAAAACATTATTATCAGAGATCTTTAAAGATGTTCTTATAAGTGGAAAGCCTGATTTTCCATTTTGTTTAGGGTGGGCAAATCATAGTTGGTCTAGAAGAACTTGGAACTCGTCTGCTCAGAGACATAAAGATGTAGATTTGATGATACAAGAGTATCCTGGCCAAGAAGATATAATAAGACACTTTCATGATGTTCTCCCCGCTTTTTTAGATAAACGATATATTAGAGTTGACGACAAACCTTTATTTGTTGTTTATGAACCTGAAAGTATACCGGATTTTAAGGCTTTTAAGGAGATTTGGAATAGTTTGGCAAAACAAGAAGGGCTTACAGGGATTCAATTTGTTGGTTTCTTAAAAGATAAAATCAAGAATTACAGGAAACCAATTGAACTAGGCTTTGATGCCGTCGCCCATTGTAATCAGTGGCATGCAGAATATAAGGCTTCAAAAGGATATGTATCTGTGGTATTAAAAACTCTTATAAATCAGATTCTTCCAGAGGGTATTAGACCCGTAGTAAAATATGATTATAAGAAGTTGTATAAGAATCTTATTACTGAAGTTGATAAGGAAGATGATATTTACCCTGTTATAGTCCCTCAATGGGATAGGTCGCCTAGAGCTGGTAAAAATGGAGTTATTTATTATAATTCGACTCCAGATTTGTTTAAGTTGCATGTGGCAGATGCGGTAAAGGCTGTGCAAGATAAAGATATTGAACATAGAATTATTTTTTTACGTTCGTGGAATGAATGGGCTGAAGGTAATTATGTTGAGCCTGATTTGAAATACGGACATGGCTATCTTGATGCGCTAAAAGATAATCTTAAGTAAATGGCTCTGTAGTATATGGCTATATAAATTTGAGTAAGTTTGTTATATGATGTAAAACGATGATTAAAATTCTTTTATATCTTTATAAAATTTCATTTGGCGCAAATGAGAAGAATTTATATAAAATAAATTCTCCAATAAAGTGGTTCCTCTCTGTAAGCTTTTATGTTGTTGTTAGATTCCTGTTTAATAATTATATAAAGGTGAGAGGTCTGTTGAATTTATCTACAAAAATGGATGGAGTAATAAATGAACAGATTGTCGTTTCATTGACAACATTTCCAGCTCGAATAGGTAATGTGTGGATGGTAATTGATTCCATTTGTCGGCAGAAAATGCGTCCATTTACGATAAATCTATATTTGTCCGAAAAAGATTTCCTCAATAAGCATAGTATTCCGAAATCTTTAGAGAAATATCAAAAAATGGGGTTGAAGATTTGTTGGGTAAAAGAAAATTTGATGCCTCATAAAAAGTATTATTATGCATTTCAGGATTATCCTGATAAGTATGTAATAACGGTTGATGATGATACTTATTATAGAGATGACATGATATCTCGTTTGTGGAGTATGAATAGTTATCAAGATAAGGTTGTTTGCGCGAATAGGGCAACTCCTATTTTGAATAAAAAATTACAGTTGTTAACATATAGTCAATGGGGAAAAGAGAATAAGGCTGTACCAGGTGTTTCTTTTAATTATTTAGCAATTGGTACATGCGGGGTTTTGTATCCTCCTCATATCCTACGTGAGGCAACTGTATTTGACAAAGATAGTATATATAGAAATTGTCTTCGAGCTGATGATTTGTGGCTTAAATGTCATGAACTATTAAATAAAATACCAGTAAAAACCGGTGACTTTTATAGCCAATCAATAGATATACCTGATAGTCAGACTCATTCTCTTAGATCAATAAATTGCAATGATAGTATAAGAAGTGGTAATGATATACAATGGGCTAATTTAAATAGAGAATATGGTCTTAACAAAATACTTCTGCATTTAGTTATGGATGAAAAATAACGATACAGAATTCAAATGTATAAAATTGTGATTTCGTTTCTTCTGTAATTATATTGTTTTCGGTGTTATATATTGTGTGTTATATAATGTTGTTGTAGAATTAACGGATTGTGGTTAAATATAAGAATGGAGAGATATATTCAGTATTCACCTTTAATTATAAGCGTCTTTTTGTTTGCCTCTTTTTCTCCTTTTATCATTTGCCTCTTTTATTTCTTATATATTTTTAGAAAAGGTGATGTTAATGCAGGAGCATGGGTGGCCTTAATTGTGTCTTCCTCAATAGCAATAAGTGCAATTAACGCTGTAAAAGTTCCTGATAACGATTTGGAACAATATATATACTTATATCATCTAAGTAAGGACTTGCCATTGTGGCAATATATTTTTGTAGGATCAACAGCTGGCGGGTTAGAGAGTGTTAAAGAGCCTTTTTATCCTGTTATTGTTTGGGTTTTGAATTTATTATGTTGTGATAATGAAGTCCTTTTTAAATTCAGTTTTTCTTTTATAAATTATCTGCTTCTCAATATTTCCGTTTATTATGTTGGTAGAAAAAATAAGATAGATATTCATTATATATTGTTTGGCTTGTTTTTAATGACATTTATTCCATATATCTTTACTTTGTCATTGCAGGTTTTGAGACAGTTTTTGGCAGGAGCATTTCTTATGATTATTCTGAGCTTAGTATGTTTCTCCTCTGTAAAAATGTGGAAACTATGTTTGATGGCATTTTTAATGGTGTTAATCCACTCTACAAGTCTGTTCTTTTTGCCGTTTTTGTTTCTTAAAGCATTCGATAAGAAATGGTCTGACGCAAAAATATGGTATATCGGTATTGTCTCTTTTCTGGTTCTTATTCAAGTGGTGTCGCTTATTCTAACAAAATTTGTGGGTGGACTAGATAATTCACTTAGTTATGCATTGGAAAGAGCTTCGCAAAATACCGAATTTGAAAGTGAAGGTCTTGGTGTTATCGCAATATTTCTTCTGCTGGTTGTTATATATCTTTCGTATAAAATAACAATAAAGAGTGATCTTCAGGACGAAGCTGGAGTACGACGTTTTTTTAATGTCCCATTATTCCTTAGTTTTTTTGTTTTGATTAATTTGCATCAAAAAGAACTCTCTTTACGAATGTTGTTCTATACATATCCATTTGTCCCAATTATAGCGATGTTTTACTGTAAATTGAAGGAGGTAAGATATAGTACATTGATAATAGGTGCTATACCAGTATTGCTTTTCTTTATTATTTATCTTGAATTTGGGACTTGGACATATGATATTCCATATTCATTCATTTTTTCACCGCTCGTTTGTTTTTTAATTTAGTACATGCATATGAAATATGCTCCAATTGTAATATTTGCTTTTAATCGCCTGAACTCATTGAAGGCATGTGTTGCTGCTTTACAAAAAAATACGGAAGCTTTAGACAGTGACCTCGTTGTTTGGGTTGATGGTCCTCGTCCACACAAGCATGGCGAGAAAGAAAAAGTAGATTCGGTTAGGAATTATGTTAAAACAATATCTGGATTTAGGTCTGTGACATACCATTTCTCGGAAGTAAACAAGAAGTTAGGTCCTTCGATTATAGATGGTGTTACACAAATAGTTAACCAGTATGGAAAGGTTATTGTGGTTGAAGATGACTTGATTGCCAGTAGAAATTTTTTGGCATATATGAATTTCGGTCTCAATCAATATGGACAGAATCAAGAAGTCTGGTCAATATGCGGCTTTAGTTGTAAGATTAACGTTCCGAAAGGATATCATGCAGATGCATATTTCTGTCCGCGTAGTTCTTCGTGGGGATGGGCAACGTGGAAAAATCGTTGGCTGTCTTGTGATTGGGAATTAAAAGATTGGGATGAAGTTGTCAAAAATGGTAAAGCATTTAATCGTTGGGGAGGAAGTGATTGTTTTGGAATGCTAAAAGGTTGGCACGAAGGCCGTAACCAATCGTGGGCTATACGTTTTTGTTATAATCAGTTTGTGAACAATGCATTGTCGCTATTTCCTGTTGTAAGCAAGATTGATAATGAGGGCTTTGACGGAAGTGGTACTAATTGTAAGCAATATAGTCGCTATAAATTTGATTTTGATACAACTGGAAATAAGGATTTTCTGCTACCTGATAGTATGGATGTTAATAAGACTCTGCTAAGGCAGTTCTTGTGGTATTACTCCATACCTCTTCGAGCTTATAGTAAACTGAGGTATATTATTGATGACCTTAGAATGCTATTGTAAATGTGATTTTAATGAGTGATTGTTATGATGTATTTCTGCACTCTATACGATTCTAACTATATTAGTAAGGGTTTAGCTCTATATCTTTCAATAGTCAAATACTCTAGTGATTTCACGATGTATGTAATGGCTATGGATCGGAAATGTCAAGAGATGTTGAATGCTCTAGCATTTGACGGTATGGTTGTAGAATGTATAGAAGAAATCAATGATCCTAAACTGGATGAAGCAAAGACCAATCGTTCGCGAGCAGAATTTTGCTGGACATGTGGTTCATATGTAACCCATTATTTCCTTGATAAATATGCATTACCCGATATTGCTTATTTAGATTCTGATCTTATGTTCTTCAATTCACCACAGGTAATTTTTGATGAGTTAAAAAGGAAAAAGGCATCAGTTGGTATTTCACCTCATTTTACAAAACATCCTTTGTTCGGAAAATATTGTGTACAATACGTATACTTCAAGAATGATAAAGATGGAAGAGCCTGTTTGCAATGGTGGAAAGATGAATGTCTGAAGTGGTGCTATTCACGTGTCGAAAATGGAAAGTATGGCGATCAGAAATATTTGGATGATTTTGCTAATCATTTTAGTCATGTTTGCGAAATAGAGAATCGAGGAACTGGTGTTGCTTATTGGAACATGTATGATTATTTGTTTGAAGGTGGTAATACATATTATAAAGATGTTAAGTGGCCTACAGTATTCTTCCATTATAGTGGAATAAAGGTTCAAGTAAAAGATGGCATATTATCGTTTTATCATACAATGTATCTTACAAGAGACATTAGAAAAACGTTTATTGAACCTTATGCAGAATTGATGAAGAATACTTTTGTTAATTATTTAAATACCCCAATAAAAGATGTGGTTATAACACCGCTTAATAAGTGGAACTATGTATTAAAGACTTTAGCTTACTGCCTAAACAAGTTTCTCCCTGTTGACTGGGCAATAGCGCAGGTTATGAAGATAAAGTATAAAGAAAGTCATAAACCATATAGTGAGAAGTGATTTGGCGGTGATAGATTTTGTATGAATACATATTTTAATATAAATTACGAGTTTGATAAGGCTGAGGTACATAGCCAAATAGAGAAAGTACAGAAAGGCTATATATGTGTGGCTGATGGCGTAGTACTAAATACAGCTAATAGAAATAAGGAGTACCTTGATGTAGTGAATGGTGGTATGTTCGCCATTTGTGATAGTAGTTGGGTGCCTTTGTATTTGAAATCCATTTATGGTGTCAAATATGAGCAGTATTGTGGAGCTGAGATTTTTAAGGATATTGTTTCCTCAAAAAAGTATCGTATGATATTTATGGGAACCCATCAGACTACACTTGATGCACTACAGCAAGAACTGATGACAATGAATCCTGATGTGGCAAACATGAAGTTTGTTGAATTGCCGTTCAGAGATGTTGATGGTTTTGACTATCAGGAGATTGCCCAAATGATAAAGGAAGATGGTGCCAAGATTATATGGGTGGCATTAGGTGCGCCTAAACAAGAGCGTTTCATGAATAAGTTGTTGCCCTATCTTGAAAGTGGCGTTATGCTTGGAGTGGGAGCTGTATTTAAATTCTATAGTGGTACAGACGAATCTCGTTGCCCCAAATGGATTCAAAAGAATCACCTTGAGTTTGTATACAGGATTATTCAAGATCCTAAAAAGCAATTAAAACGTTGCTTCTGGATAGTGGCCACACTTCCTAAGCTTTATTTAGAAGAAGTGAAAAGAAAACGTTCTCTCAAAGGCAACTTATAATCGCTCAATTTTGCACGAGTGAGTTTTCTGCTGTTTGTCGTAGTTGATGCCGACAAGCAGCAGATTTTTTGTATATGGAACTACCCTCACTGGGTATTTTTGTTTTTAGCGGGAACTCCATGGTGGAGCTCCCGCTATTGTTTTTTACGGTTTGATAACGAGCTCAAAAAGCGCTTCACGGAAGCCTTGCAGGAAGATGGGGGGCTCGTTGGGGAAGGCTTCTTGGAAGTCGTGCTCCAGACTGTCGAGAACCTTGGCTATCAGTTGCCATTTCTGATAGGAACTGAGTCCGGGCTTCTGCAGGAAGTAACGGAGCACTACATAGCCCTGCCAAAGGGCTATTACACTGCTTTCGCTTTTAAAAAACGGTCCCGTGTCTTGCGACCAACATGGACATACTCGAGGTTACGCACAGTGGCCTGCGCGTCGTTGTCAATCATGCCTTTAATCAAGGCACGAAATGACGGTGTTGTCATCATTTTCTTCATTATTTTTGTTAAACTATGTTGTTTTTGTGTACCCCTAGTGGAGCACAAAAGGAACGCAAAGTTACTGTTTTTTTCTTAAATTTGCGCCATCAGACCATAAAGGAACTGAATTTTTTACATCATTTAAACTTTAACATTATAACAATTATGCAGAACCTAAAACCTGTGGTGTTTAATCCGGATGCGGGGCATCTGATTCGTGGAGAGCTGTGGCTGGCAGGTATTTCCTGTGAGCAGGAACAACGACTGAAACAGCTGGAGCAGCGACGTATTACACCTACCACAAAATTACGGCCAATGGAGTTCCTGTTCCGCTTGTCGGGTAAGCCCTGCTTTGCCCGTGGCGAACTAACAGGACTATCTGGTAAGGCCAAGAGCGGTAAGACATTTGTTTCGAGTATCTTGATGGCACTATGCTTTTGCAACCAGTTGCTCTCCGTAGAGCGGATCGAGCAGAAAAAGCTGCACGTGTTGTGGTATGATACCGAGCAGAGCGAAGAGTCGACGCAAGACATCCTCAAGCATCGTATCATACCACTCACAGGCATACCCGAAGACCGGTTCCCGATGGAGCAGATGGATGTGTTTAACGTGCGTGGCGAGCCCATGAATGAACGCTTAGGCCTATTGGAGCTGTTGGTGATGCGCTATCAGCCCGACCTGGTGGTGCTGGATGGTATTCGCGACCTGGTGGCGGATATCAACGATGGCGTGGTGGCTCAGGACACCATCGAACGGTTGATGCGCCTGGCATCGGAAAACCACTGTGCCATCGTGTGCGTGCTGCACCAGAACAAGAGTCAGGAGGACAAAAACCTGCGTGGTTGGATTGGTACAGAACTGAAGAACAAGGCCTTCGAGGTGTACGAGTGTGCCAAGAACTCGGAGCATATCTTTACGTGGGGACAAACGGATACACGCAAATACACCATCCCGACACCATTGCAGTTTGCTGTGAATGATGACGGACTGCCGTATCAGTGTAGTCACGAGCAGTTGCTGGAGGCCCAGTTCCGCAGTCAGCAGAAAATGGCCGACAAATTGCAGGGCTCGAATAAACTGCCTGATTTAAACCCGAAGTATGCTCACAAGGAGGGCCGCAAGCATGTGTTCGATGTTAAACAGCTGTTTATCGACATTATGGAGCCAGGACAGGTATATTCCGAGGAGCAACTGAAACCTCAGATATTCGATCTGACAGGTGCCATCAAACCGAAATTGCACGATGAGATACTGCAAAAGGCGGTTGAAGACAACGTGATAGTGTGTGTAACGAATCCCTTCGGCAAAAAAGAATATGGCCTACGGTGAAACGCTAACGTTCCCCCACATACTACATTCTCTCTCGTAGAGAGAATTACGTATGGGGACTTAGCATTCACCTACGGAGGAAGTAAAAATGCAAAAATTGAAAAATGTAAGAATGTAAAAATTAAAAAATGAAATACAATGAATTAGATCTTCAGAAAATCCGCGAGGTGCCCATATTTGATGTATGCTCGAAATTGGGCATTACGCTGAAAGGAAAGGGCAAGATTACCAAACGTACCCTTTGCTGGAACCACAACGATAAGCACCCATCAATGCGTATCAACAAGGACAAGAACATCTACAAATGCTTTGTGTGTGGCGAGGGTGGCGATGTGATCAAACTGGTGCAGGAACACGAGAATTTGGATTTTCGAGAGGCTTGCGATTGGTTGGTAAAGGAGTTTGATGTGATATTGACAAACTCAACAGTTCAAAAACCTGTAAAAAGTAAACCTGCAGCATCTGTACCACCAGTTGTGGTGCCGTTGGATACAGCTTTGGTAACTAAATCCAAAGGTCTGGGTTCCGAGTTTTGCAAAGCAGTGGTGGCTACAGGCTACCTGAGCGAGGGACAGTTGCGCCATGCAGCAGAACGTTATCAGCTAGGCTACTCAAAAGAGGGCGGTGTTATCTTCTGGGAGATAGACGAACAGCAGCAGGTGCATACCGGCAAGATTATGTATTACCAACCCGACTGCCATCGCGACAAAGAGCATCATCCTACATGGGTGCATACCATCCTGAAACAGCAATTACCTGCTGAATACGAACTGCAGCATTGCCTGTTTGGGCTGCACCTGCTAAATGAGCGAACAGAACGGGTGGCGATTGTGGAATCGGAGAAAACGGCGGTAATTATGTCGGAGAAGTTTACGGATTTTGTATGGTTATCGTGTGGTGGTATGCAGATGCTGAAACCAGAGCTGTTTGCACCATTAGTACAGTATCGTATCATTATCTTTCCAGATGCAGATCCTGAGGGCGAGGCATACAAGCAATGGACCGACATCGTAAATGAGGCACAGCGACTTTACCGATTCCGTTATCCCATCCGCCTGTCGCCATTGCTGGAGCAGAAAACTACCAAAGAACAGAAAGAACGCAAAATTGATATAGTAGATTTTTTATTTGAACAAGATGAAAGCCATGTATAAATCAGAACTCGCCAGATTAGCTGGCGTGTCACCCAGAACTTTTCAGCGCTATATGGTTTCTCGCCAAAACGTTCTTGCGACTATGGGCGTAAGTCTTCATGCTCATCTGCTGCCACCTCAGGCTGTAAAATACATATGTGATGACTATGGCATAGAAATATGAACTTTTTTCAGCCAAATTCGGCCAAAAACAGACAGAAACAGACAACGAGTTTTCGAAATGTTGTATCTTTGTAATCGGTAAGCGAGCCAAGTGACACCGAGTCATCAACGAGTCATTGAGACTATCTTTTCGAGTCATTAAGAGCGTCTGAACACCTCATTGAGATAATCCCTTAGGGGGTATAAAGATTATCTGAACGACTCATTAAGACTATCCGGATAGCGTGTTAAGACCGTCTCCTCGCCAGCCATAAACTATAATCATTTAAACATTTTAAAAACATGAGTCAAAAATTTATCAAGTCGCAGAACAAGAACAGTTCAAGTCAGGCTTTCGGCAAGTACTTTGCCCAGGCCGTTTACGACAATCACTTTGTGGGAACTGAAGAGCTGGCAGATTTCATCCAGCGCCAGGCTTCAGTGAAGAAGAGTGACATCAAAGCCGTACTCCAGGAGTTGGGTGAGGCCCTGAAGCACTTCTTCGAGATGGGCCAGAAAATCAAGCTCAGCGGCATTGGCATCTTCAAGGTGGGCTTCTCGAGCATTGGTGTGACGAAGCTCGAGGATTGCGGTGCCCAGACCATCACCACTCGCCGTATTCTGTTCCAGCCCGAGACCAGTCGTGTGGTGGTGGGTCAGGAAAAGAAGCCCGACGGCAGCGTGAAGCAGAAGTACGTGAACGCCATCTCACTGCTGAAGGATGTAACCTTCGAGGAGACCCACGACAATGCCATGAATACCGAAACAGAATCATCGGGTTCGGGTTCATCGACCTCTGGTAACAGTGGTAATACCACTGGAGGAGGCAATACCGGTGGTGGAAATAACAATTCTTCCCACGAGCCAATTGGTGATTAAACAGTAAATCATAGAAGATAGCAGATGTGTCTGGGGCAAAGCGATACCATCCCGGTGAGAACACTGAAATCAATTCTCAATTATTAATTTTCAATTGGTATGAACGCAGCCTGCGCATCTGCTTCTTCCTTTTTCATCCATAAACTTTATCCATTAAAATCGTATTAGACATGAGAATCAAGTGGTCAACAATTAAGCAAATTATCAAGATTGCTGCAACCATCATCACTACTGTAGCCGGCACACTGGCTGTTCAGAGCTGCGGCCCCAGTTTGTTCTAATTAAACCCGTAAGTTATGAATAAACAGTTGAAGCCTCTTAAGAAAGTGCTACTGCTTGTAGTGCATTGCACGGCTACCAAGTGTAACCGTCCATTCAGTGTTGAGAACCTGATTGCCTGCGGCGAAGCCAAATACGGTCAGTGTTCCTACCACTACTATGTACGCAGAGATGGTGAGGTAATACCGCTGCTACCAGAAACCGTGCAGGGGGTACATGCCAGGCATTACAACTACTGCTCGCTCGGCATTGTGTACGAGGGCGGATTGAACGAGAAAGGCCAGGCATACGACACCCGCACCGAAGCCCAGAAGCACGCCCTCTACGAGCTGCTGAAGGAGCTGACAGAGGAGTACCCTCAAGCCCGCATCGTAGGCCATTGCGAACTTCCTCACGTAGCCAAGGACTGCCCCTGCTACTTCCCCAGCCGTGAGTATGCCAACCTACAGCCCAAATGATAAGCCTTGATATGGTATAACAACAGCCCCTGTAAATTCTTTTAGGAAAATGCAGGGGCTGTTTCTATGAATATGATAAAAAACACGTTATAATATTTGTTTAATTGAAAATTTAGTGTTACCTTTGCGGCGGATATTAGCAGTGAAAGTGTACTAAATGATATATTACTCAATCATTATACCGCTATTGTTGGCTACCTCTCTGGCTCTTTATATCATCCCCCGTATTATTATGGTGAGTGTGAAGAAAGAACTGATGGGTGATGAGGCATTAGTGCGTGACGGAAAAGTTAGACGAAATGTTCCGCGTTTTGGGGGCGTTTCGCTTTTCCCTATACTCGTAATTAGTGTTGGCCTGCCATTGGCCTGCACTTTTTTCCTGAATGATCAGTTCTCAACGAATGCCGATAATATGGAGTATTTCGTGCAGTTTTTGTTGATGATGACTGGTTTGACAGCCATGTATCTGGTTGGCGTGATGGACGATCTGGTGGGTGTGTCGCTTAAATCGAAACTATCGATAGAGGTGTTGGCCGCCACTTTGATACCGCTATCGGGTGCGCGTATCGATCATTTGGATGGCCTGTTAGGTTTGTATGAATTGGAGCCGTGGATTAGCTTTCCGTTGACCATTGCTGCAGTGGTGTACGTTTCGAATACGATATCGATGCTGGATGATATTGATGGCTTGGCTTCGGGGATGGCTATTATTGCATTCGCAGTGATGGCTGTTTTCTGTGGTATGGCTAATCAGTATCTGTTACTGATGGTATGTGTAGCCATGGTTGGCTTGTTGGGCCCATTCCTGTTTCGCAATGTGTTAGGATGGCGAGTTGGATGGCGAAAACTATTCTTTGGTGATACTGGTGGCTTGACTATTGGTTATATTTTGGCTTACATAGTTATTTCGGTAAGTAGGATGGGAGGCGATGAGTTGCCTGTTGGTATTGGAATGGCTTGCTTTGGTACGTTGCTGATACCTATGTTTGATGTGATGCGTGTAGGTATCACTCGTCTGGTAAACGGAAGAAATGTATTCAGGGCAGGTGACCGTAATCACATTCATCATCGATTAATTCAGGCAGGTTTGCAGCCACGTCAGGTGCTGATGGTTGTACTGTTGATTACTGCCGAATTTATAGGCCTGAATATTTGGGGCGTTCTGAAAGGATGGAACCTGTCGTTGCTGTTAGTGTTGGATGTTACGGCATGGGGTTTGATACAGGTTGTGATTATGTATTATAAAAATCGTGGGAGGGAAAAGGCTTGAATTATTTTTTCGACATATTGATTAAGGCTGGAGCTGATGTGGATGCCCTAAAAACGGCTTATTCAACGGCTGTTCCTTTCCTGCTGTCAGCATTGTTGGGCTGGTTGTTCGTACCAAGGGTATTGTTGATCAGTAGAAAAAAGAAACTGTACGATATTCCTGATGCCCGCAAGGTGCATAACCGTCCTATCCCCAGGTTGGGTGGTATTACATTCTTCCCAGTACTTATTATGAGTTTCTGTCTCACTATTGGTATTTGGATGCTGATGCATCTGTATGGCGGATTGGTTCAGGTAAACCTATTAATTGCACGCTTTATCCTGTTGTCAGTGGGTATGATGGTGCTTTATCTGACTGGTGTGACAGATGATTTGATAGGTGTATCGTATAAGGCCAAATTCATGGTGCAGATAGTATGTGCCTTGTTGTTTCCATTGTCTGGTTTGTGGATTCATGATCTTTCAGGCTTGTTCTGGCTACACGAAATTCCTGCTTGGATTGGTATTCCGTTAACGGTATTTCTTGTGGTTTATATTACCAATGCAATTAACCTGATTGATGGCGTGGATGGCTTGGCATCGGGACTATGTTCGATTTCACTCTTTACTTTGGGTATGGCTGCTGTCATCAAGGCACAATACCTGTTTAGTATGATTTCATTCGGAATGCTGGGTGTGTTGTTGCCATTCTGGTTTTACAACGTATTTGGTAATGCCGACAAGGGTAAGAAGATATTTATGGGAGACACGGGTAGTTTGACGTTAGGCTATCTGTTGAGTTTCTTGTTGGTATATATGGCTAGCCTGGATAAGATGGGATTTCCCAGAGGTATGCTGCTGATGGGCTTCTCGACTATGATTATCCCGTTGATGGATATTCCGCGTGTGATGATGGCTCGAGTACGTGAGGGAAGGAATCCGTTTACGCCAGATAAGAACCATATCCACCATAAGCTGATGCGAACAGGTATGAAGCCTTTCTGGACGATGGCCACACTCCTGATAGTAACCGTATTTCTGATAGTGTTTACTGTTGGTAGTGTGATGTTGGATATCAATAAAACGCTCATTCTAGTAGTTGATATCTTCTTAGGCGTAATGCTTCATCTGATTATCGATCACTTTATAGCGAAGAAAGAAAAACAGAAGAAATAATAAATCCCCAGCCGAGCGGCTGGGGATTATTGTTAGTTCTCGTAGTCAATCTCGTGGTCGAGTTTGGAGAGGAAGTCTTCGTAAACATCTTGCTCGACGTCGCCCATCTGGAATTCTTTTTCGGCATCCTTGCGGATCTCGGCAATCCAGTCGCGGCGTGCTCTCACGTAG
>JAEEGJ010007695.1_pt1 | contig 30549 bp, 18 predicted proteins | sample 8958761 | NCBI WGS metagenome assembly JAEEGJ01 (sample SAMN16246546, study PRJNA631951) | gut metagenome | biome: gut microbiome; feature: rumen; material: RS-attached | host: Bos | place: Iran: Karaj | collected 2018-10
ATCTCGTCGATGAAGAGGATGATGCGGCCTTCGGCCTTCGTCACCTCGTTGATGACGCTCTTCAGACGCTCCTCGAACTCACCCTTATACTTCGCACCGGCTACCAGCGCACCCATGTCGAGGGAGTAGAGTTGTTTGTCTTTCAGGTTCTCCGGCACATCGCCTCGTACGATACGGCCTGCGAGGCCCTCGACGATGGCGGTCTTACCCGTACCTGGCTCACCAATCAGGATCGGGTTGTTCTTCGTGCGGCGTGAGAGGATCTGCAACAATCGACGGATCTCATCATCACGTCCGATGACGGGGTCGAGCTTACCTTTACGGGCGAGGTCTACGAGGTTCTTGGCGTATTTCTCCAACGACTGGTAGTTGTCGTCGGCACTCTGCGACTGCACCTTCTGACCTTGGCGGAGGGCCTGGATGGCCTTCTGCATGTCCTTCTCCGTACAGCCGGCATCTTTCATGATGCGCGAGGCGGTGGAGTTGACGGTGAGAAGTGCCTGTAAGACAGGCTCGCATGCAACGAATTCGTCGCCCTGTTTCGTGGCGATCTCTTGCGCGCGCACGAGTACATTATTACTATCATTTGAGAGATACGGCTGTCCGCCCTGCACCTTCGGCAGATGCTTGATCTCCTGCTCGACGAGCAGCTCGATCTGTTGGGCGTTCACACCGAGTTTCTGGAAGATGAAGGTTGTCACGTCCTTCGCCTTCTCCAATACTCCTTTGAGTATATGTACAGGTTCGATGACCTGCTGACCGTTCATCTGTGCAGTGTTCACTGCCTGTTGTACGGCCTCCTGTGCTTTGATCGTAAACTTGTCTAATGTCATATCTTTGTCCTCCTAATTATTTAATTCAAGTAAACAGGGAGACAAGTAGACAAGGAGTTCAGGACAGATGTCTGAGGCTCCACTCCATGTCTCCATAATCGCTCCTTCAAAGCCTATGCCCGTCCAGATTTAACCGACAAAATGTCGTAAGAGTCTGCCTTTTCGTCAGCGCCTCACTAAAAATCCATATAAATAGGGATTGCAGGAGTGGAAAGAAAGTCGTACCTTTGCGCCCAGTTTACAACTGGTCGCGAGTGAAGGCTGCGGCTCAGCAGAGTTCGAACAAGTTCGACTCTGCGTTCACCTTGCACTTCACTTGCACAAAAATATATAAGACAATGAAGAAATTATTGTTTTTATCCTTGGCTATAACACTGGTTTTGTCGGTGCATGCCCAAAAGCAGGGCGACATGCGGCAGGCGGTGGAATACCTGGCGTCGCAGGAATTGGGTGGTCGCTTTCCTGCTACTGTTGGCGATACCCTCGCCTCGGAGTTTATCGTCAGTCAGCTGCGTAGTCTGAAACTCAAACCCGTGGTCAAGGGAAAGAAGAAGATAGGTTACTATCACGACTTTACCTATGGCAAGACGGTGGAACAGGAGCGTACCACGCATAACATCATCGCTGTGCTGCCAGGCAAAGACCGCCAACTCAAAAACGAATATATAGTCGTTGGCTCACACTACGACCATCTTGGTCTGGGTGGGCAGGGATCAGGTTCACGCCGTCCTGATACGTTAGGTGTTCACCCAGGTGCCGACGATAATGCCAGTGGCGATGCCGTGGTGCTCGAACTGGCTAAGTATTTTAAAAATGAACGCGCGAAGAGAAGTATCATCTTCGCCTTCTTCGGTGCTGAGGAACAGGGTCTCATCGGATCAAAGAACTTTCTGGAGTGGATGAAACAGGACGATGCCCGTCGCAAAAATCTGCCTGCCGACAAAAAGGGCATCGTGGCGATGGTGAATCTCGATATGGTAGGTCGTATGCGCGACAACGCCATGAGTGTTTCAGGTACGGGCACGAGTTCTCAATTCAAGGCGATGGCTGAGCAGGTGGCCGAACAAACCAACGTGAACATCAGTTGTACGCCAGACGGCTATGGTCCCAGCGATCATGCCTCGTTTGTGGCGCAAGAGATACCCGTGCTCTTCCTCACAACGGGTGGTCACATGGAGTATCACACCCCCGACGATGTGCCTTCAACCCTGAATTACGACGGCATGCAGCAGACGTTGGACTTCTCTAAGGAACTGATCTCCCGAATCGCGAATATGCCTGAGACGCCCGATTATATCAGTGTGCCGAGCACCAACAAGATGAAGCACGGCAAGTTTAAGGTGACGTTAGGACTGATGCCCGACGTGATGGGCGCCAGTCGTATTCCAGGACTTCGTGCCGACATCGTGGTGGCTGGAAAGCCTGCCCACACGGCAGGTATCCGTAGTGGGGATATCATCCAGGAGATTGATGGTAAGCCTGTCACGAATATGGATGACTATATGCAGCGGCTGTCGGAGCTCGAGCCTGATACCACGATTCCTGTAAAGGTGCTTCGCGGTGAAGAAATCATCACTTTCCAAGTACACCTGGTGGGAAAGGTAAAAAAGTAAAAAGGTAAAAAAGTAAAAATGAAGAAAATAGGCTATTGGATGGTGGCCATCGGCATCACTTTGGCGCTGAGTATCTACCAGCGCATGACGGGACCTACGCATCCCAAGAAGGTGGATATTGAACTGAATGGCGAGAGTTATCAGGTGAAGTTGCCCAGAAGTGGTGTGCAGCAAGATGAGGTTGTGATGCTGAAAGGCGTGCCTCAAACTCACGAAACTCACGGGGACAGGTCCCGTGAGTTCAGTTTCAAACTCACGGGACCTGTCCCCGTGAGTTTGCACTACCGCCGTTACCCTACGACAGAAGCCTACACCACGGTAGACTTCGTATGGAAAGACAACGTCTGGCAGGCGGCTTTGCCTATGCAGCCCGTTGCAGGGAAACTCGAGTATTACATCACCGTCAACGGCAAAGACTATCAGAAGGAAGAGCCCGTGGTGATCCGTTTCCGCAACGATGTACCAGCTTACATCCTGATACCCCACATCCTGCTGATGTTTGGCGCTATGCTCTTCGCGGTCTATGCCTTGATGATGGTGACGATGCACATGGATTATCGCAAGTGGCTGAAGATCACCGTGGCGACGCTGTTCGTGGGTGGCTTCATCTTTGGACCTCTTGTGCAGCATGCAGCCTTCGGTCCCTGGTGGACAGGATTCCCCTATGGCACAGACCTCACAGACAACAAGACGCTCATCTCCTTCGTCTTCTTCTTGGCTGCTTTGGCTACCTTGAAGTGGAAATACAACAAGTGGTTGGTTGGTCTGGCGGTGCTGGTGATGATTGCCGTCTTCACCATCCCCCACAGCGCTTTCGGATCGGAGTATGATTACGAGAAACAGGAGCTGGGAACGAGTAAGTAATTAAGAGTTAAGAATTAAGAGTTAAGAAAATATGAAAATGAAAAATTTGATGAAAATGATGATGGCTGCAGTGGCCATTGTGATGTGTGTGTGTTCGTGTGGCGATGATAAAGATGAGCCCGAGGTGGCTGTCGCCAATCAGGTGGCTGGTTCTTATACAGGTACGGAGATCTTCGTGGTCGATAACGAGGAGTCATCTAACGAGACCAAGACCTACGAGTTTACCAAGGCTTCAGATGCCTCCGTCGATTTGGTGATCCCCGAGGTGGGTATGGGTATGATGACCATCCCTTCATTTCCTGTAAAGGGTATCACCCTTGCCAAGGACGGCAATACCACCAAGGGTAAGCTTGCTTCGTACGAAGGAACAGTCAAAGGTGCCGACGGAAGTGACAAAACCTATACCGTGAGCGATCTGACGGCTCTGTTCAGCGGCAACACAGTGGTTGTGACCTATTCACTGAAGTACGGCAGGATGCCATTCCCCTTTAGTGGTTCCTTCACTGGCACCAAAAAGTAATTGAGAATTGAAAAGTAGGTTTTCACATATTCTCTTAGCTGGCGTGGCCTTGGTCATGCCAGCTATTACACTCTCTGCGCAGACCAAGTACAAGACCGCCTTTCGCGACTCTGTGGAGCTGGATCCGATTGTGGTCACAGCATCCTATACCCCTAAGGCACTGAAGGACGCCCCTGTGGTGACGCGACTCATCACCCTCCGCGACATCAAGATGGTCGATGCCACCAATATCCAGGATATGCTCACGCAGGAGATGCCCGGACTGGAGTTCGGCTTCGCCATGAGTCAGGAGACATCGCTCAATATGAGTGGCTTTGGGGGTAATGCGGTGCTCTTCCTTGTCGATGGCGAACGTATGGCGGGAGAGACGATGGACAACGTAGACTACAACCGTCTGAACCTCGACAACGTAGGTCGTATTGAGATCGTGAAAGGTGCTTCGTCGGCTCTCTACGGCTCGAATGCCGTGGGTGGAGTAGTGAACATCATCAGCCGTGAGAACCTCGAACCATGGACCGCCAACGCAAATACACGATATAATACTTTCGGCCACGAATGGCGCAACGGGGCCAGCTTCTCGTTTAATACGGAGAAATGGAACTCGCAGACCAGTTTCCAGCATACGAAGATCGATCCGGTAGACCTGCCGAAGCCATACTCCTCAGAGGAGATCGCCTACGAACTGCTGAAGAAGGCCCAGGGACTGCCATACGATGAGTCTGTGCTCAACGATGACTCCAACCTGAGTCGTCTCTACGGACAGAAGACCTATAATGTGAAGGAACGGCTGACGTGGCGCGCTACAGACCACCTGACGCTCATAGGGCGCGGCAGCTACTTCTTCCGCACCAGTGAGCGCGACACCCACGACTACCATTTCAATGCCTATAGTGCAGGTCTGAAGGGCAAATACGCGTGGGACACAGGGCGCAACCTCGAACTGTCTTATGCCTTTGATCAATACGACAAGGCCAACTTCCAGCCAGACGGCACCCGCACCCACGACCACGACTACAGTAATCGCCAGCATGTGGGACACGCCCTCTATCATCATGCCTTTGGTAAGAACAGTCTGATTCTGGGTGCTGATTATATGCACGACTATCTCTCCACGTATCAGTTTGTTGATAATACCAGTCATGCGCAGGACAATATCGATGGCTTTGCGCAGTTTGACTGGAACATCACCGACCGCCTGAATATCGTGGGTAGTGTGCGCTACGACTATTTCTCCGCCTCTTCGCAAAAAGCCCTCACTGAGCGTCTGGCCCTGGTGTATAAGTTCCCGTGGATGACCTTCCGCGCTAATTATGCCAGCGGCTTCCGTGCACCCTCGCTCAAGGAGATGTATATGCACTTCGACATGGGTAATATGGGCTATATGCTCATCGGCAATCCCGATCTTGAGCCTGAGAAGAGTCATAATTTCAATCTCGCCCTCGAGCGCCAGCACCGCATCAGGAAGGGAGGCATTATCGATGGTGTCTACAGCTTTACCGTGGTGGGCTATTGCAACATCTTCGACAAGCGCATCACCACGATGGACTATCCCTACGAGGGTATGGATGGGGCACTTTACGTTAATGAAGACGGCATCACGGTGTGGGGCGTTGATGTCAGTCTGGGACATGTGCTGGACTGGGGATTATCGCTCAAACTCAACTACTCGTGGATGCACGAGAACGGCAATGCCTACTTCTCTCAGTTCAACCAGCCGCGTAATCACTCCATGACCTGGCGCGTTGGCTACAACCATCGCTTTACGCGCTTCTATGCGCTTGATGCCGCCCTCTCAGGTCGTTGGCAGGGTAAGCCACAGTCTGGTCGCTCAGATGTAGATCAGGGCTACACCATCTGGAAACTGATGCTGCAGCACCACCTCTGGCACGGCATCCATCTGAATACCTCCATCGACAATCTCTTCAACTTTAAGCCCAAGGCCTACTATTACAGTTCTCCGCTGACCACGGGCACTTCTTTCAGCATCGGACTCTCTGTCGATCTCGATCAGTTGTCTATTTTGTAGTCTAAGGCGACAGATTTTGAGCCCATCCCCCCGATTTGTCGCCTTTTTGGTCGCCTGTCGCTACAAGTTGGGGCATTTTCGTTGATATTTCTTGCATTGGACCGTTTTTCGACGTAACTTTGCATCAGATTTAAGATTCATACATAAGTTAGTTATAGAGTTATTAGTTTTCTTTTTCGTTTTAGGTTTTGGTTTTTAGTTATTAATGATTAGTTGCATATAAGGCTCGCAGGGATGCGAGCCTTATATGTGTTTAGCGGGTGACGTCTTTCTGTTTGTAGATGTCAAAGTCTTTGTTGTATGCCGGTGAACTGACAGACAGCAGGTTCAGCACGGAATGGAACACGTAGTGCTGTTCGAGCACGGCTGGCAGCTCGCTCCTCTCCTTGTAGTCCCTGAAGTGCTCTGAGGTCCATACCAGGAACGGAATCTCATACTGCACCTTTGGTGCCAGTTTCATCGGCAGACCGTGCATGAAGATCTTGTTCTCGCCCAGCGACTCACCGTGGTCTGAGATGAAGATCATCGCGCTGTGCCAGTCCGTCATGTCGCGTAGGGTGTTGATCAGCCCGTCTAAGAGGAAGTCGGTGTATCGGATGGTATTGTCGTAGGCGTTCACCAGCAGACCGACGTTCTTCTCAGCCTCTTCCACGTTTTTAGCCACTGGCTTGTACACCTCAAACGCCTGCGGGTATTTGCCCGCATAGTTGGGGCCGTGACTGGTACTCGTGTGCAGCACGATCAGCACCTTGTCTTTCGGACTCGCTTCGATGCGCTCACGCAGACCCTTGAAGAGGATGGCGTCGTGGTAGATGTTCTCGCCCGGGAACTGCTTGCCCAGCTCCTCGTTGGCGATATATTCGTCGATATGGATAGGCGGCTCACCCCAGTTGGAGGTGCGCCACGACACGTCGACACCTGTACGGAAGGCGTAGTTGGGCAGCAGCTCATATAGGTCGCCGCTTTCACAGGGTTCCAGAATGGCCTTGGTGCCGGCGGTGGTGTAGGTGGCGCACGATGTGGCCTCGTACACCTGCAGGTCCTTCTGCCGAGACAGCAGCGGGTTGGTGTCGCGCTGGTAACCGTAGAGCTGGAAGTTGGCTTTCCGGGCAGACTCTCCGATGACAAGCACTACGACAGCCTTCTCCTGGTCGGTGATAGAGCCTTCAGGGAGTAGAATCTCCTCTGCTTGTTCGTCTTGGCTGAAACTGATGACGCGGCCTGTATTCACGATATATGACCACGGCTGCAGCAGTCCGCCCAACTCCGTATCATGCTGACTGACGAACAGTGTCTGGTTGAAGTTCATCAGTGCCATAGCCAGTACGATGGCCAATGCACATCCGCAGTTGACACCTAGTCGTTTCGCCTTGCCGAAGGCCACGGGCTGTAGCAGGCACCACAGGGCGGGCAGCACGCCGGCAGCGATGATAAACAGCCACAGCGACCAGCTAAAGAATCCCGAAGCCTCTGAGTAGCGGGTGTTGAATACGTTCTCGATGGCGGTGGCGTCGATGATGACGCTATAGGTGTAGATAAAGTAAACGGCTGTGGCGTTGATGAGCGCAAGCACAGCCAGTATGATGCGGCCCACCACGCGCAAGAGGAACATCACGAGATAGGTCATCATGAAATTCAGCGCCAGCATAATGACCACCAGCGAAGCCAGTAGGAACACCTTTCCACCAGCACCCTCATTGGTATTAGTCGCCACATAGTTGAAGAACGGGATGTTATACAGCAACAGCGTGGCTATGCTGACGATACATGAAAAAGTAAAAAGCGAAATGGGTCTGCGCAGTAATCCCTTCAGTTTACGATAGCTCATGTTTGTTGAGTTTCATGATCTTTTTCCAGCCGAAGTAGAATATCAGGCACGGCGTGGTGAAGCCGATGATACTACCCATGCAAACGTCCGACAGGAAGTGCTGTGAGAGATAGATACGTGAGTAGGCACCCAGGGCTGCCAGTGTCAGCAGCAGCAACAGCGACACGTTCAGTAGAATCTCTTTCTTACGGTCGAGGGGCTTGTTTTTTTGATGATAGTAGTAAGCTAAAAACAGCGCGCAGCAGGTGCAGAAGACGAAGAACGTCGAGGCGTGTCCCGACGGGAACGAGTTGCTGTGATGCATGTCCACGCCCTGTACCAGTGGCAATATGGCACTATGATAATTCTCAAATGCGCTGACAGGACGGTCGAAACTGAACAGGTGTTTCAGAATCTGCAGTACTGCTCCACCTGACAACTCACAGAGAGCGAAGAACACCGTCATCCCTGTCTTCTTCCACAGCAGGGGGAGAAGGGCCAATACATAAAGAGGTCCCTCAGCCAGCATGGAGTAATACTTAAAGAAAGTATCCTGCAAGCCGGTGTGGTGGGCATTCAGCATCAGATGAAGCTCTAACTTCGGGTATACATAAAGCATTCCCAGTACAATTGTCAGCAGTACCAAATAAGCTGAGCCATAGACAGATAGGGTTTTCTTCATGAACCAAATAGAATCATTTCCTTTTCGCGGTGCAAAGGTACACATTTTTTTTCATTTCCGGAAGGAATCAATCATAAATTTGTTCCTATATACATATTTCTTGATGCGCAGTGAGTTGTCAAAAATACGTGATTAAGCAAATTTTTTGTCTTTTTATTTGTGTATTTCGGGAGAAATGCCTACCTTTGTGCGATAATTTGTACAAACGACCAATAATGAACCCGATAATTGTGAAACGTCTTTTTGGCTTGCTGACGGTGCTTTGCATCGCTACCGCTGCATCCGCTGCAGTGATTCCTGATATGAGATTCCGACGCGTCGACACCCGTGAGGGCCTGTCGAACTCGGAGGTGTTTTGTATCTATCGCGACTCACAGGGCTACGTGTGGTTTGGCACGGGCTACGGACTGAACCGCTACGACGGCTACCGCATCCGTACCTTCTTCAGCTACGACAAGGACACGACCTCGCTGCGCAACAACCGCATCGACGAGATCCAGGAAGGCCACGGCGGACGGCTGTGGCTGAAGCAGCGCATGAACTATACGATGTATGATCCGGTGACGGAGAAAGTAGACCGTAATCCTACACGCTGGCTGAACGAACAGGGTATGCTCGGCAGTATGGAGAGCATCCATCTCGACTCGAAGAAGAACTACTGGGTAAAGAGCTATGAGGATGGCTTCTACTACTTCAACCCCGTGACGAAGAACCTGAAGCACTTCCCCTTCGGCTACGGACCGTATGAGTTCTCGAAGGACTTCGGCGTATCGGCTTATACCGAGACGGACGAGGGTATGGTGCTCGTGTCGACCTTCGGTGAACTGATGTGCATCGACGGCGAGCGCGGCAAGGTGCTGTGGAAGGACTCATATGTGAAGAACGCCCTGAATGCCTACAACGACTACTGGGTGACCGTGGACAAGAACCAGAACCTCTGGGTGATCACTCACTCGACGGGTACCTATATCTATGTGAAGAAAGAGAAGCGCTGGTACACCTCGCTAACGGAGCTGATGCGGGCACAAGGCTATCAGAATGTACCTGACGACGTGCTCGTGTGGGAGGTGTGCTACGACGCGAAGGGACTGATGTGGGTAGCTACCGACCACCTGGGCGTGCTCGTGCTTGACGATGAGACGAAGCAGTGGCGTCAATTCACGAATGTGAAGGGCGACGAGACCTCGCTGCCCGACATCACTATCAAGCACCTATACCTGGACCAGTTGGGCCGTATGTGGCTCGCCAGCTATAAGAATGGTGTGGCGATGTGTCTGGAGTCGATGACGAACTTCAAGAGCCTGCCCATCGGCGACATCAACACCATCACTGAGGATAAGGACGGCTACTACTGGATAGGTCGTAATGACGGTGGTATCATCAAGATGGACCCGAAGACACTGGAGCCCGTGGAGCAGTTTACGAAGCACAGTCTGGGTGTGCCCAGCGATATCATCGTGGGCAGCTATGCCGCGAAGGACGGCAGTCTGTGGTTCGGAACCTATGAGGGTGGTATCCTGCGTTATAAAGATGGCCAATGGAAGAACTACCGTACGACGGATCCGGGCAGTGCGCTGGTAACGAACAACATCTGGGGCATCACAGAAGACAAGTGGGAGAACATCTGGGTGGGTGTGCTCGGCGGTGGTGCCGTGCGCATCGACAAGAAGACGGGACAGCAGCGCGCCTTCACAGCCGACAACTCCGCACTCAATACCGTCTGGACGAACAGCATCTCTACAGGCTCGAATGGTTGGATTGTATTGGGTAACTCGGAATATTATGCTTTGATCAACCCCGGCAACTTCAAGGTGATTAATGGTGAGTTCCCGATCGATAATGACCGTAAGGCCATCACCGTTTCGACCGCTACCACGCAGGCTGTCGTCGACAGTCGGGGGCTGCTCTGGCAGTGTTCTCCCTCGGGCGTGGTGATCTACGACTTGAAGACTAAGCAGAAGACGCTGCTCGACATGAAGTCAGGACTTTTTGGCTCGAATGCCGTCTCTGTGACGGAGGACACAAGAAACACCATGTGGGTGGCCACGGACCACGGCGTGTCGAACATTACACCGCTGAAGCAAGACGACGGCACCTGGACCTTCACCATCCGAAACTTCAACAGCCGCGACGGTCTGCAGCCCGGACCGTTCAACCAGCGTGCTATCTTTTGTGCCAAAACGGGTGAGTTGCTCATCGGCGGACAGGACGGTCTCGACATCATCAGCACCCTGAAACTGGGCAACGGCGACTTGAAGGAGCGGCCGGTATTCAGTGGACTGGTGCTCTTCGACCAAGAGGTGGAGGTCGGTGAGGAGTACGACGGCCGCGTAATCCTCGAAAAGGCCCTCGACATGCAGGGCAGCATCCGACTGACTTACGACCAGAATCAGTTCACCATCCATATGGCCTCCGACAACGGTGGCATCAACAACGCTACCCGCTTCGTGTACCAGCTGGAGGGTTTCAACGACAAGTGGATCAAATCGTCGGCCAACAACCCCGACATTACCTATATGTCGCTGCCGCCGGGCAGCTATACCCTCTGCGTGAGGATGCTGCGCGACGACGGTACAATGGGTGAGGTGGAGAGTCGGCTCGACATTACCATCGATGCGCCGTGGTACCGGTCGTGGTGGGCCATCGCCATCTATGTCTTGCTGCTTCTGGGCTTACTGTTCTTCCGCAGACCTGTGATGCACTGGTGGCGCAGGATACAGAGACGTCGCAGCCGTCGACAGGAGGAACAGGAACAGTCCTCAGAAGATGAAGCAACACCCGAAGAGGAAATCATCGAGGAAGCGGAGATTATGGATAATTGAGAAGTCAGATTTTAGAATGTAGAGATATGTAACCAACAACGATATGAGACGACTAATAGGCCTAACTTTACTGTTAATATGTCTGTGGACAAGCGCAGAGACGGCTATCCCTGACATGAAGTTCCGTCGGCTGGATACCCGCGACGGACTCTCGAACTCGACCATCAACTGTATCTATCAAGACTCGAAGGGATTTGTGTGGATTGGCACGTCATACGGTCTGAACCGCTACGACGGCTACCGTTTCCGGACGTACTATTCCGACCCGAACGACACGACGACGCTGAGGAATAACTATGTGGACCAGATCTTTGAGGATGCTGCCGGACGTCTCTGGCTGAGACAAGGCATGAACTACTCGCTATTCGATCCCGTCACCGAGAAGACCGTGCGGAATCCATCCAAGCAGCTGGCAGAGTATGGTGTCGTCGGCGGTATTGACCGCTTTTACATTGACTCGAAAAAGAATATGTGGGTGAAAACCTACGACGAGGGACTCTACTGCAATGTCTACGGCAGGAAAAAACATACGTTGACGAAGTACGGCTATGAAGACGGACTGTTGCCCAAGGAGTTGTACTTCTCGTCGATGGCCGACTGGGACGGTATGCTACTCGTGGCCTCGAGCGACGGTGAGCTCATCGGCGTAGACCCGGAAACGGGCAAGGTGAGATGGAAGGACAGATACATGATTGAACACGGCGGCAAGACCAGTGAGGCCTATAACATCGTGGTCGACACCGAAGGCAACTATTGGGTGATGTCCAATCTGATGACGTTTGTATATGACCAGAAGGCTAAGAAGTGGCACCCCTCGGTGAACAGCTTCCTCGAGGCCCATGGCATCGCCCCGCTGCCCGAACCGCTGCAGGTCTGGGACGTGATGGCCGACAAGCGTGGCTGGTTATGGATTGGCACCGACCATGAGGGCGTGTTTGTGATCGACATGAAGTCGAAGGAGGTGAAACAGCTCCTGAACAACAAGTTCGACGAGACCTCGCTGAGCGACAACACCATCAGACACATCATGCTCGATAATAACGGCAACGTGTGGATCTCGGGCTATCGTAACGGTTTGAACCAGTATATCGAGACGCTCTCAGGCTTCAAAACGTTGGAACTGGGCGATATCAACACTACCACGGAAGATGCCGAAGGCAACTACTGGTTCGGCACCGACAACCGCGGCATCATCAAGTACTCGCCCAAGACGGGTGAGACCGAGACCTACGACAAGGCCCGCTGCGGCTTCGCCTCAGACATCATGGTGGCGAGTTACGGGGCGAAGGATGGTTCTGTGTGGTTTGGTACCTACAACGGCGGACTCCTTCAGATTGCCAACGGTCGGGTGAAGAACTACCTCGCTTCGAATGCTGAGGGGGGGCTATTGAATAATAATGTGTGGTCGGTAACCGAAGACAAATGGGGCGATATCTGGATAGGAACCCTCGGCAGCGGCGTGCAGAAACTGCAGACGAAGACGGGGAAATTCCAGACCTGGAACTCGTACAACGGAAAGCTGCCCGAGAATTTCATGACCTCGGCCGTGTGGACACAGAAAGGTTGGTTGCTGGTGGGCCACTCGAGCTATTTCTCGATGATCAACCCCGTGAGCGGCAAGGTGATGAACTTCACCATCCCCGCCGTGCCCGGACAACCAGTGGCGGTGGCTACTTCTGTCTGTGTGATGGATGATAGCCGGGGACTGATATGGCAAGGCTCTACGGCTGGCTGTTGTATCTTCGACGTGAAGACAGGCTGGCAGCGACTACTTGATATGAACAGCGGTCTCATCGGATCGAGTGTCGTGGGCATAGCTGAGGATAACCTCCACACGATGTGGGTGGTGACAGAACATGGTATCTCGAACGTTGTGCCGAAGAAGGAGGAGAACGGCGAGTGGTCGTTCCTCGTGCGCAGCTTCAGCACGAAGGATGGTCTGCAGCAAGGTCCTTATAATCAGCGCAGCGTCTCACGGACTCACGACGGTCTGATCCTCGTCGGTGGCCTGGGCGGTGTCGACGTGATCAACCCCAAGCTCATCACGAACGTCGACAACCAGGAACGTCCGATGTTCAGCGGTCTGAAACTCTTCGGACAGCAGATGGGCGTCGGTCAGAAATACGAGGGTAGGGTGATCCTTGAGAAGGCCATGGACGAGCTGAAAGAGCTGGTGCTACGATACGATGAGAACCAGTTCACCATCCAGCTGGCCACCAACAAGGGTGAGATTCGCAACCCCTCGCGCTTCATCTATCAGCTGGAAGGCTTCAGCGACAAGTGGATGAAGACCGAGGAGAACGATCCGAACATCACTTACATGTCATTGCGCCATGGCAATTATATCCTACATGTGCGTATGCTCAACGACGACGGTACGATGGGTAAGGAAGAGGCGACACTCCGACTCACCATCACCCCGCCGCTGCTCAGAAACCGCTGGCTCATGGTCATCTTCCTGCTCCTTGTAGGTCTTGGCATCTGGTTCTGGCGTAAGCTCTTCATCAGGAAACAGACGGAGAAGGCTGAGCTCGAACAGCTGCGCCGTGAGGTGGAGAAGAAACAGTGGATGAACGAGATGAAGACGCAGATGATGAATCAGGAGCAGGAGAAGCCCAAGGTGATGTCGCCAGAGTGGGTCATCACCGACCTGAACTGTCAGCCGGCTGATCTGCAGGAGTTCATGAAGGAGCAGTGCGCGCAGTTCAAGGCTCCGGAGGGCAAGAAGTTGAAGTTCTCGTTCTTCCCCCTGGCTAACGACCTCGTCATGCCCTTCGACCACGACCTCATGGGACAGGCCATCCAGATACTGCTGAACAATTCGGTGATGTTCTCACCCAGCAACTGTGTCATCAAGGTGTTTGTCGACAAGACGCCCAAGGCTGGCACCATCCGCATCTCCGACAATGGCATCGGACTGCCTGAGGGTGCGAAGGAGCATATGTTCGATCCGGTGGTCAGCGACGACGACCCGGGCGTGTGCCTCTCTATCGTGAAGGATATCGTGACGGCTCATGGTGGCACGGTCACTGGCGACAATAACGCCGGTGGTGGCTCGGTGTTCACCATCACCCTGCCGCTGGAACAGCCGGAGGAAATTGAAGAGGCGGTACTTATGGAGAGTTGAGAGATATAAAAAGTAAAAACTATAACTAATTGTATGAAGAGAATTTTTGTGTTAGGGTCTGTGCTGATGGCGACGATGACGTCGTTGGCAGCAGACGTGCAGACCAGTGAGAACCAAGTGACCATCCGTCCGGAGGGTGGACAGGCGAAGGTGATTCGTCTGGAAGTGATGAACGACAACGTTATCCGTGTGAGAGCCACCTCGAAGGAGACTCTGCCGTTGAAGCCCGCCTCGCTGATGATTGTGCCGCAGACGACACCTGCCAGAGGCACCTACAGCATCACGGAAGAGGATGACAAGGTCGTTGTGAAGGCCAAGAATGTGAAGGCTGTCGTGAAGAAGGACGACGGACAGATCAAGTTCTATGATGCCGAGGGCAAAGAGTTGCTTGAGGAGGCTGACGACGGTAAGAAATTCTGGGACTTCACCGTGCCCGAGCGCGAGTATGGTCTCAAGGGTGGAGCACCCCTCACGGAGGAGATGAAGCATGGCCTCACCTGGCAGATGACCTTCGACTCACCTGAGGATGAGGCTTTCTACGGTCTCGGACAGCACCAGTCGGAGGAGTTTAACATGAAGGGCAAGAATGAAGACTTGTTCCAGTATAACACGAAGGTGTCGATTCCCTTCGTGCTGTCGAACAAGAACTACGGTCTGCTGTGGGACTCCTACAGCTACTGCCGTTTTGGCAATCCCAACGACTACCTGCAGTTGAACCGTGCTTTCAAGTTGTATGACAAGCAGGGTAGGGAAGGTCACCTCACGGGAACCTATATCGATGCCCAGGGTAAGAAGCTGGTGCGCGACGAGGACTCCATCTACTACGAATATGCCTATCCCGCCACCTCTGAGATTGCCGTGAAGACCGACAATGGCGGCATCAAGAACCTGCCTCAGGGCTTCCAGCTCCAGGGTGCCAATGTCGTCTACGAGGGTTTCATCGAGCCTGAGTGCTGTGGCAAATGTAAGGGCAAGAAGCAGCTGTACCAGTTCATCCTGTATTACTCAGGCTATGTGAAGGTCTATATCGACGGCGAAGAGGTAGTGCCCGAGCGTTGGCGCACGGCATGGAACCCCAACACCTATAAGTTTGCGACCGAGCTGCAGAAGGGTAAGCGTGCCCAGCTGCGCATAGAATGGCGCCCTGACGGCGGCGAGGCCTACTGTGGTCTGCGTGTGGCTGAGCCACGCAGCAAGGAACAGCGCGAACAGCTCACCATCTGGAGTGAGATGACCAAGGACATGGACTACTACTTCATCGCTGGTCAGAACTTCGACGAGATCATCTCCGGCTATCGCACGCTGACGGGTAAGGCTTCGCTCTATCCGAAGTGGGTGCTGGGCTTCTGGCAGAGCCGTGAGCGTTATCAGAGCTCTGAGGATATTGAGACGAATCTCGCTGAGTTCCGCAAGCGTCATATCCCCATCGACAACATCGTGCAGGACTGGAACTACTGGAAGCTCGACTCTTGGGGTAATCATACCTTTGAGTCATCACGCTATCCCAATCCGCAGGCGATGCTCGACAGTGTCCACGCTATGCATGGCCGTTTCATGATCTCTGTCTGGCCGAAGTTCTACGACACGGTCGACAATTATAAGGAACTCGACGCAAAGGGTTGGATGTACCATCAGGCCATCAAGGACGATATCCACGACTGGCTCGGTTTCCGTGGCTCGTTCTACGATGCCTACGACGAGGGTGCCCGTAAGATGTTCTGGCGTCAGATGGACGAGAACCTCTATTCGAAATACAACCACGACGGCATCGCTGGTGTCGATGCCTGGTGGATGGATGCCTCGGAGCCCAACGTGCGCGACTGTACGCCGATGTGGTATCGCAAGGCCCTCTGTGGTCCGACGGCCCTCGGCACCTCAACGGAGTATTTCAATGCATATTCGACTGTCAATGCCGACGCCATCTATAACGGTCAGCGTTCAGTCTATCAGGGCAAACCCAACGAGCCCCGTGTGTTCCTGTTGACGCGTAGTGGTTTCGCTGGTGAACAGCGCTTCTCCACAGCTACGTGGAGTGGTGACATCGGCACCCGCTGGGAGGATATGCGTGCTCAGATGACGGCTGGTCTGAACTACTCGATGTCCGGCATCCCCTTCTGGGGTATGGACCAGGGCGGCTTCTGTGTGGAGAACCGTTATGTGGCCGCCCAGCAGATCTTCGACCGCACAGGTGTGGAGAACGAGGACCTGAAGGAGTGGCGCGAGCTGCAGACACGTTGGAACCAGTTCGGAACATTCATCCCCCTCTTCCGTGCTCACGGTCAGTGGCCGCTGCGTGAGATCTGGAACATCGCACCCGATGAGCACCCCTGCTACAAGTCGTTCGTCTACTACGACAAGCTGCGCTACCGTCTGATGCCTTATCTCTACTCGATGGCCGGCTGGGCACACTTCAACGACTACACCCTGATGCGTGCGCTGGTGATGGACTTCAACGGCGACAAGAACGTGGAGAACATCGGCAACCAGTGGATGTTCGGTCCTGCGCTGATGGCTTGCCCTGTAGGCTACTACAAAGCCCGCAACCGTAGCGTTTACTTCCCCGAGCAGTGTGGCTGGTACAATCTCTATAATGGAGAGTACATCGCCGGTGGTCAGCGTCTCGTGGTCGATGCACCGTATGAGCAGATCCCCGTCTTCGTGCGTGAGGGTGCCATCATCCCCTTCGGTCCTGAGATGGAGTGGAGCGACGAGAAGCCTGCTGAGCTCATCAACCTCTATGTCTATGCCGGACAGAACGGCCGCTTCCGTCTCTATGAGGACGAGGGCACGAACTACAACTATGAGATGGGCAAATATGCCACCATCGACATCACCTACGACGATGCCACCCGTACCGTCTCGTTTGGTGCGCGCAAGGGTAGGTTCGACGGCATGCTGAAGAACCGTCGTTTCAACGTTGTGCTCATCTCCAAGGATGCACCCAAGGCCCTCAATCTCGACGATCCTGAGGGCGTGATGGTGCAGTATAACGGTAAGGCTGTCAGCGTGCAGCTCTAATCCTTCAGAGGACAATGAAGAGCAAGACATTCCTATTGATAATGGTTGTGGTATTCCTTGTCGGAGGCTGCGGACAACGCGCAGCCTCCGCAGGGGACGCCGCGCAGGAGGATTCCCTACAGGCTGAAGCCCCGGATACTTTGACGCAGACTGCACAAGAACCTTCTCAGGCACTCCCTGATGGAGCCGTTAAGGCCGACGATGTGAATGGCCTTTTCGTCTTCACGAAACTGGTGCAGAAAGCCTCGGAAGACAGTCCTGTTGATGTCAAGTCATTATGGCTCTACGACCAGAAGACCAGTCGTGTAGACTCCCTCTTCACCACGAATCCTTTCGCTGAGTTGCGGTGGGCAGACATGAACGGCAGTCCTGTGGAGGTGTCCCTCTCGCAGATTGCCGCCGCCGACAAGGTGTGCTTTGTGCCTGGCCATCCCCAGCTGCTCCTCGTCGAAGGCTGTCCGGAGGCCAGAAATATCTGGACTTATATCGTCGACCTGTCGACAAAGACGGCCCGTCAGTTCCCCTCTACAGAGGGACTTATCGCCTTCTCTGCCTCAGGCGACACGCTGTTGTTGGGAGCCTATCGCTATCATGAGGAGGGCGGTCGTTATTCCGTGATTAAGACCTACACGCTCGACGGCCAATTCGTCGAGGAAGAAGAATCAGAAGAATACTAATATAACGAAACGATGATAAAGAAACTGATGATAATGGCTGTGGCGGTCTTCATGGGAATGGCAGCCCAGGCCAGAGAGAGACAATGCTTTGACCAGAGTTGGCGGTTCCTGCTGGGCGACTCCACGCAGATGGCAAACCTGGACTATAACGACTCCTGGTGGCGGCTGCTCGACGTGCCCCACGACTGGGCCATCGAGGGCGACTTCTATGTAGGTAACCCCAGTGGTGCTGGTGGTGGTGCCTTGCCCGGCGGCATCGGATGGTACAGAAAAGAATTTAGAATTGAGAATTTAGAGTTAAGAGAGAAAAGGTTCTTCATCGAGTTCGACGGCGTGTATATGAACTCCAGCGTCTATGTGAATGGCCAGCTGGTAGGAACGCGCCCCTACGGCTATTCCAGTTTCGAATACGACATCACGCCCTATGTCCGTGAGGGTAAGAACGTGGTGGCAGTGCGTGTAGATAACTCCGATCAGCCCAATTCCCGTTGGTATAGTGGCTGTGGCATCTATCGTCACGTCTGGCTCACGAAGACCGCTGAGACCCACGTTGCCCATTGGGGTGTCTATGCCAATGCCAGTGTGGCCAAGGGCAAAGGAAAACTCGCCATCGAGGTAACGCTCGAAAATCTCACAAAAGGGACAGTCCCTATTGTGAGAAATACCCTTCTCGATCCTATGGGAAAGGTTGTGGGACGCTCTAAGGGACTGAAATCTGTTATCAACGTCTCGAAGCCGATGCTTTGGTCGTGTGAGCACCCCATTGTCTACACGGTAGTCACCGAAGTGTGGCAAGACGGCAAGGTGGTGGACACCTACAAGACCACGACGGGCTTCCGCAGCTTCAAGTTCGACGCTGAGACGGGCTTCTGGCTCAATGGCAAGAACTTCAAACTCAACGGTGTCTGCGAGCATCACGACTTCGGCTGTCTCGGGGCTGCACTCAATGAGGATGCCCTGCATCGCAAACTTCTGAAGCTGAAGCAGATGGGTGTGAACTCTATCCGCTCATCGCACAACCCTCCCGCACCTGAATTGTTGAATATGTGCGACACGATGGGACTCATCGTCATGGACGAGTCGTTCGACATGTGGCGCCGTAAGAAGACGCAGAACGACTACGCCCGCTTCTTCGACGAGTGGCATGAGCGCGACCTCACCGACCTGGTGCTGCGCGACCGTAACCACCCTTGTATCCTCATGTGGAGCATCGGTAACGAGGTCCTGGAACAGTGGTCGTCATCCGATAACGACGAACTGATCATGGAACAGGTCAATCTCCTTCTCAATGCCGCCCGCGATGCCTCGACGTTGGCCAAAGACGGTGAACTGAGTCCCAACTCCCTCCTCACCATCCATTTGGCCGACATCGTCAAGCGCAACGATCCTTCCGGTCGTCCCATCCTTGCCGGCTGTAACGAGCCCTCGCCCAACAACCATCTCTTCAAGAGTGGGGCCATCGACATCATCGGCTTCAACTACCACCATCAGTGGGTGAAGGATGTGCCGCAGAATTTCCCCGGCAAGCCGTTCATCTTCTCAGAGAGTGTGTCGGCACTGCAGACGCGTGGCTACTACAAGATGCCCTCCGACTCTGTCACCTGGGCTCCTCAAGAGTGGTGGCTGCCCTATACCGATCCGTCGTATATGTGTTCGGCCTACGACAATTTCCATGCTTCCTGGAGTTCGACCCACGAGGAGACCTGGGATGTGGTGAAGCATAATCCCTTCGTCTGCGGACAGTACATCTGGACGGGCTGGGACTACATCGGTGAGCCTACACCCTACGGCTTTCCCGCACGTTCGTCGTATTTCGGCATCATCGACCTCGCCGGCTTCCCGAAAGACTCCTACTATATGTATCAGAGCGAGTGGACCACGAAACCCGTGCTGCACCTCTTCCCCCATTGGAACTGGGTGCCCGGCGACTATATCGATATGTGGTGCTACTATAACAATGCCGACGAGGTTGAACTTTTCGTCAACGGCCAGTCGCAGGGTGTTCGTCGTAAGACGGGCGAGAATGCCGAAGGCCGTTATAACATGCACAATGCGACGGTCAGCCTGAACACGGAGTATCATGTCGGCTGGCGGGTTGTCTTCGATCCTGGAGAGGTGAAGGTCGTCGCCCGCAAAGACGGCAAGGAAATCGGCTCTCAGACCATCAAGACCGCTGGTGCTCCCGACCATATCCGACTCTCTATTGACTACAAAGGCAAGGACACCACGTTTATCACCGCCGAAGTGGTCGACAAGGACGGAAACCTCTGTCCCTGGGCTGAAGACCAGATTGTCTTCATCGAGGAGGGCACCGGCCGTATCATCGGCACCGACAATGGCTGTCAGACTTCGATGGAGAACTTCAAGGCCCCCCAGCGTAAAGCCTTCTTCGGCAAGTGTACGGTGGTTGTCACAGGCCAAGGCTCCATCACCGCCAAGTCGCCGACTCTCAAGCCCGCTGTCATAGAGTTTTAGGTTTGGGAGTTTCAAGGCAGTAAACATGGGGTTTCCCTAGCCCAAAGTCCAGGTTTCCTTAGCCCAAACCCCCAAAATCTCGAGAGAATTATGGAGAAAGGTGCCACCTTTCTCCAATTTTGGTCTAACCTTTCATGGGGTTTGGTCTATCCTTTCTTCTATTCCCTGACGGTGATGACCAGCGACATGTCGCTGGCATAAAAATGACCTTTTGTAGACCTTTTCATCATTATCTTTGCCTGAAAGATTTGGAGGTTTGGAATATTTGCATTACCTTTGCAGCCATAAACCCAAAAACCTATTTGAAATGATTGGAAGATTTTTCTTAGGATTATGTGCTGTCTGTGGCCTGACATCGGCTACGGCGCAGATTCAGACGAATGCAGGCATCCAATACCTGCAGGCCATGCAGAAGGATATGTCGACGGACTTCTATGACCTGTCGAATACGTATTTCCTGGCCGACTCACTGGTGAGCTTCGATGCCCAGAAGGGTGAGGGACTGGTGCAGTGGAAACGTTACAGGATGAGTCCCCGTCAGGCGTTCAACCTGAATGGCTATTGGCCCGTGAGGATGCAGATGTTGGACTTCCCCGATGCGGCGTATGAGAATGATCCGGCACTGAAAATCAAGATAGAGTGGGTGACGCCTCGTACGGCGAGGATCAGGATGCTGACGACTCCTGTGGAGCCGAAGAATACGGATCAGGAGGATGTGATGTTTTGCGATGCTTTTAAGGCGACTCAGGGGGACAGGTCCCATGAGTTGAGTTCGACTCACGGGACCTGTCCCCTTGAGTCGCGAGAGGCCATTACATATCGGACGGAGTACGGCACCATCGAGATACAGAAGTACCCTTGGCGCATCGTGATTAAGAATGCAAAGGGGAAGGTGCTGACACAAACGAGACACTTGATCGATAACGACTCGACACAGGTGAAGCTGTTGCCGTTCTCGTTTATCAAGCGAGGCAGCGACAACTCTCGCAGCATCAACCCGGTGTTCTCGTTGGCTCCCGGCGAAAGAATCTACGGCTGTGGTGAGTCGTTCACCTCTTTAAATAAAGTGGGGCAGAAGGTACACCTCAGTGTGACCGACCCCCAGGGACCGGAGACTGACGGTCAGTATAAGCCCGTGCCGTTCTTCTTCTCCAATCGTGGCTATGGCATCTTTATGCATACCTCGGCCCCTGTGACCTGCGACTTCGGTGCCAGCTATATCGGCGCAGACCGTCTGTTTATGGCCGACGAACAGATGGACTTCTTCGTGTTCTTCGGTGAGCCGAAGGATATCCTCAACGAATATACCGACATCACGGGTAAGTCGCCGATGCTGCCTTTGTGGAGCTTTGGCACGTGGATGAGTCGTATCACCTATTTCTCGCAGGAGGAGGGACTGGAGATTGCCCGTCAGCTGCGGGCTCATAAGATCCCCTCAGACGTGATCCATTTCGATACGGGTTGGTTTGGTGTCGACTGGCAGTGTGACTACCAGTTTGCCAAGGACCGCTTCAAGGATCCCGTGGGCATGCTGAAACAACTCTCGAAGGACGGCTTCCACACCTGTCTGTGGCAGTTGCCTTACTTCACCCCGAAGAACCGTTTCTTCCCAGAGATTATTGAGAAGGGCCTGCATGTCGTGAACGCTACGGGCGGCATGCCGGTGGAGGACGCCATCCTCGACTTCTCAAATCCCGAGACCGTCAGTTGGTATCAGTCGAAGATTGAAGGATTGATGAAACAGGGCGTCTCGACCATCAAGTGCGACTTCGGTGAGGCGGCGCCCTATAACGGCTTCTACCATAGTGGTAAGGGTGGGCTCTATGAGCACAACCTCTATCCGCTGCGCTATAACAAGGCCCTCTGGGAGGTGGTGGAGAAGAACCATCCGAGTGAGGGTATCATCTGGGCACGTTCGGCTTGGGCTGGCTCTCAGCGCTATGCCCTGCATTGGGGCGGCGATGCGGCCACAAATAATATCGGTATGTTGGGCGACCTACGTGGTGGCCTGAGCTTCGGCCTCAGTGGCTTCTCGTTCTGGAGTCATGATATGGGTGGTTTTGTGACGGCCTCGCCCGAGGATATCTACCGTCGTTGGCTGCCTTTCGGATTCCTGTCGAGTCATACGAGAGCCCACGGTGCACCGCCTACAGAGCCTTGGCTCATCAGCGAGAGTTTCACTGATGCCTTCCGTGCTTGTGCTGAGATGAAGTATAAGCTGATGCCTTATGTCTACGCTCAGGCGAAGGACTGCTCGGAGCGTGGTCTGCCGATGGTGCGTGCCCTGCTGGTGGAGTTCCCCGAGGATCCCGGTGCCTGGCTCGTGGAGGATGAGTATATGTTCGGCAGTCAGATGCTCGTGGCACCGTTGATGGAGTCTGGCAACAGCCGCACGGTCTATCTGCCGAAGGGCAAATGGATCGACTATCAGAACGGCAAGGTGTACGAGGGTGGCTATCAGACCATCGAGGCTGGTAAGATCCCTGCCATCATCCTCGTTCGTGACGGCAGCATCATTCCTCATGTGCCCTTGGCACAGCGTACGGACCAGATCGACTGGAATGCCATCGAACTGAAGACCTATAAGGCCGACGCCACTACCTGCACAGGTCTGCTCTTCAAACCCGGCGACAAGAAAACGGAGAGAATTGAGAATTAAGATTTTAGAATTTAGAGAATTTAGAGAAAACTAACAATAATCACTATTCATTCAAATGGTTTATAACGAAATTGGAAAGACAGGAATGCGGGTGTCGAACCTCTCTTTTGGCGCATCGTCGCTGGGAGGCGTATTTCATGGCATCCGTGAGGAGGAAGGAATCCGTGCCGTACATACGGCAGTAGACAATGGCCTTAACTTCATCGATGTGTCGCCCTATTACGGACACATGAAGGCCGAGATCGTGCTGGGCAAGGCCCTCAAGGAGATTCCCCGCGACAAGTATTATCTCTCCACGAAGGTGGGCCGCTATGGCAAAGACGGTGTAAACCTCTGGGACTATAGCGCCAAACGCACGTTGGAGAGTGTGTATGAGAGTATGGAACGCCTGAACGTCGACTACATCGACTTGATCAACGTTCACGACATCGAGTTCCAGTCGCGTATGGACGGTGGTCTGCAGAAGGTGGTCGACGAGACGTTGCCCGCACTCGTGGAACTGAAGAAGAAGGGCGTGGTAGGTCATGTGGGCATCACCGACCTGCAGCCTGAGAACCTGAAGTGGGTCATCGAACACTGCGACAAGGGAACGGTGGAGAGTGTGCTCTGCTTCTGTCACTACTGTCTGAACGACACACTGTTAGCCGACTATCTCGGTTTCTTCGAGCAGTATGGGGTGGGGGTGATCAATGCCTCACCGCTGTCGATGGGATTGCTCTCACAGCGTGGTGCCCCAGCCTGGCATCCGGCTTCTAAGGATCTTAAGGATGCCTGTGCCAAGGCGGCCGCCTACTGTCAGGAACAGGGCTACGAGATTGAGAAGCTCGCCATGCAGTTCTCTACGAGCATGAATCCCCGTATCGCTACGACGCTCTTCAGCAGTGCCAATCCGGCGAATGTGTTGAAGAACATCGCTTACGTGAACGAACCCCTCGATGAGGCTTTAGTGGCCGAGGTGCAGAAGATCATCGGTGACCAGATGTTCGTTAGATGGAAAAATACGTAGGAAATTAAGAATTAAGAGAAAAGATGAAAAAATATCTTGTTCCTTTTATTCTGGTGACGTTCTGCTTCGCCCTGTGGGGCTTTGCCAACGACATCACCAACCCGATGGTGAAGGCTTTCTCAAAGATCTTCCGCATGAGCGTCACCGAGGGCGCCCTTGTTCAGGTGGCCTTTTATGGCGGCTATTTCGCCATGGCTTTCCCGGCAGCCCTCTTTATCCGCAAGTATAGTTACAAGGCCGGTGTGCTCATGGGTCTCGGACTCTATGCCACGGGTGCCCTGCTGTTCTTCCCCTCGAAGGCCATCGGCATCTACGGCTGTTTCCTGATTGCCTATTTCATCATGACCTGCGGCCTGTCGTTCCTCGAGACCTCATGTAACCCCTATATCCTCTCGATGGGCGAGCCCGAGACGGCTACCCGACGACTGAACCTTGCGCAGTGTTTCAACCCCTGTGGCTCCATCATCGGCATGTTTGTGGCGATGAACTTCATCCAGGCGAAGCTGAACCCGCTGAGCAGCGACGAACGGGCCCTGTTGAGCGATGCCGACTTCGAGGCGGTGAAGAATGCCGACCTCGACATCCTCATCTCGCCCTATCTCGCCATCGGTGCCGTGATTGTGGTGATGTTCCTCATCATCCTCTTCACGAAGATGCCGAAGAACGGCGACCAGAGTCACGACATCCACATCATGACCACCCTGAAGCGCCTCGTCGGTCTGAAGCGTTACCGTGAGGGTGTCATTGCCCAGTTCTTCTATGTGGGCGCCCAGATCATGTGTTGGACGTTTATTATTCAGTATGGTACGCGTGTGTTCATGGCCGAGGGGATGGATGAACAGGCGGCAGAGGTGTTGTCGCAGCGGTTCAACATCTACGCGATGGTGTTCTTCATCTGTTCGCGTTTCATCGCCACCTTCCTGATGCGGTGGATCACTCCCGCCAAGTTGCTGACCATCTTCGGCATCCTGGCGATGGTGTTCACCACGGGCGTCATCCTTTCGCACGACCGTACGGGTGTCTACTGCCTCGTCTGTGTCAGTGGGTGCATGTCGTTGATGTTCCCCACCATCTATGGCATTGCCCTCGATGGCTTAGGCGACGATGCGAAGTTCGGTGCTGCCGGACTGATCATGGCCATCCTCGGTGGCTCTGTGCTGCCCCCGTTGCAGGCGATGTTCATCGATGCCGGCATGACGAACTTCTCGTTCATCCTGCCCTTCATCTGCTTCCTCGTCGTAACGGTTTACGGTTATCGGATCGTTAGGTCTTAGTTTACAGTTTACGGTTTACAGTTTACAGGTGATTACTTCTATAGGCAGATTAATGGCTTGCCAGGTTATCAACTGTAAACTGTAAACCGTAAACCGTAAACTAAAAAACCTACTCTCCCAGTTTCTTTCCGCTCATCAGGAGCTCCACCAGCGGACGATCCTTAAACGTGTGGCGCTGCTGGTCCCAGAAACCGAAGTCGGCATCGTAGCACCAGGTGGTCCAGGCGCTGTTGAACTCGTCGAACACCGTCAGCATGTCCCGATACCAGTTGTAGGCCAGTTCACGGTCCACGGGCTCGTAAACACCCCATTCGCCGCAGAACAGCTGCAGGTCGTATTTCTTGGCGGCCTCGATAGCATCCTTGAACTGCTCGCGGATCATATTGATGTCCCACACCTGCTCCGTGTAGGGCTTCAGGTCGGCTTTGATGGCGGCAGGCGCAGCGTCGTAGTCTTCCTTCGACACCAGCACGCCGGGATAGTTCACCTTACCCTTATAGGCAGCGCACAGCGGCGACCACCAGGCACCGTAGTGGGTGAGGATCATCGGGTTGTAGTAGTGGAACGAGAGGATGATGTTCTTGTCGCCCTCGGGCACTTTCAGATACTTCATCGTCTCATGTCCCTGCCAACGGTTCGAGCCGATGACAAGCGTACGCTGCGGCTCCAGTTCGCGCAGGGCCTTGTGTACCTTGGCCACCAGCTGGTTCCACTGCTCGTGCTCGTCGGCCACGGGCTCGTTCATAAACTCATAGGCCACCCAGTCGCAACTGCGGTCCTTCAGGAACTCAGAGAGCTGGCGCCACAGGTTGATGAGTCCTTCCTGCGCCTCCTCCGAGGTGAACAGCGTGTTGGCAGCCTGGTCAGCCTCGTTCACGGCATTGAAATAGTGGGCACGGATGATGTGCAGGTCGACGATGGCGCGCAGATTGTGCTTCTTCGACCAGTCGAGGGCGTTGTTCAGCAGATCCCAGGCTTCGGGCAGCTTGTTACCCTGCTCGTCCCAGAACTGCACCTCGTCGATGGGGATACGCACGAAGTCGAAGCCCAGCTCCTCCAAACGTGCGAAGTCGTCCTCCTGGATATGGAGCCTGCGGGCCTCACCGCGCTGCTCCGACTGTGAGAGCCAGTGGCTGATGTTCGTGCCGCGCTTGATGCGGAAGTTATTCACTTGTTCTGTCTGATCCTGAGCTTCGTTCTGAGGCTTGTTCTGACACGACGTGGTTACAAACATGGCGGCCGCAATGAGGGCCAGGGTGATTAGTTTCTTTCTCATAAAAATTGTTGTTATTAGTGGAATTGTTTATTTCAGCATCTGAAGCATGATCTTGGCGCTCTCTTTGCCGTCCTTGGCGTCCTTTTTGATCTTGTCCTTGATTTCCAGGCCATCCTTCTTGTCCTTCACGGCCTTCATCAGCCACATCTTGCCCTTGGCTACATCCTTAGTCACGCCTTCGCCCTTCACATAGCACTTGGCCAGCTGATACTGCGCCTTGGCGTAATTCTGCTCTGCCGACTTCTGGTACCACTTCACGGCCATGACATCGTTCTCTGTCACACCCCTTCCTTTGTCGTAACAGTAACCGACACGGTACTGTGCCTTCTTGTGCCCCTGCTCGGCAGCGGCTTTCAGCTTGGGAAACGCCTGCTCGTATTTCTCTTTGTCATACAGCTTTTTACCTTGTTTGTAGAGAGATTCGCTATCTTGCGAGAAGGCTGCCGTGCAGAGTGCAAAGGCCAGCAGCATCATCGTTATTCTTCTCATTGTCCTGTTTTGGGAATGTCTTAAGTTTAGCATATTCGAAATATTTGAGCGCAAAGATACAAATTTTCCACGATTAACCACCATCTTTTCACTTTTTTTTGTATCTTTGCACGCAAATCGGCTAACAACTCAATAATGATGAATAGAAACAAGGTTATTATCTTGCTGGCGAGTCTGCTTGTGCTCGCTTCACTTCCCGTCAGAGCAACCAAAGTCTTGGGGCTTCGTGTGATCGACAAAAACTACCTCATGGTCCACTTCCGCGACGGTGAGGTGCACTACCGCGACGACGGTACGGGTCCCAGTGCCTATCTCGGCCACTCCTTCTCCGAGGGTGATGATACATTGGTGGTCTTCGGCGAACGGCTGAAGACGGCCGAGGCCCAGAATGCCGCCCTCTGGCAGATCAGTTCCCGCGACGATAAGACCTTCGCGACGGCCCAGCCCCTGAACGTCTGGCGCAAGTCGAAGCCGATGAATACCGACCATACGCTCACCAGCGAGTGCGACCACTGGCTGTTCCTCCAGCTGCCCCAGGCCATGCGGCAGGGCTGTACGTACACCGTCGCCATCCCCCAGGGTTTAGGGGAGCTGTCGGTGAAGTATGATATCTGGAACTGTCAGTCTGAGGCTGTCCACGTGAACATCATCGGCTACTCGCCTGCAGAGCAGAGCCATGCCGCCGACCTCTACCAATGGCTCGGCGACGGCGGACAGCGCGACTACTCGTCGTGGGAGGGCCGCAAGGTGTGGCTCTACAACGTGAACACGAAGAAGCGGCAGAGTGCCGGTGTGGTGAAGTTCTGGAAGCATGCTGCCGACGCCGATCTGGAGGCCGGCAAGAAGAACCTCGTGGGCACCGATGTGTGGAACATCGATTTCCGTGGCACAACCCCCGGCCGCTATCGTCTCGTGGTCGAGGATGTAGGCTGCTCGATGGACTTCGACATCGCCGCCGATGTCTACTACCAGCCTTATCGCTACTCCGTGCGCGGCTACTACTACATGCGTCTCGGCGAACCCAAGGATCCCGAGAACGTGTGGCCCGTGCCCCGTCAGCCGCAGTTCATCCCAGAGACCGATCCCAAGGGACTGACCATCTATAAGACCGACTTCCACCCCTTCTGTCAGGAGTGGCGCGACCTGCATACCGACGTGTGGGATGAGCCCCACTTCAAGACACCGTTGGACTCCCGTTTCTGGCAGCACCGTCTGCCCGGCAATCCCGTGGCCGTCGACGTGAAGGGTGGCCACTCCGACGCCTTCGACTGGGACCGTCATCTCGCCCACGTCAGCAACATCTACGATATGCTGTTGCCCTATATCCTCTCCGGCGGACGACTCCCCGACGATAACCTCGGCATCCGCGAGAGTGGCAACGGCATCCCCGACATCATCGACGAGGCCCGCAACGAGGTCGACTTCTTCCTCTCCATCCGCGACGGTGAGGGCTATTCGCAGGGTGTCACCAACCCCGATTATGGCTGGAGCGTGATGTATCAGGCAGGCTGTACCACGATGGCAGCCTGGGCCAACGCCGCCAACTGCGCCATCCTCGCCGAGGCGTTCAGGCTTCATCAAAACGACTCGCTGAGGCAGTATTACACCGACGAAGCCATCAAGGCCTTCCGCTATGCAGAGAAGCAGGAGTGGACTCAGCTCGACGACCTGCAGGACATCGGCTCGATGCAGATGCGCGGTCGTGACTTCCGTCAGATGGCCGCCGCGTTCCTCTATAACCTCACGGGCGACACCGCGTGGGAGACAATCTTCGCCGAGGAGAGCATGATCAAGGATGCCCAGTCGGGCGTCTTCAGTAAGACCGACCACGGCTTCTTCGGCGTCGGTGTCCTGCACAAGGAGGCCGAGAAGACCGTGCCCTTCTGTCAGATCTGGGCCGCTGCCGCCTATCTCACCTGTCCCCAGCCCCGTCATTATGCCGACCTCTACGCCAACCTGAAGGCCAGCGTCAGCGCCCAGGCCGAGAGCTATAACGTCTCCCACATGGCCCAGCGCCCCTCGCGCCGCAGTGCCAACGACAGCCGCTGGCAGGTGTCGCAAAACCTGCAGCTCGTCATGCTCGCCCATTATGCCGCCGACGCCAAGCGTAAGAAGCAGCTCGAACACGTCATGTACACCGAGGCCGCCTGGAGTCTGGGACGTAATCCCGGCAATATCGTCGAGATGACCGGACTGGGCGAGCGTCATATCACCGACTGCTACACCACCGGCCGCAACGACGGCGCCCCCGAGTGCCACCCGGGACAGACACCCTTCAACGGCACCGAGACCTGGTCGCCCGGTCATAACGGCGGCGATGCCCGCGTCATCCTGAAGTACTGCTATCCCGCCTGGACCGTCGAGAACGGCGTCCAGACCACCACCTGGCCCCGTCAGGAGTCCTTCTTCAACCAGCGTTACTTCTGGGTCAACGGTGAGTTCACCCCCCGTGAGACCATGCGCGGCAAGATGGCCCTGCTGGGCTATCTCTATGCCATCCGGTAAACATTTTTGTGTTTTCATAATACAGCCGTCGGCATGTGAATGTCGGCGGTTTTTTACACATCGTTCCTGACACCGTGTGTTCTGCCACAATTCTTATAACCTTTCTTCTTGTTTTACATTCCGTTAGGTTTAAACCCTAGTTTCTGGGAGTACGAACGCTGGTCTCTCTTAATATAAAAGGTGGTTGCTCCGGATTACAACCTTTCAAACCTTGAGTTTGCAGCGTTGGTGATGATTCAGACTAACGGGAATTCCCTAATTCCGACACAAAGGTACAACAAAAAATCCAGAATTCCAAGAAAACCCTGCAAGAAGGTGATTCCTTTACGTTTAATTTGCAGATGTAAAACAATATTCAGTATTGAGTGTTATTTCCAATAACGATTATTACAATTAAACCATAACCTGGTAGTGTAAAATAATATAGTATGAATGTTTTTTTGTTTCAAATGTTTCAAATGTTTCAAATGTTTCAATGTTTCAAACCACTTTTTTATAAAGCGAAAAACGTCGCATTGGGAGAAAAGATTATATATATATTATAATATATATATAATCTTTAATATATCATTCACCCCCTTCTTCCCCCAGAAATAAAACCGCAAAAACCGTAAAAAACAAAGAAACATTTGAAACATTTGAAACATTTGAAACAATGAAACATTATGTACTATCGCGAAAACCGCGAAACATGGTCAGGATAGGGTATTATCGATAAAAAAAGCAGTATCTTTGAGCTTTGCTCGAAGTGAAGTGACCCCAAGAAGTTGGACGGGTTAAACATTTACGTATTTAATTGAGTCATTCTGTATTGTACTGGACTCATACCATTTAACTTGATTTTTATTCTTTTATTGTTATAATAGTCAATATATT